>Ga0209390_10005154_pt1 | contig 18804 bp, 20 predicted proteins | sample BON01_FD_187212 | JGI IMG/M metagenome (GOLD analysis project Ga0209390, IMG submission 187212) | Freshwater microbial communities from Lake Bonney liftoff mats and glacier meltwater in Antarctica - BON-01 (SPAdes) (version 2) | ecosystem: Environmental > Aquatic > Freshwater > Ice > Glacier...
TAGCCTTAGCATTAGCCTTAGCCTTAGCATTAGCATTAGCATTAGCATTAGCATTAGCATTAGCATTAGCATTAGCATTAGCATTAGCATTAGCATTAGCATTAGCATTAGCATTAGCCTTAGCATTAGCCTTAGCCTTAGCCTTAGCATTAGCATTAGCATTAGCATTAGCATTAGCATTAGCATTAGCCGTATCTTATCTATAAATAGCATCACAATTGTCTTCACGCATAGTACGTCGGTTTTGTTTGAACAGGAAATATCTATTTTTATATGTTTTCTTTAATTTTGAATATATATCTTTGTGAACAAGTTCTTCTTGTAACAGTCGTTCTGTTTCGTCATTCAACAATGTTTCATACTCCATACAAAATTGTTCATAAGCAATAGACGGTTTAAAACACGGAAGATAATAATTGATATTAATATGCTCGTCCATCGCATCAATCATATCATGACATAGAGAAGTATACTTACGGCGTGTTTTGATGTCATTACTACTGGTCTTCTTACGAAAATAATATCTACCGCTTTTATACATTTTGCCTATAATATCCCCATCATAACCGAGACCTTTCAATCGTGTAACTTCTGCGTCAATGAGTTCATCGTTGTTCGTGAGCCATCGCGCCCATTCTTCCTTGTAAGTATGTCTATCGTCATACTGATGGAGTTTAGCAAATGGATACAATTGGTTAGCAAAATCATCCGAAAATTTAAAACGGAATATGACATTGTCGGTAGTCATAGTTAAGTTAATATAAATTAATTGTCCGGATAAGAGTAAGTAATTAGATACTTCAATAAGTATTGATAGTTTCATTAGTTATAAATAAATTGTTTCAATTTTTTTTGCTAATAATAAATAATAAATAATACTAATACTAATACATGAAGTTATATTCTCTAGAAAGTATTCCGTATTATAATTCTATTCAACAAGAATATATAAATATTTTAACTTTAAATAAATCGCCAGAAGGACCTCTAAAGTCCATTACAAAAACAGTGAGAATGAATAAACTATCTCCATTTGAAACGTATAATAATATATGTCCCAAGCCCAGTTGTGTTATAGGTATCACACAGATAAATAATCCGAGCCATCTTATGTGTATCGACGATTTGCCCAATTTGTTCGAATTTTTAATCAATAATGGTTATACGATAGATAATTCCGTCACTAAAGTACTACAAAAAAGCAATATAAAAATGAATGGAAACTTAATATGTATGATTCAGTATTAACCGATAAAAACAAATAAATAAAAATTGAATTTATTTAAACAGTAAATGAATTCAATTATAACTATGAAGATGGAAAATAAAATGTCCCACGAGAATCAGAACGAGCCAGAAATATCCAATTATATAAACTCACTTACTGACCAAGAAAAGCAAACGCTTGAAATCGCAAAATCCCATTTAGGAACATCCTTTAATATTAAGAAGAGTATAGGGTTTTTAAGTTGGAAAGCGACACAACAACCGTAAAAAGCAATTACAAATATCGCTTAAAAAAAGGAACTAAGAAAAAGGCACTAATAAAGGCACTACAAAAATAATTATCTACGTTTTTTTGTTCTATTACCCTTAGGTAGTTTATTTGAAGACGTAAAAGTGAGTTTCGGTAATGTAGTATGGAACATTTTCATCGTTTTTCTCAATCGTTTCCCCCCAGTTTGTATTTTAGAATGAATATGTTTCATATTATAACTACCGCCTTTCATAGGATTAGTGGTGGAATTAGTGGTGGCAACGTCTTGACGACTAACATCTTTTAACGTATTTGTGGCATTATCTACCGCACCTAATATACGTTCTTTACCCTTTACGGCAGTAGCCTCTGTATCTTTTATAGTCTGTGCGCTAGTAATTACCATAGGACCACTTTTTTCCATAAACACTTTAAACGTTTGTGTTAGCGTGTTAAATCCCTTACCAATCGCAATAAACAAATCAATAATTCCTCCGACCCAAGGTATTTCGGCTAAAAATGCTTGAATAATAGAAATACCGGTACCAGTTGCTCCAGATACAAATTTTCCAGAAACCTCCTCTAACATTTCCGTTCCTTGGTCGGCGACTTTATTTAATTGTGGACGGATTTCTTTCAATATTTCAATGATTGTCACGGCAACTGCCTGCGCAATTTCTCTTACCGCTTCTTTTGTAGCGGGGTTGGTCGATAATTCTTTTAGAACTCCGGCAAGTAATAATACCTTTTTGTTTAGTTCAGGGCTTAATTTATCTATAGGAGTATCCAATATATTTGCTCCTCCTGTCATATCCATCACAGCATCTACTAGTTTAATCATAACATCACCACTCCACTTTATACCAGTTTTCAATCCAACCTCACTAATATCCTTGATTACGGTGAATACTTTTATTGCCAATTCTTTGCTTTCATCTCCTAAAGTTGATATAGTCAAATCTTTTGAAACATTCTCAATGGGCGTATTCGACACAGAAATATTGTCAGCAGTGTTTGAAGCAGTAAGTTTTTTAATTTGTTCGTTTGCGCCACCAATTAATTTGTTCAATATGTCAGCCTGTTTTTTTATACTTTCGGTATCGGTATAACCAGGAGCCTTCCCACCCCCCGCCTGAATGCGATTGCGTCCATTACGGTCCGCTTCAACCGCAATCGCTGTATTTTTCATATATTTGGCAGCAGCCTGAAATCCGTGTAACACATCACTTATTAGTGATAGAATGGCTATCGTAACATAAGTCAATTCAGAACTAGAATCAGACTTCGCATCATTCGGACTGTAATATATTCCACTCGCTTCTTGTCGCTTTAAATCTTCCAATTCGTTATTAGTCTGGTCAACGAGAGCACGTTTTTTTAATATAGCTTCAGTTACTATCATTTTTATTTTTTCATCTGGATTAGGAACATTTAATAAATCAATCATATATATTCTACCTTTAATTTTTTTTCGCCATTAGTTTCTTAAATGTTTCGTAATCCATCTTCTCCATCGGTTTTTCTACACTGTATTCATTTGTTTTTATAAACGGAAACTCATTCACCTTTCCGCCATAAGAATAACGATTTGCGTTTTGACGCAAGATAAATTTCTTGTTTATGGTTTTACTACCACCAGTACCCTTTCGATTATAACTTTTAAAAGAAGCAAATAAACTATCCGATGCTTTAACCCCAACCAACAAGTTTGACTTTGTATTATTCGCAACAGATGCCTCCTTAGCCACTTCCAATTCCTTTTTGATATCAACTACAATTTTTTTACAATGATATGTTATTGCGTATTTTCTAGCGACTGTTTCCAAATACAAATACGGTACATCCTTTGTATCACAGTGATATATAAACGACTCTTTTTCAAAATCATAATACATTATAATACGTCCCTTTGGCGTCATTTCATACAATACATTGTTTTTTAATGATTTTACATCATCTTCTTCCAATTCTTGAGTACTATCCATCTCTTGGAATTTGTCATAATATTTATTTTCATATGAAACGTCTTTTAACTTATATTTATCTGTTGCCTTGTCAGTAAGTAGCATATTGTTAGTAAACAATGAAAAAATACTCATATTTAGTTGTGACAAATTCGAACAAAAATAATAGAATAACATAGAACTAACCGCTACACCACTTGTAACATATAGCATATTGCGGTCAATTCTTGCTGATATATTTGAAAATAGTCTACTATTATTCATACGTTGAAACATAAGTATCAATAATAATATATACAATATATTTTTAAGCCTTGATTATTTATTACATATACACGAATGGATAATTTTTTATATATTTCTTTTATTTATTAGTATGTGGATGATTGATTCGTTTAACTTTAACTTTATATGTTTCCATATTTTTCTACAACTTCTTGTCGCCTGAGTTCAAATAGTGCCTTTACTTCCTTTTGTAAATCAACCACTTTAATTCGTTGATAACTTTTATTTTTATTGTCTGGATGTAAACAGATCAAATACAAGTCTTCCACCACCTTACCATATTTCTCCTCCAAAATAGCCTTGTATGTGTTGAGTTGTAAGCAATAATGCCAATAATTTGTATCTGGCAAATGATCGATACATTCCTTTTTTCCCCATTTACCAAACGCATTCGTCTTGACTATTTCCTTACACCGCTTCCAATCATAAATCAGTAGTGTTCCGTCCGGTTTTTCAAACACCATATCGATAGATCCAGCCAATTTCAGTTCTTCGTGGAAAACGGTCCATTCTGTGCGATAGGGTTTCAAGTCAGGAAAATCGGCCAAGAAACGTTGGAAATATTCGTATTCGACAGACTCATTGACGACATCCATTTGGTTATAGTAGCACTCAATATCATAGTGCATTTTGGTTCCTGCGTCGGCCGCTTCATCGCGGTTCTTGTCCCAACCAGCCTTGATTTCATCAACCGTCTGACCATAATACTTGCTCTGTGGCCAACGCTTAGAGGACATCATACCACTAATAATCGCATCCGCATCAAAATGATCAAAATTAGCATGATTAAAGGTTGTTACAGACACGTAGCCAGCGCTACTGCCATCAATAGTGTAAATATGAGGACCCTCATCAAACTTGATCCGTTCATCACGTTCATGTGGATACAAGTTTGCCAAATAAGAAGGACTGCTGTGTACTTCTTGAATTTCTTCGATTTTTTGTTGAACTGTGTTCATTGTGAGTTTATTAATAGTACATTTGGTATTAATGAAATCAATTTTTTTGTAAATGGATGTGATTGATATAAGAATACACCCCCATATGAGCCAGACTGTTAATGATAAGGCTAATGTGGGATACAACTATTAGTTTGCCTAAATTAGGCATTAAAACCATTAAACCGGGGTAAAAGTAAAAGGATTTACAACCGATGTATTTACACCTATACTGGCGTCTATACCGCCATCGTTTAATACCTCAATATTGAAAGAATAATTAACATTAACAGGAGCAATATTCCCCCCTCCGCCAGTGTCCCAGTCGGTGTCGCTACTAACTGCGTATAAAGTAACGATGTTAGTTCCGTTGTATTCCGTGTATAGAAGTGATGCGTTAGTTATATTAGGATATGTACTTGTTCCTGCTGTTGCTGATGTCCGTTGGATGTTGTAAAAAAGGCAACCAGTCCAAGGTCCGAAAAGACCAGCCGTATTATTGCTATTTCTATTAAACGTCCCAGGCTGACCGTTATTAGCCCTCGCAAAAGATATATAAAAACTTCCTGTTTCTGCGGAAGTGAAAACATCAGGAGAAGGAGTAACACCACCTGAAAGTTGCGAGTTTGAAACATTCAAGGTATATCTAAATTGTGATATTCTGTCTGTGGTAGTAGTAAAAGTAATTTGAGCCAGATTTTGTCTTATTGAATATGTTGGGGCAGGAATAGTTATTAGATAAACAAAGGGAGATGCTGTTAAATTTCCACCTCCACCAGCCGTCGTTTGAATAGTGCCGTCTGGAAATATAATTGAACCATTAGTTAAGAACGCCCAAGCAGAGGAGGACGCATTCAATTGAAGACCACTAACCAACGAATTAATCAAGTAAGAAGTAGCACCTATATATTTGATTTGGTTAGGCGTAATCACAGTTGTATTTATTAACCCTGTGGCTTTATCTTCACCATACCAAGTAGTGCTTGGAAATTCGTTATTTGTAGGGACAACTTCAAGAATAGAGTTGGAATAAGAGGCATCAACATAGGATATTTGTAATTGGTCTGCGTTTAGAACAGCACTTTGAGGAGTAGTCCCTACTAATGGATTTTCAACGCTTATTAATGCTAAATTAGTAATACCAAACTGATTAGCATTGTTTCCTGCTGCCAGAACAGCACCCAACGTGGCTGTAGTACCCGAACCGCTTGCCGCTGTAGTTTGAATAGTGCCGTCTTGAAAGATAATAGAGCCACCGCCACCAGCATCTAACTCCAAGTCGCCATTTACGATTGTGTTATTGCTAATACCTAACTGCTGAGTAATGGTCAATGTACTGGACGATTGTTTATAATTGTTTAAAATATTATTAGTAGGTCTTCTATTTATACCTCCTTGTGATTTCCATCTATCAGAAGTATTTGACATAATATATAATTTATGTAGTTAATAAATTATTTATTTTTATATAAAAATAATGATAAACAACTAAACCAATCAACATACCTCACTAATAAATAGTTTTCATAAAGTCTGGGGTTACCTCTCTTGGTTGTTTATGTGATACTGAATTATCACTGCTACTGTCACTGCTACTGTCACTGCTACTGTCACTGCTACTGTCACTGACATCCGGACATATAATTTTGCGTTTATTATTGTTATCGCTCTTGCTCTTGCTCTTGCTCTTGCTCTTGCTCTTGCTCTTGCTCTTGCTCTTGCTTTTGCTTTTGCTCTTGCTCTTGCTCTTGCTCTTGCTAGTATGTTTACTTGTTTTTTTTGTTTTATTATTAAGATGGATGGTGTTTTTATGTGAATCGTGTTTTTCCGTTTCTTCGACAATAATAGGTTGAATATCATTAATGTGATTACTATGTAAATCGTCATTTAATCTTTCGTGTATAGATTTATGGTAAGATGGAACCGTGAGTAGTTTCATAATATCATCATTATTTAAATTAATATAAATGGTTTCATTGTTTCGGTTAGCTTCTAAATCTAATTCATTGCCGTCATATACCATATTCCACTGTGTATTATCAATAATATTGCCATTGACACTAGTTTGGTATTGCCCTTTATTTTGAATGAAATTTTCCATATCCATATTCATATACATTATGAAAATAAAAAAAGTTGTTTATCTTTTGAATAATGAAATATTGTAAATAATATTTAGTAATGGAAAAATAGAAAAGAATAAAATATAAAGAGAGAAAATGTATATTTCCATTCAAACATCAACGAAGAACATCAAATCATACCGGCTACTAAATACGTCCATAAATAAAATAAACGAGAATACAAAACTAGCGGATAGTTGTCATTATAATTGTATAAATAACTATAACGGTTTCATATATGTAAGCAATAAATTATACATTGTTGTATTATTCCAGTAACTTATGTAGGTGATATAAAGGAATTTCCAAAACAATCTAAAAACAAAATATCAGTCTATGTATATAATGAACCTATTTACTGTTGTAGCTACTCTATGCCTAACTACTATGGCAACTGCGTTTAATGAGACTGAGCATCATTGGTCAAATTTCCAACGATTTATTACACGTTTCGACAAATCTTATTCTACTCTTAAGGAACTTGAAACTAAGTTCGAGGTATTCGCATCCAATATGGAATATATCAGAGAACACAATTCCCAAAACCACAAGTATACCTTGGGTGTTACTCCTTTTGCGGACTTGACCGAGGCCGAGTTTGCGCGTTTCAATGGAATTCGTGTAGGAGGTCCATTATCTACTGGTTGTGACAAGTTTACTTCTAACACCAATTCCGTCCCTTCTAGTTATGATTGGCGCGATCATAGTGCGGTAACCCCTGTCAAGAACCAAGGACAATGTGGTTCTTGTTGGTCATTTAGCGCAACCGGGGCCATGGAGGGAGCTTGGGCCATCGCCAAGGGTTCTTTAGTCAGTCTTTCTGAGCAACAATTGGTCGACTGCTCCAAATCCTATGGTAATCATGGGTGTAATGGTGGTCTAATGGACGATGCGTTCCAATATGCCAAGGATAATGGCATGTGTTTAGAGACCGCTTATCCATATAATGCGGTTGGCGGTGACTGCCAAAAGTGTGACCCTGTAGTGTCTATTTCGGGGTGTGTTGATGTTACCAAGAACAATCAAGTTAATCTCAAGGAGGCGGTATCTCGTGGTCCAGTATCAATTGCTATTGAGGCAGATACAAAGGCATTCCAGTTGTATACTAGTGGTGTATTGACAGGTAGTGCGTGTGGAACTAATTTGGATCACGGTGTTCTTATTGTTGGATACGGGGTGGATGCCGGAACTGAATATTGGTTAGTCAAGAACAGTTGGGGACCCTCTTGGGGAGACGGAGGATATATTAAGATTGAGCGTAGCGATAGCACAAATGACCCTGGAGTATGCGGAATTGCTATGCAACCATCTTACCCAGTAGTCTAAAACAACATCATGTAAAAAAACAACTAATAACACTATAAATCACAATAATAACCAACCAATAAATAATAAACAATACATGTAAAAATAAAAAAGGGCGTATATCCCCTTTTTATTTTTTTATTTTAGTTTATTTTATTTTGACCATACCTATAGTAAATAATAACTAACTACAACAATTAACATTCCCCATCTTCCTTTTCGTAATCAATGATGTCGTCGATTGAGACACTCTCGCGCGCATATGTCTCTTCGCGACGTTCCGGGTGTGGGGCGTTCAGTCTCTTACGAGGTTGTTTGTGTTGTCTGTTATATATTGATCCATACGCAACTTGGCGAGGAACCATACGCTTAGTGTTGGGCTTGGTCTCTTGCTGGTGTTGTTGCTGTGGTTGTTCGAGCATAAACTGAGGACATCCTAATTGTAACGTTGGACCGTAAGGTGTCATCATCCATACAGGCATCATATGGGACATTACAAAATCCATCTGATGAAGCGTAAGTTCTGATGGATTTTGATGCTGTTGCTGTTGCTGATGCTGATGCTGTTGCTGTTGCTGATGCTGTTGCTGATGCTGTTGCTGTTGCTCATGCTGTTGCTGTTGTTGCTGCTCATTGGACTCATATTCTGGCTTCTTAGTCGGAGACTGTTTCTGTTCAAATGGAAGCACGTGCCAGAACCATTGTCCGTCATACGCAATATGGGCCTTCTTGTCGGGACCTTCAATATCACTACGAAATTTATCACCAGCAACAGTATTGTAGACCATAGCAAAGTGAACAAACGCCATATTGTAGGTATCGCCATTCTTACCCGTCTTGGATACCAAATCCACATGTTGAACACTACCAATATCGAGGTTATGGAATACGTTACTAATACGAGAGACCTTGATGTTGGAGAACACGCGAGGAATGAAAACCGTATAGGAGAACATCTTGTATTGTTTTGTTTTAGCTAATTGCTTGACTTGTTAAAGTATGTCAAATGCTTATTTATAAAAAATAACTTCAATTTTTTTTGACTAATCGTTTTTGATAAAAAATATAGTCAATATAACGTGTCGCGACTATCTACGTTAACAATCTAAATGTTCATCTCAGTAATCGTTTTGAAACTGTCCTTCAACTCGTTATATATCTTATTTTTGATACGAGTACACTTCTGTTGAAATGTCATGTTAACACATATTAATTTCATAAAGTTGTCCATATATTCCAATTGAAACTGTTCATCATCTAATTTAGTTTCATTATTAGTTTTATATATATTAAACGTAGCCAACATTTTCTTGTAAATACCATCAAATATACTTTTAAATTCATCTGGTTTCATTTCTTTCCATTCACTATCAAACACATATATGATATTGTTCTTTTGTTCAAAACATTTTATTAACTCTAGATTTTTACCAGAATGAATATAGTTGTTTACTATTTCAAATGCTCCGTCGATAAATCCATTTTTAAAAATCAGATGTAAATCGTCAACCGTAATGTGTATGTTTTCTATATATGTATGCCAACTATTTGCCAAAGTATATGTATCTTGGTCTTGGCCTAGTTCCACTGGTCTATCCTGTTCATTTAACCAACTCAATACATCTAATTTCTTATTTTTGGTATAAATATGGCGTTTCAAACTATCCAATTCACTATGGACAGCATTATATTTTTCTGTAAGAGTAGTAATCATATCATATAATTGTCTTATATTGGGTAGTTTATCTTCGTTTGTTCTTCGACAAAGTAAAATATGTTTTTCATAACAGCCATGTCGTTTGAAAATTTTGAAACAGCACGGACAATTAATTATATGTTTAGACGCCATTTTTAGAGTGAATACTATTCGTTTCAATTATTTGATACTCGTCAATTTTATTATAAATATAGTATATAATTATGAAATATGATAATAATTGTAGTTGTGATGGAGGAATAATATATAATATATCCCAATGTAGAAGTTGTGGTTGTACGTATACATGTGACGCAAGTGGTTGTGGTCCGTCCGTATGTTCTGCTGCAAATATAACTGATATTACACAAAAGCGTATATGGAATTCCGTTCGTATTCCCGCGTCAGAATATGTAATGAATGTATCCTCACTCGAAGTGTACCAGCAACCTAGCTTAACATATAGCGGTGTGAATTGGAATCAAATGAGTGATCGCGCATTGCCATCCAATTCGCAAATTCAAAGCATTACCGTTGTTCCTTCACGTGGAAATTCTACTCGTAGTTCATTAACACGTGATAGACCAGGTTCACAATCGCCAGGTGGAGAAGGGGTAGATATAAAACATGGAAGTTATGCCAGATATTTAGCTCGATTAAAAGGAAAAGGGCCATTAAGAACGCAAAATCCAACAGGATTAACACCTGTTCAAGGAAATAAAACGAGGTCATATGGTATCGCAAATACGAGAGCTTGCTTGTGTTTTGTGTAAAATAATATCTACATGTAATATTATTATTATTATTAGTTAGTATATAATACAAAAAGGAATATATTTATGTATTATATATGCCTATAAAGATTCCTATGAATTTCATAACAAATTCATCAAATAGTATCCAAATTACTCCCATACAAAGTTTGACTACTAACACACCTACGACACGTTTAAATACCGCATCTAGATTTAATATGAATGCCGTTTTTGTGGCAAGGGGTAAATCAACTGGCTGAGGAAGGTCTAGGAGATAATCAATCTACTGGTTTAATTTATTTATCATCAAAGCAATAAACAATATATTTTGTTTGGAATGACGATATTAACGTGTCTTTGCGTTAAACTCTGACATATATGCTTTATAATAAAATAAAATAAAACAAATAAAATAAAATAAAATAAATAAAATAAAATACACTAGATATATATATCTCTATCTATGAGCCAGTTTGTTATTAGTAGAAAGAGCGGTAAAAGCTACCAACCGAATGGATTATCTCCTGTTTTCCTCCCCAATATTCCGATGACATTTATTAAAAGCAATGATTGGTATTATAAACCGCATACAGCATCTGGTCGTGTAGGTGCTTCATGTCGGGCCGGAAATCTAAGCGCTGTGAAACGAAGAACATAAATAAATATGTAAAACATACACATCCAATTTTATTATTGGGTAATAAAAACGATATGATAAACCGAATAGATAAAATGTAAAACTAAATGAATTTAGATAAAATGTAAAACTAAATGAATTTATTGTTAAATATAGTATGACCTATCGGGAAAATTATTGTAAGTAAGATTCCCATTTAGAAGAAATATTTACATCATTTATCAGTAAAATAATAATTAACGACCATTTCGTCGACCGTTATGACATAAAAACATTGAATGAATCGTTCACACCTACATCATCTTCGTCGACGGCATTAACTACCGCATATTGACAAAACCAAAAACCTACAAAAAAGGCAACGTATTGTAACATATTTTAGTATATTCCTATTTAAAAAAAACTTGTAAGATTATATATGGAGTCGTTCCTTTTAAATATCAATGATTATAGTGATAAAGAATTAGAAGAAATATTATCATTGTCGTATCCATACCAACCACAGGATATAAAAATGAAAAGAGACGAATTATATGTGAAATTGGTAAACGATAATTCAGTGAATAATGACATGAAAACAAAAATAACAAATTTTCTAGACACAATTTCTATTCGATTAACAAAGATAATTTCAATTGGGATTCAACAAAGTACAATCAAGTCCGAAAAGTTTTATGATTTAAAAAATACAGTGGTTGAAGTCAATGACCATTTTATAATAAAAAACGAGGAAGATATTAAAGCTGCCTATAATTCCAAGCCTAGTGACGGATTACACCTAGGTAGTATTGGTGGAGCACCGCCTGGAATTATAAATCCCATCAATTATCGAACAATTAAGCGAGCAGTGAACATTGATTCAAGATTTAGACCAAATTACTATCAGACGTCATCATCAGACCAGAAATTAACGTTGCCATATAAATTCGACAAGGTTGTAAATATGAGATTGGCTTCGATTGAAATACCTCTCACGTATTATGCGATTAGCCAATCGCTTGGAAATAATTCTTTTGTGGTAAATTGGAACAATGTAGGTGGAGTATTTCAAAATAGCGCACTAGTCAAACTTCCAGACGGAAACTATGAAACATATAATATAAATATTCCCAATGGTTCTGGTGGTTCTGAGATAGAATCGATTTTAAACGCGGCTTTATTATCATCCATCGCCCTTACGCCTCCAGATGCGATATATAATGGAGTTACGATTCAATCAGATGCGTCATTTAATTTGCGATATACCGTTGATTCTACAAGTGGTAAAAGTGTGTTCGCATTGGATATTTCGGGTATAACGCAAAGTGAATTGGTCAGTTTGATTAATTCTGGATATTTAGACTATCAACTTGTATTTGCAGTTGATGTCAATGGAAGTACCGAAGTGAATCAACCCTTGCCGTTTTTTTTAGGATGGGAATTAGGATATAGAATGAACGTATATGATAGTGGTCCTGGTTCTGTTATAGGAAGTAATATCATATTACCAGCGGCAGTTGTATCTGAAGGTTTATTCTATATAAAAGGTCCGCAGTATATATTTGTAGCCATAGATGATTATAATAATAATGTAAATAATTACTATGTGTCAGCATATAGTGATTCTATAAATAACCGAAATATCTTAGCCAGAATTAATTTATCTAATAGAGGTAACGCCGGATTGGTTCATCAAACATCCGAATCAGACGGAATTTCTTCTCAAATTAACCGAAGTAGAAATTATTTCGGACCAGTGAATATAGAAAAATTGCGAATAACATTATATGATGAATTCGGTAGAATAATAAACTTGAATAATATGGATTGGTCATGCTCTCTTATGTTTGAGTGTATGTATTCTTAGACTCATTTGTTGTTTATGTTACAACAAATACTAGACGTTATACATTTCCTAAGTTTATGCCAAATGTTTTTTTCATATAAGGTTTTATTCAAAATACGTTCGTCTGGTTTTTTATCAAGCAATGATTCGCGGGTATTATAATATTCTAACCAATCTTTCGGAGAATTTTTTGTTCCACCGTTATATTTCACGGCCAATCTACATTGACATAATAAATCACCGATTGATACATCGTTTACAAATACATCTGCTAATATACGGCCATATTTTTCTAGTGATACATTTTTTAATATGACAATTTTGTTAAACGCAATGTCGTATATTGTTTTTTTTGCCATATTTGCGCATATTTGTTCATTATGATTATGTGTTTTCATTTCGGGACAATCAATTCCATTGATTCTTACGGAGAATCGATATATAGGAGAGCTATCATATGGTAATTTGGTGGCTATTGTAATTGTATCCCCATCATATACTTTCACGACTTTTCCGTATGTAATGGGTGGTATATAGGGTATAGCATCTTTATAAGTAACTCTATGTAAGTAATCTGTCATAATAAAATTTATGTATATTATATAAATTTTATTCTACTTCAATTATTTTATTATACCAATTGTGCTAACAACATACTTATAACAAAACTATTTAAATACAGGTCGCATATACTTTATATATATGGCGAATAGTCTTACATTACAAACCGAAAGAGAAATTCGTTACGAACAAAGATGTCAGAAGAAAAAAAATGAACAACAAACTATGGATAGGACAAAGAGATTTGAGAACAGATGTCGATTAAGTAATGAAGCGTCATATGAGGTTAGTAATGCTATTTCATTACTCGCACAAAAAAATATGAATGAATGTGTCAGTAGTAGTAGTAGTAGTACACGTCGTTCATATAATTATTTGTCTACATAGATTTATTTTTTCCCGATATCTTTTCCCGATTTTACAGTGTGACTGTTTTTATTTCGTTCTTCTTGTAAATTTTTCAAATGATTTTCTTGACAATGTTCTTGAATACGAATATGTTTGGCACTATGTTTTCCATATAGTTCGCGTGTACGACGTTCCTTGTCCTTCCCAGTCTTGCGTTGTTTGAATTGAAAATCCATTTCTAAAGTAATGATGTAATAAAATATTCAAAAAACTGTAATTCAATTTTTTATTTATTATTAAAAAATTGAAGTTAAAATGCTTATAAATCTGAACAATATCAACTTATACTCGATACAGTATTTAAAATATGTCCGCCTTCTCCGTTTGTATTCCACGTGTCTTTAATAACATTCCCAATAAAAAAATAATTAGTACTTTCGAAAACCTAAAACTAGGTAAGGTGAAGAATATGGATATTGTTTGGAAAACTGGAAGAGATGGCAGTTCGTTTAAGATGGTGTTTATCCATTTTAGTGAATGGAATATGAATAGTTCAGCTGCTAAGACTTTTAGAGAAAATGTCGAAAATCCAAATGTGGAAGCCAAGTTAGTATATGACGACCCGTGGCATTGGATTGTTCTCCCCAACAAATCACAGATTGTTACCGATTTGTATAGCAATGAACCAATGAAAAGAAATAATATGGTTTATGGCATAAATACGTGGAACGAACGTATTACTAACTTGGAAGACGAGTTGAATTGTATTTATGAGGAACTCTATCAGAGAGAATATATTCCAGTGAAGTATCGAACTATGTGCGATTTGGATAATGATATCGAAACCGGAAACATTTCTACATTGAATGCGTATACAACTACGAATGTGTCTCAATATAATAGTATGTCACCACAATGTATGTCACCACAATGTATGTCGCCTCTAACTATGGCTGACTTAGAAAATTACGACGATACCGAACTACATACACCACCTCGTAGTAGAGCAAATCTTATTCCATACTCCGAATCGGATTCTTATAACTCTTCTAATTATGAACAATCAGAAGAGTTAGAACAAGTAGAAGTACAAATACATGATTATTCGCCAGATAATGACCAGGACCAATATTATGAAATTAAACTAGACCAGTCAGTAGATACATTTAAAAACTTAATTAGTAATAAAGATAAGGTCTGGATGACTGTAAATTGTTGTGGAAATGCTTAACAAAAAAACTAAATAAAGACATTAGATTATATATTTGTATTTTTTATATGACCTAAATGCTATATAATTCTGTTATTTCCAACGACATTGAAACATTATTATTGTTCAAATCTATAACGTTTCCGTATTTATCTAATATCTTAATTCGAAATTTATTTAAATTAACTGGTCCAAGATAATCACGTTGTTTAAATATTTTATCACTTGCCGTATGTAGCATAATTGAATTAAATGATTCGGTAATTGAGACGCGCCCTAATATATTTTGTCCCAGAGAATTAGTACCAGTTGTCGCAATAATAGATTCGGCGATAAAATTTCTATTAAAATCGTCAATAGAAATAAATAAATAATGCATATGACTATTTCCATATGACGATTCGCTTTGTAATACTGCTTCATATGTTATTACATTGTTACCATTGAAAACATAATCAACATACGTGTCGCTTCGACGAACTTCGTAGTGTCTTTTTGTAAATCCTAAAAAACTACCTAATGAATATTGTCTATGTTTTGAGTCGTTATTAGTATTATATTTTATGGTGGTATCTTTCTCTACACCGCAACTGGTTATAATACTATCTCCAAAATCTACAACATAATAAAAGTCAGGCGAATAAAATGGTTCTGTAACATCATATATATTGTCACCACCATCTATATTTTCGCGAGTACGTATCATTGTTTTTGTAGTAATCGGATTTATCTGACATATTAAATATTGTAATCCTTCTCCTTTATTGAACATATAATTTGTCAATGCTACAGCAAAATCGGATGCCATATAATTACCGGATGGTAGTACTATCGTATGAATTTTGTCTGGGAGTCCGACAATATTATACGTTTTTATTATAAACGTGTTTGATTTATTTGCTTCAGATATGGAATACCACATAACAGGCAGTTCTAGAGATACTAATTTTATAGATACTACCTTGTGTTCAGTAGTTGGAAGAGACCATATAAAATTACTTGACATAGATGTGTTATAATCCTCTCGAAATTCGCTATCTATAGAAATTATTTTAGTAATCATTCTTCGTTCCAATGGATTAATTACTCCGGTCGGGTATTTATATTCATGTACATTTAATACTGGTATTATTTTTTCAGTCGTTACGCTATTATTACCACCCTGTAATTGGTTTTGACTTTGAATAATATCATAATTAGTCGGTTTAAATTGTACTGATTGCCGTATGGTAATATAACTTAATAACTTATCATTTACACTATTTAAAAATCCAATTAATGTATTGATGGTATCTTGGTCGTCGTATTTATACTTGCTATTATTTATCATTCTTGTTATATGGCTGGTTAATTCCGATGACGTTATGGTATTTATGTCCCCTGTATATTTGATTATTTTAAACAACTCATCTTCGCTATAATTTTCTACATCTAGCTCGTACGTGTTTTTAATCATATATAATTATATTATAAATTTATAAATAATCCCATCTTTTATACGCGACGTTTACACATTTGAATATTATTGTCTCGTTATACTATAAATAATTTTAGATGGTTAATATGTTTAAGTCTAAACCTAACAATAAAGGTAGGAGAACTTTTTTTGATAATGACGATAGTGATACATGTTATATTAAACATAGTTCTACGTCACGTACTGCTGTAATTAGTAAGGAGTTGTTTGATTTTAATCAGAAAATTAAATATATTTCACTTACATTGAATCGGATTGTATATTTCGATTATAATATAGATTGTAATACACTTAAACGTGAATATAATATCATAATATTTGAATTAAATAAACTAAAACTATCCTCTAGTCCGAACTATCAAGTTATACTTAATAATATTATTACAACATTTGACTCTTTACTACAAATATACAAAAAATATATTGAAGATGTACATGCTGATAATATAATTTTACCTGACCTAACGTATGATAATATAACTGAATTGGAATTATTTGTTGCTTCATTGCGTGAAGTATCTATTCCATTAATATACAATGATAAATGTCACCAAGATTTAGAATTAGTTTTATTCAAATTATATTCGTGTGTAGGTAAAGATTTGGAACATTTGTTGAAATTATATTCATCTGGTAATTTTGCTCAGTTACATGAAGAATTAACATATGAGGTTTACAGTAAATTATCAGTAGCTTTGTTTAACGAATCATACAAAGACTCTTTTGGATATACAAAGGTTTGGGAAGTTATAAATAGTTGTTTGGATGGGTTGTATAAAACCACGCTTTTAGAAAAATCACAGCGAGATGAAATTTACATGTTGAAAGCAAAAATCAAATTGTTAGAAACACAATGTAATGGTGGTGGCTCAGGAGTTTTGCTAGAAGGTACTGCTACAATGACAGTGTTTGCTCAGATTCGTCCAGAAGTTAAAATATATATTTCCAAATATGGATTTCCAACGGGTGGTGTATTTGATGCTCAGAAATTGGCTGAAATAATAAAATCTTTGGAAGAAGGACCGACTTCATGTGGAGACAATATGGCTCCTGCTCCTGCTCCTGCTCCTGCTCCTGCTCCTGCTCCTGCTCCTGCTCCTGCTCCTGCTCCTGCTCCTGCTCCTGCTCCTGCTCCTGCTCCTGCGCCTGCTCCTGCTCCTGCTCCTGCTCCTGCTCCTGCTCCTGCTCCTGCGCCTGCTCCTGCGCCTGCTCCTGCTCCTGCTCCTGCTCCTGCTCCTGCTCCTGCTCCTGCTCCTAATATATTTGAATTAGATTTATTGAATGGTAAACCGATTATTACTACACGTTCTTTTCTAACAGGTGATGGTCGTGTCCCTGAAAAAATTCTCGGGAAAACAGAACGCGGAAGCATTGTCGAACTAGATGTAGCAAATAATGGTACATGGGTAAAGAGTATTACAGTAAGAGATGGTAATACGAATGGAATCGATTTCACTGTAAATGATACTATTGTAATCACAAATATTCATCAACCTCTGGAGACTATCGAATTATCCGGTTCAATCCTAACTAACAATCCTGGATTTGTAAATGCGTTAAATAAAGGTGAGGAGTATATATTGATTGACACTGTTGGCAGTACTAGTCTGATAGAATCTTCCAACGCTTTGACGAATGCTTTGACAGGTGGAATTTATTTCGATGACGCTATTACGAATGATATACAATTTATGTCTGGGTTAGATTTACACAATAGTCAAGGTATTACGATTGGCGTAACGTGTACAAAAGTAATAAATACTGACTCATTAGGTGTAATTAATCCGATATTAAAACTTATCGTTGAAATAGATAGAACAAAGGTTCAAGTTGTATTCAAAGAAGGAGATGTGCTTATTATTAAAAGTAATTACCAAACCATATCTACGGTGTTAACCGTCGCAGATGTTATTTTATTAAATGGGTAATAATGTTACTAACAAAATGAATCGATGCTTTGAATATGTTTTCAACGATAGTATAACTGAAATAATTAAATCTTTAGGATGAATTCTGTATTGAAATGAGTCAATGACAATATACTACAAAATAATGTAACGCGTAATAAGGACAATTTAAGGACAATTTAAGGACAATTTAAGGACAATTTAAGGACAATTTAAGGACAATTTAAGGACAATTTAAGGACAATTTAAGGACAATTTAAGGACAATTTAAGGACAATTTAAGGACAATTTAAGGA
>Ga0209390_10005158_pt1 | contig 18797 bp, 11 predicted proteins | sample BON01_FD_187212 | JGI IMG/M metagenome (GOLD analysis project Ga0209390, IMG submission 187212) | Freshwater microbial communities from Lake Bonney liftoff mats and glacier meltwater in Antarctica - BON-01 (SPAdes) (version 2) | ecosystem: Environmental > Aquatic > Freshwater > Ice > Glacier...
TTTGTCAGTAGCTTTGGTAGCCAGAACAATTAATTTTGCCTGCGTTTCATTCAAATTTTCTGCAGTGATCAATTCCATGGTACTGATATTACTGACTTTTTTGTTCTCTTTCATATTCAAATATATCAATTTTCTTAAGATTGAGATTATTTACAGGATTTTAGAATGGCAATTGAATGGTTCGAAATAGCAAAGCCCTAGAGGGCGATAATTTATTAGTCAGGGGCGCAATAAATGACAGCGAATTTTGGCGGTATTGTTGCCTTTTTTTCTGCAACAATGCTGACAAAATCAACCCTCGAAAATCTTGTCGTGCAATTGCTTGATCAAAGAATTAAATGAAAAGGTTTCTTGATCAATCTCAGGAATTGTTGGAACCACAAGAGAAACGGACTGTTTGAAGATTGGGTATCGCCCAACTATCGTGAAATCGAAAAACAGCCATTCTCTCTTTTTCGATTGATTCTCTTCATAATGGATTGTCTACCACTTATTTCAAGTTTAAATTTTCAATAATTATTTGTCTTTAACGGAGGTTTTAAAATTTTATAACTAACTTAAATGATAATTCATTATTTCAAATCAACCCTAAACAACAGCTAAAAGGTAAAAACAATGTCTTCGGGTAGAAAATAAGGTAAAATCCTATTTACTCTTGCCCTCTATTGGACTTTATGGCTAAAATTTAGAGCGTATTTGAATTGTTAAACTATCTTCAATTAATTGGTTTATGTTTATGAAGAAAAATTTTACTTATTGTTTATTGACGTTGCTACTTCTGCAATTTAACGGGGCACTTATGGCCCAGCAAAGTACAGTCAACGGAAAAGTGACGTCTGCAGAGGACCAAGAAGGTCTTCCGGGTGTCAGCATTGTAGCAGAGGGTACCGGAACAGGCACGGTTGCGGATATTGACGGGAATTTTACCATCAATGTATCCGGTAACAATCCTGTATTGGTTTTTTCTTATATAGGATTTGCCAAACAGTCTGTAGCTGTAGGTAATCGGCAGACGGTGAATGTGGTCATGCAGGCAGAGGCCACGGGTCTGGATGAGTTTATTGTAACAGCTTTTGGCATTTCTCAGGAAAAAAAATCACTGGGCTATTCGGCACAAAACATAGACGCCGAAGCCATTACTAAAACAAAGCAACCTAACATTGTCAATTCCCTACAGGGTCAGGCTGCAGGTGTTCAGGTGACCAACTCAGGGGGTGCTCCCGGTCAGTCGGCAAGGATAATCATCAGAGGGATCAATTCATTGGACCCTGGCGCCAATAACCAACCACTATTTGTGGTAGATGGTGTTCCTGTGGATAACTCTACGATAGAGTCTTCAGGTTCTCCCAGAGGCCTGTCCAATAGAATGGCGGATCTTAATCCCAATGATGTGGAGTCTATGTCTATACTTAAAGGTGCAGCAGCAACAGCACTTTACGGTGTGAGGGCAGCCAATGGTGCTGTTATCGTCACTACCAAAAAAGGGAAGGAAGGACAAGTCAGGGTAAATTACAACGGTGCAGTAGGTTTTGAAACCCTTAACAGTCTGCCTAAATTACAGGACCAATACGGCCAGGGTTTCAGCGGTCAGTACCAACCCACCAGTTTCTGGCCTTCCTGGGGAGCTCCCATAGCTGAAGTGCGGCAAACAGTCCCTGATCACAAATACCAGGACAACTGGAACCGGGCTTTTAATACCGGGATACAGATAGACAATAACCTGAGCATTTCTGGGGGCAATGAGAAAGCGACTTTCTATGGTTCATTTGGTAACCTCCAGCAGGAGGGTATTATCCCATTTTCTACCTGGAACAGAACAACAGCCAAGCTATCTGGAAGCGTAAAGGTTTCTGAAAAGTTTGATTTTTCCGGATCTGTTAATTTTAGCAACTCCGGTGGTAACAGGGTGCCTCATGACCGCTTTATGGAGCGCATGATGTATTGGTCTGAAACTACAGATGTTCGGGATTATATCAATGAGGATGGGACCATGAGAACCTATTCGAATACAAACCCGATCTATGATGCCCGCTTTGCCACTTATGAAGATGATGTCAATCGAGTGATAGGCAATATCAATTTTAATTATCACCCTACGGATTGGCTTTCTTTGTCCTACCGTTTGGGTAATGACTTCTACAGCGATAAAAGAACAGAGATCACACCAGGCCCCAGAGGAATAGATGGTGAAGTACCCCTTAGTTCAACAGGCTTTCTGGAAGAAACCAGAATAAACAGCCGAGACCTTACCTCTAACTTCTACCTTACCTTAAAAAAGGAGTTTGGCACAGACCTGAATACAAGCCTAAGGTTAGGTAACGATATATTTGAAAGAAGTTTTGACAGGGTTACAGCAAGAGGTGAAAATTTTGTTATTCCAGAATTTTATAACCTAAGTGCCGCTTCTCAAATCTTTGCCAGTCAGGAAAAGAGTTTGAGGAGATTGGTAGGTTTTTACGGGGATCTGATGGTAGACTATAAGAATTACCTGTTCCTGAATGTAACCGGAAGGAATGATATTTCTTCTACCTTACCTCAGGACAACAATTCTTTTTTCTACTCTTCTTTCAATCTTGGTTATGTATTTAGCGAAAACATACAGCTTCCATCCTGGGTGACTTTTGGTAAATTGAGAGCATCCTGGGCGCAAGTGGGTAAGGATACTGATCCGCATATCCTGGGATCAACCTATGCTTCCCCTTCTGTTTTTCCTTTAAATGGGCAGGTAGGCTTTACAAGAAATTCGGTTTATGGAGATTTGGCGCTTAGACCGGAACAGACTAACGCTATAGAATTTGGTTTGCAAACGGCGTTTTGGAACAACAGGGCTAACTTTGATGTGACCTATTACAAATCAAACGCAAAGGACCAGATTATCCCCGTACCCGTGTCCGATGCCACAGGCTTTTCTTCCTATATCACCAATGCAGGAGAGATTGAGAATAGTGGATTCGAATTTATATTGGGCGGAAGTCCGATAAAAGGGAATGATTTTTCCTGGAACATTAGTGCCAACTTATCCATCAACAACAACGAAATCAAGGCAATTAGAGAAGGAATCGATGAAATTGTCGTTGGAACACAATTTGGATATGGAGGCTCGTCTGTCACCATGAAATTGCTCGAAGGAGAAGCCTATGGTAATATTTTTGGCAGGTCCTACCAAAGGTTCGGTGCTGATCCCGACAACTTGTTTCTGGAAAGCGACCTTCCCGTAGTTATTGGAGCCAATGGTTTCCCGGTAAGGGGAGGAAGCCAATTGATTTTAGGAAATGCAATACCTAAATGGATTGGCGGCATTCGCAATGATTTTACCTATAAAGGTTTTGAATTTTCATTTCTTGTGGACTTCAGGACAGGTCTTGAGCAATACGATCAGTTCGGTAACTTTCTTTCCGCATTTGGGAAAAATGAGTTTACAGAAGCCAGAGAAGATTTCAGGGTTTTTGATGGCGTGTTGGCAGATGGGTCTACCAATACCAAGGAAGTTTGGCTAGGCCAGGGAACAGGTCCTGATGGCGTAAACTATGGTGCCGGGTACTGGAGAAACCATTACCGGACGACCAGTGAAAACTTTGTCAACGATGCCAGTTTTATAAAACTGAGAAACATCACCTTAGGGTACAACCTCAACCCGAATATTCTGGCGAACACACCTTTTAGAACTGCCAGGGTTTCAGTGGCTGCAAATAACATTATTCTTTACAGCCCCTGGGATGGTTTCGACCCTGAATCTTTCTCTGCCGGAGCTGGAGGCAATGCCACCGGTTTTACAGGTCTGGGCTTTCCAGGCGTACAGAGTGTTTTCTTTAACCTGAACCTTGGACTTTAAAAAAACTGCAACTATGAAAGTTATATATAACATACTTATCCTGATGCTGCTTTTAGCATTTAGCTCTTGTGAGAATTTTCTCGATATCAATGAAAACCCCAACAATCCTCAGGACTCCCCAATATCAGGGCTAATGACCAATGCCACCTATGAGACTTCACTCAATGTGCAGGCTATTGGCGGCATTACTTCTAGTTATGTTCAATACCTCGCCTCGCCTAACCCAGCAGGTTCATCAGATATTATGGATCAGGTCAACTACAGCGGACTTTGGTTTGATATGTATAATGTGATGACTGACCTGACTGACCTTATGGCCAAGGCAGAAGATCAAGATGCAGGACACTATCTGGGAGCAGGACAGGTCCTGATGGCGCTTAACTTGGGTATGACAGTGGATGTTTTTGGAAGTGTTCCTTATTCGGAAGGTTTTGATTTTACCTCTGTCACTCCCGTCTATGATAATGATCGCACCTTATACAATGAAGTGTTTCGTCTGCTGGATCAGGGCATTCAAAACCTCTCAGGAACGACGACGCTTTCATTGGGGGATGACGATTTTATCTTTAATGGAGATGTTTCCTCCTGGATAAAGTTTGGGAATATGCTTAAAGCCCGGTTTATGCTACACACCAAAGGAACCGATGCCTACAATGCGCAGCAGGTTTTGGCTGCCATAGACAACGGATTGACGAGCAATGCTGATGATGCAAATGTAGTGTTCTTTGAGCAGCGGTTTAATCCCTGGGCTCAGGTGGCCATAAATAATTCAAACCTTCTTTTAGGTGGCTGGATTTCTACCCAATTTGTAGAAGCATTGGATGGAACTTCTTACGCAAGCATGGATCCCAGGTTGAATTTAATGATTGGAGCCACGGACGATGGAGAGTATGTTGGTGTCACCAATGGAGCAGGTAGAGGAAATGCACCAGAACAAGGCGCAAGGTCGACCCTGATTCCAGGGCAATATTATACCTCGGAGCAATCTCCGCTTTTGATCGCTACCTATGCTGAGCAGAAATTCATAGAGGCCGAAGTAGCGCTACCTCAAGATGCTGATAGGGCATATGCCGCTTACCTTGCAGGAATCGAAGCGCATATGGACATGCTGGAAGTGAGTGATAATGATAAAATGGCTTATCTCAGCAGTCCAGAGGTGAGTATGGGTGCAGCATCTCTTTCGCTGGCAGCTATTATGAAAGAAAAATATGTGGCCCTTTTTCTCCATCCCGAAACATGGAATGATGCCAGAAGGTTTGATTATGCGTACAAAGACATGACCTTGCCTGACAACCTGAATCCCAATCTAAATGGGCAGTATATCAGAAGACTGGCCTATCCAGACAATGAGGTGAGCAGGAATGGCAGCAATGTGCCTGACGTCACCCTGCTGGACAGAATTTGGTGGAACCAGTAAGGAAAAAACCAAGTACATTGAAAATTTAATAACGTCTCTCCTAAGATAGGGGAGACTTTTTTTATGGCAAGTGTAAATTGGGTGAAGTAGGCCACTTCACACTGATATTTCCTGTAGTCTCCTTATATGCCGGCATTAATAAATGCCTCGAATCCGTTTCAGTTTTGAGAAAGTAAATAGCGGAATACGATAAACGCTATATTTAGGATTAATGCTGATTTCATGTCACCCTTCCAGGGCTTAAAAACTAGACCTATGTCTACTAAGTCACAGGGCTGTCACCCTGTGCCGAAGTATCTCACCCTTTCAGGGCTACCAAAAGATCTAAAGAAAAGTGTTGGGTTCATTTTATTATGCATTTAAGGGTAAGGAGAAAAACTTTCAGCCCAACAGGCCAATTGTAATGGCCAATCGATACCTGTGAACAGATACAATCGGATCCGGAATTCTGTCAAAGTAATCGATTTTACATAAAAAAGGACGGACTCCCTATACACTATTATGATTTAGAGGCAGAAAATTATACACTAAGCATGCCTTAATTGTACCGTTTACTATTAAAAAGATACGACAAACATTTTTTGGAATTAACAAATAAAATCTGGTTATTAGGCCAAAACAACCTCCTATTCGATTTAATATTAATAATTAGTCCAGGTAAATTTACAATTTTGCTAAAAAAATAGTTAGTCCATTTGTTTTATTGGTTTTTTAGTTTTAGTTTGGAATTTAAGTTATAATTTTATTAACCGTCTCATTATGAGGCAAGTATACATGCTGAATCCAGGAGAAGCACAATTCTATGGGGGGGGGTAATTTATTCCCATATTAATTTCAAAAAAAGAATTCTGATTTTCATATTTTTGTCTTCACTTTTAGGTTTAAATTCTGCAGATGCTTTAGATATCGAAATTGAAGGACCCACTACTGTATGTCCCATGAACGATTCTACTCACACATATACAGCTAATCCATCTGTATCGGGAATTGATGTTAATTGCAGTGCTTATACATGGACCGTTTTCAAAGATGGTGTAATTGTAAGAGGAGATTTCGGTAAAAATTTTTATTACACATTTGACGATATTGGATATTATCAGGTTAAAGTAAATGCTTTAAATTGCTCATTTTTACAAATTGACGGAGACGCTTCAATAACTGTGAATTCAAGGGTAAAAATGCCCAATCCTATCACAGGTCCGACTGTTTGCAATACCGGACAAGCCTATTCTTTTTATAGTAATCCTTCTTTACCGGGAAACGACCCGGATTGCAGTTATCATTATTCCTATTTATGGACAGCTCCATCAGGCTGGGATATTGATGGCGAAGGCAGTACAGCATTTACCGGAAATCCGGTCAACATAACGGCTCCAGCGGGTACCCCTTCCGGAAATTATAATATTTCGGTGCAATCGTCCATTCATTATGGAGGTACTCCGATTCAGGACAATTCATGGTTCAGCACGCCCAGAACCTACTCTGTCAGGGTTGGCTCCTTTAGTAGTTCGCAAGTATCCGTGTCGGGTACAGTAGCAGTATGTGGTGGGAATACCTATACCTACACTGCAAATATGCCAGGAGGTCATAAAAATGGTTACAGCTACAATTGGGCCTATCCTTCTGGATGGGTGGTACAATATTCCTCCGCTAATATCATACAGTTATATGTTCCTCCCACCTATTCTTCATACGGTACGGTACGGGTTTCCATCGGCAATGGATGTGGCTCCCCCTCTCCTTATCCTGGGCTGAAAGTGTTTCCATGCAGCTATATGGCCACTGGAAACTTCTCGATTTATCCCAATCCTGCGGAAGATGAACTGAATATAGCATATTATGATGAGGATGAAACTTCTCAATCCCATACCTTAGAAACTGAAGGTAATTCCGGAAATAGCCATTCTACCGAAGTAGTCTTCCAAATAGAACTTTACAATAAGCATGAAGAATTGGTCCAATCAGGGGAATCAAAATCTGGTAAGATCAAATTGAATACAAATAATTTGCAGCCGGGAACTTATTTTCTGCAAATCCGCTCCGGTAAAGAAGTTTTCAGAAAACAAGTTTTGATAAAATAACGTTTAAACGATGCAAAACTTTCAGGTTCCTTTGCCAAAGCAAGTTTCCAAATACAATGGATAAATTCTGGAAAGTTTCCTCATATTGATAATTAACTGAATATAATAAAAACCATGGTTTTCTGGCAAAAAAACACATTGATTGCGTTTCAACAATAAATTCATTAAAGATGTTATCTAAAATTAAATTATCACTAATTGGGACCTTTTTGTTAGTACTTACTTTGGGCTTAGACGGTAACACCCAAACCGAATCCGAAGCGTTATCCGCCAAAAATGCAGTTTATATCGAGGTAGGTGGAAATGCAGGTTGGTATAGCTTAAATTATGGTCGTATTTTTTATCAAAAAGGAATGTTAAAGCTGTCTGGTAGCGCTGGTTTTTCGATGTGGCGCCACAATACATCAGATCAGCCTTACAATATATCAAAAACAATCTATTGGCTTCCTACGCTACCATTGGAAATTTCTGCCTTTTTTGGCAAGTCCAAACATCACTTGGAAATAGGCACAGGAATAACTCCCAATTTATCAGTAACTGTTAGAAGGGATCCAGATTTCTTAAGAAGTAGTGATAAAGTGTATTTGAATGCATTTATACCCCTAAGATTGGGATACCGATACCAGAAACCTGAGGGGGGATTCTTCTTTAGGGTTGCCTATACTCCGGTATTCGAGCTTCCTATATTAGAAGGAAACAATTTTTTATTCAACCCGATTTTTGCCGGGATAAGTTTGGGGAAGAGTTTTTAAGCGAGGCATTCTGGTTGAAAGCAATGATCAAAGGCCTTCTTAAATGGCCAAGCCCATCCGTTTCCCTAAAAGGTTAAACTTGGGCCGGCATTATAAATGCCTGGTGTACATATCAGTAGGGATAAATGGGATGTAGAAAAATTCTACCCCCAGTACGAGTGTATGCTGGGCGAAGTTTGCAACTTCGCCTTGATATTTTCGAGGTGGGTACCACAGAGCACAGCACCAGCATTAACAAGATTTTTTTTATGGTTCCATTCATTTCAAATGATAAGTTAATGCAATCGTACGAAATTACCCTATTGGTATTTAAAAAGTTGAAAACGATGGAAGGTTGATTTGCAGGAGTTTACGAGGCAACCACCTTTTATCACATGGTCCGAGTAAACCCCCACTGAATGGCACGACTAAACTAAATGGTATTGGAGTTTCTCCTTCTTTTGAATATTCCGTTTTATCGAAAGATAGATAACCGAAAGAGCGCTACTTTCCAGAGCCAAGATTAGATTAACCTGGATAAAGCAATAGGATTTCCTGACATTTCTCAGCCTGTCCTGAATACAGTCAGTGGGAAGTGATTCCATCACGTAATAGAATATCTATTGCATATTTCGGGATTAATAAAGTATGCTTTGGTAAACCCTACACAAGTGGATAGGGAAAAACCTATTTTTTCCAACTACCTATCCAACATCCTACCAAAAAGACCATTCATGAGGAATACCTAGCATTTTTGAGAAAGTAAATAGCGGAATACGATAAACGCTATATTTGGGATTAATGCTGATTTCATGTCACCCTTCCAGGGCTTAAAAATTAGACATAGGTCTACTCAGACACAGGGCTGTCACCCTGTGCTGAAGTATCTCACCCTTTCAGGGCTGACAAAAGATCTAAAGAAAAGTGTTGGGTTCATTTTATTATGCATTTAAGGGTAAGGAGAAAAACTTTCAGCCCTATTTAAAGATGCTTTCTTTTCATGTTCTATCGAATTATTCAACCCTGCTTATTCAATAACCTTTGAATAAGCCTGACTTGAATCGCCTCATTAATTGGTTTCACCTCAAAATAAGATGGCAATTGAACATTCCGAATTAACAAAGTCCAGAATGGGCGATATATCACAACCAGGGGTGTAAGCCCCTGGTAAATTGAATAAAAGACATCCGATTTTGGCGGTATTGTTGCCTTTTTTTGCAACAATAATCACAAAATCAACTGACGTAAACCCTATCGTGAAATTGCTTGATCAACAGCCAAGAGCAGAATTTTAAGAATAACGATTGGTTTTAGCTAGTAAAATGCCAAAATCACTTCCCCAATTGGTCAGAAAATGTTACTTTTCATATGTCTATATTCCCAGGTTAAAATGTATTCCTCAGAGACCTTTCCTATGAAACATTGTAAATGGTTGTGCTTGTTGTTTTTCGTTTCCTGTACGGTCCAACAAATCAATAAGACGGTACGTACTTCCGATGTATTTGAAAAGGGGCATATGGGATTTGTACTCTATGATCCGGTGAAGGACAAAACATTGGTAAAACTAAATGAAGCCAAGTACTTTATCCCTGCTTCTAATACCAAGATCTTTACCTTCTATACCAGTTATAAAGCCCTGGGCGATGGGTATATCAATGGCCTGAACTATACCTATAAAGGCGATTCTCTGATTTTCTGGGGAACGGGAGATCCTTCCCTTTTACACCCGGACTTCCAGGACAGTACAGTGGTCAACTTTCTCAGAGCGGAAGCCAAAGACTTGTATATGGTGGATAATTTCGATCGGCTTTCTGCTTACGGCCCTGGCTGGTCCTGGAACTGGTTCCCTTATTATTTTGCTGCGGAACGATCCCCACTGCCTATCTATGGGAATGTTCTGCGTTTTTCTAAAACTGCGGATGCACAGGAAGCCCAAGCCTATCCTAAATCTGTCCTTTTGCCCCTGCTACCAGCAACTCAAAAACATTCCGAGAATTATTTTATCCAACGAGATTTCAAAAAAAATACCTATGAATATGCCCTTAACAGGGAAAAAGATAGCCTGGCATTTGCCACAGACAAACCATTTATTACTTCAGCGAATTTGGCCAGAAACTTATTACAAGAAGCTGTAGGAAAGAAAATTACACTACTGGAAGACAAGGGCTATACCCATAGCGCACATAAGCAATTGCCTACCGTAAAAGCAGATTCCTTGTATGCCCAAATGCTAAAAATAAGTGACAATTTCTTGGCAGAACAATTGTTGGTCCTTGTCTCTGATGCCGTACTGGATTCCATCAATATCAGTGGAGGCATCGCCTATGCAAAAAAGAACTGGCTGGCAGACCTACCTGATGAACCCCAATGGGTGGATGGCTCAGGCCTTTCGCCACAAAATATGTTTACCCCACGCTCGGTAATAAAGTTGCTTCAAAAAATCCATACCGAGATCCCCATGGAAAAAATCAAAGCCTACTTCCCAGCAGGCGGAGAATCCGGCACCATCCGAAACTGGTACCCCGCAGACCCAGGTCAGCCTGCATACATCTACGCCAAAACCGGCACCTTAAGCATGAGCACCGCCCTCAGTGGTTTCCTATTGACCAAAAGCGGCAAAGTACTACTTTTCAGCACCTTCTTAAACAACTACACCGGCAGCTCCAGCGTCCAAAAGACCGAATTGCAAAAGCTGTTGTATTTTATTCATGATAGGTATTAATAACTAATTGTTAATGGTTAATTATTAATCGTCTGGAATATTGATGTCAAATTTAGGATTCAGGAAGCTAATATCAATTTTAAAATATAGAAACCAGTGACCTACAAGGAAACCATAGCCTGTCTTTACGTCCTCCAAAACCACTAAAAAAGCTTTGGAGTACCTATTCCCTGTTGCTTTTCAAAATTAAAATGAAAATTAAGGAATATCAATTAGGAAAATAGTTGTATTTTGGGTAGACAATATAATAGCGCCTTCAACCAAAAGAGAATTAGCCGCTATTGGTTGACGTTACTTTTAAATCATTGAAAACCTAGGATAAAAAAAGTGGAAACATACCTACCGATACGTATATCTGTATGTAAACAAGAATGTAAAAAGACATATAAATTCGCTAACGATAAAATTTGCCAAGAAATTCAATTTTGCTTAGGCACCGGCGCTAACTTGCTACTTTTGATAAATGAATAAACGAATTGGAATTAAGATATAATGCAAGGAAAACAACTTAGAAAATTAGAAGCAGAACTATGGAGAGCAGCAGACCAACTCAGAGCAAATAGCAAACTGACTGCTTCCGAATACTCCATGCCTGTTTTGGGACTGATCTTTTTACGACACGCTTACAATAGATTTCAAAAAGTAAAAATAGAAGTAGAGAAAACTTTGCCTTCACATCCCCAAAGAGGCAGAAGGGCGTTGACCAAAAAGGATTTTGAAGAGCAAAACTCAATGTTCCTTCCTGATAAAGCGCAATTCGACTATTTAGTTTCCTTGCCCGAAAGTGCGGACATAGGCGAAGCGATAGACAACGCAATGAAACTGATTGAGGAGGAGTACGACAACCTCAAAGGCGTATTACCCAAGAACTTTTCCATTTTCAGTAAGGACTTGCTTAGGGAATTGCTTCGTATTTTTAATAAAGAAGTACTTCAAAAAGCTGAAGGTGATTTATTTGGGAAGATTTACGAATACTTCCTTGGCAAATTTGCCATGACAGGAGCACAGGAAGGTGGAGAGTTTTTCACGCCTATGAGTTTGGTGCAGACAATTGTAAATGTAATTGAACCTGATCACGGGATTGTGTTTGACCCAGCATGTGGTAGTGCTGGTATGTTTGTGCAAACAGGGTATTTCATAGAAAGCGAAGGACTGAAACCTGCCGAAAAAGTCACCTTCTACGGACAGGAAAAAGCTGATCTCAATACCAAACTCGCTAAGATGAACCTGACCGTACACGGGTTGGAAGGAAACATTCAAGAGGGGAATACCTTCTACGAAGACAAACACAACATCGTAGGCGGGGCAGATTTTGTAATGGCCAACCCTCCTTTTAATGTGGATGGGGTGGACAAAGCCAAAGATGCCGTAAAGAAAGACCCTCGTTTGCTATTAGACGGAAAAGTAAATCTGCCGAAAAACGATAATGCCAATTACCTGTGGATCCAGTATTTCTACAATTATCTGAAGCCCACAGGTAGAGCTGGCTTTGTCATGGCTTCTTCTGCCAGCGATGCCGGTCATAGCGAAAAAGATATTCGGGAAAAGCTGGTGAAAACAGGAGCCGTGGATGTGATGATGGCCATTGGCAATAACTTTTTCTATACCCGTAGTTTGCCATGCACCCTTTGGTTTTATGATAGAGCCAAAGAACAAGATGCTGCTAAAAGTGACCAAGTACTGATGCTGGATGCCCGAAAAATTTACCGCAAGTTAACCAGTAAGGTAAACGACTTTAGTCCTGAGCAATTGCAAAACCTAATTTGCATCGTAAACCTATATAGAGGTAATAGCACTAAGTTTGAAACAACGGTAAGGGATTATTTGGAAACAGCTGCAGATTTGGCCAAAGAAACAGCCGACGTCCTTGTCTCACTTCAGCAGGAGTTTAAAAAAGTCCATGAAGAGGTCGTTAATTTTGCAATAAAGCTGTCAGAAACGGATAAAACAGCACAAAATTTTGCTGATTCCCTTGTTTTTGAAGAAGGTGAGCTGGTTGAGCAGATCCAAAATGAGTTGGTCTCTATGGCAGAAAATGCCTCTCCAGACGAACACTTACTTCAGCCCATTGCGCTGGCTTGTAAAAACCTAAGAAAGCAACAGGACAAACTAATTAAGCGACTCTTTGATGCCATAGCTATCGCACAGAAAGAATACCAACTTAATAAAAACAAAGACTGGAAAGAGCTGAACCTTCCTAAAGACGGGCAGTCAGGCCTAAAAGAACAGCTCGACCAACTGAAAGCCCTGCAACAACGACTCAGTGGCAACCCTAATGAAGAAGAACCCGGCTTGCTTCACGAAACTGAATATTTCTATAAACAAGCCTATTGGCTTACCAGCCGTTTCTCAGAAGGTGTTTATACTGATTTGGAAGGACTTTGCAAAGTAATAAGCCAGGCCGATATTGAAGCTAAAGACTGGAGTTTAAGTCCGGGAAGGTATGTAGGTGTGGCAACAGATATTGTTGAAGATTTTGACTACGAAGAACGCCTGAACGAAATACACCTTGAGTTGGAGGGATTGAATGAAGAAGCTATTGCTTTGGCAAATACGATTTCTGAGAACTTTAAAGAGATAGTGATATGAGCAACATGGAACTGATTACCCAACAAATAATAGAAAATAAAATATATACCATTAGGGGATTACAAGTGATGCTCGACCGAGACTTGGCTGATTTGTATATTGTAGAAACACGTGTGTTAAATCAGGCGGTAAAACGAAATCAAAATCGCTTTCCACAAGGTTTTATGTTTCAGCTTACGGAAGTAGAGTTTATAAATTGGAAATCACAAATTGTGATGTCCAATTCTGATAAAATGGGTTTAAGAAAACCTCCTTTTGTTTTTACGGAACAAGGCGTAGCCATGCTTTCGGCTGTTTTAAAAAGTGATACTGCGGTAAATGTGAGTATTCAAATTATGCAGGCCTTTGTTGCTATGCGAAACTTCTTGTCGCAAAACGCCTCTGTTTTTCAACGTTTAGAAAAATTAGAAATCAAACAACTACATACCGATGAAAAACTAAACCAGGTTTTTAAAGCCTTAGAAGCAGCACAACCACAACCAGATAAAAGTATTTTTTTTGATGGACAAATTTTTGATGCTTACAGCTTTGTGTCGGATATAATAAAGAAAGCAAAATCGGAGATTATTTTAATAGACAATTATATAGACGAAAGCGTACTTACTATATTAAGCAAACGCAACAAGAATGTAGCGGCCACTATGTATACCAAAACCATTAGCAACACACTAAAACTGGATCTGGAAAAACACAATGCACAATATCCAGCCATTGAAGTAAAAACCTTTACCAACAGCCACGACCGTTTTTTGATTATCGACCAGAAAGAGCTTTATCATTTGGGTGCATCATTAAAAGATTTGGGCAAAAAATGGTTTGCCTTCTCACGTATGGATAGCTTGGTAAACCAAGTTTTGGATCAACTTAAAAACGCCAAATAATGATATCCGAAATTAAACAATTTATTGAAAGTCGTGATGCATTGGCAAAACAAGCCTTGGTACAATATCAGCCTATTGTGGAGCAATTTATAACCGAAAATCGCCAAGACAGTAATCGGATATCTTACAACTTAGATTTTATGCTCGACTTCTGTTTTGATGCGCAAATGCTTTTGCTCTACCGCAAACTTTGTAGGCATTTGTATAGCATTAATCCATCGGCTGCTGCTGATTATGTAACCGCTTACAGAGAAATGTGGGATGAGGAAGGAATGCAGTTTGGAAATAATAAAAAGAATGTATCATGAAAAACAAAATTCATATTGGGTTAGAGGGATTGAATGAAGAAGCCATTGCATTGGCGAATGCAATTTCTGAAAACTTTAAAGATGTTTTGATATGAAATGGGAGAAAGTTGAGATAGGCAGAGTTTCAAAGGTGATATCAGGATTCGCTTTTAAATCGAAAGATTTTCAACCGATTGGCACTCCCATTATCAAAATTAAAAATATCAAGGATGAAAATATTGTTTTAGACGAAAGTGATTGCGTTGATTCAGCTATCGAAGTTCCTTTAAGATTTCATTTGAGAAAGGGCGATATCTTAATTTCTCTCACTGGCTCACATATTACGCTACCTTCATCAGTTGTTGGAAGAGTTGCAAAATATAGACACGAGACAAATTCCTATTTAAATCAAAGAGCAGGAAAGTTTATCAATATTGACAATGATAAATGTTTAAAGGATTACTTATTCTACTTTCTATTACAAAAAGGAACATTAACCAAAATCGCCAACAAAGCACAAGGAGCAGCGAATCAAGCTAACATAAGTCCTGGCGATGTTGAAGGAGTTGAAATAAATCTTCCCCCACTCCCCACCCAACGTAAAATCGCATCTATATTATCTGCTTATGATGAGTTGATAGAAAATAATTTGAAGCGGATAAAGTTGTTGGAGGAGAAGGCGTTTTTGAGGTATAAGGGGATTGTGAGAAGTGAGAAGTTGAAACCGATAAAATTGAAAGAGATTGCAGTCATAAATCAATCCTCTTTAAAATCAAATACTGATATTGAAAAATTGATTTATATAGACATTGCATCTGTATCTACTGGCAGCATAGATAATAAAACAGAATATGATTTAAAGGAAGCACCGGGGAGAGCAAAAAGGATATTGAAACACCAAGACATAATTTGGTCTTGTGTTCGTCCCAATAGAAAATCATATTCATTTGTTTGGCAACCAGAAGAAAATCTAATTGCTTCAACAGGATTTGCAGTTATTACAGCCAAATCAATTCCTGCTACTTTTCTTTATCAACTTGTCACAACAAATGAGTTTGTGAATTATTTGGAAAATCACGCCAAAGGAGCAACTTATCCTGCCGTGACTGCATCTGATTTTGAAGAAGCTACTATCCAAATTGCATCAGATTCTGTAATGCAGGAATATAGTGAAGAAGCAAATCAATGCTTTGAATTAAAGCACATTCTCCAAAAACAAAACACCAAACTCCGAGAGGCACGGGATATCTTATTACCTAAACTGATGAATGGACAAATAGAGGTGTAAGGGCGAAAAATCTTTCGCCCCAACCCCAACGGTAAAATAAGGGCGAAAGATTTTCGTCCCAACAACGATTATAATATGAACGATAAATTAAAATACAATCCAACTATCCACCACCGCAGGTCTATCCGCCTGAAAGGCTACGATTATTCGCAGGCAGGATTGTATTTTATTACCATTTGCTGTCAAGATAGGGAGCATTTGTTTGGGGAAATTGGTTCAATTTTGGGTGCCAATGATAATTTGGGCGAACACATAGGTTCGCCCGTACGGATGAAATTAAATGATGCAGGCAAAATGGTTGAAAAATGGTATTTTGAGTTGGAAAATAAATTTACAGATATCAAATGCCACGAAATGATTACAATGCCCAATCATTTCCATTGCATCATCGAAAACGTGGGATCCGTAGGGGCAGACCTGCGTGTCTGCCCAAATACTAATACCCCACACGGTTCCAATACCGCAAACGGTTCGGGTACCCCACACGGTTCCAATTCCGCCCACGGTTCGGGTACCCCACACGACGGTTCCAATTCCCCACACGGTTCGGAAGATGGCGAACACATAGGTTCGCCCCCACATCGGGTGGTGCAATGGTTTAAAACAATGTCCACCAACGAATATATTCGTGGGGTCAAAAATATGGGTTGGCAACCATTCAACGGCAAATTATGGCAACGCAATTATTGGGAACACATTATTCGAAATGAACAATCACATCAAACCATTTCGAAATACATAATTGATAATCCCGCAAAATGGAACGATGATAAATTTAATAAACCTTTATGACCTGGGAATACTCTGAAGACAACCTCGTAGAACAAACCGCCATTGATTTATTTTTCAATCAGTTGGGTTGGGACACACTTGTGGCCTACAACAAAGAAGGCTTTGGCGAAGGAAGTACTTTGGGTAGAATGAGCAAAAAAGAAGTAGTGCTCAAAAAGATTTTCCTTGAAAAACTAAAGCAGTTTAATCCGACCTTGCCCGAACAAGCCTACGATCATGCCTACGAAAAACTTACAGAAGAAAGCATCACCAAGTCCTTAGCCGAGATCAATTTTGAGAAACATCAATTACTGCAAAATGGTATTCCTATTGACTTCATCAATGAGAAAGGTGAGCAGGTAAAAAACAAAACACTCAAAGTCTTTGATTTTGACAATGCAGCCAACAATAATTTTTTAGCTGTTCGACAATTGTGGCTGAAAGGCAAAAGTAACCGTGAACGTAGGCCAGACATTATCGGCTTTGTAAATGGCATTCCTTTATTATTCATAGAGCTGAAAGCTGCCCACAGGAAATTAGAAAATGCCTACAATGATAATTTCACTGATTACAAAGATGTAATTCCAAAACTGTTTTATTACAACGCTTTTGTGGTATTAAGTAACGGGATTGAAAGTCGTATTGGAAGTGTTACAGGCAAGTATCAGCACTTCCACGAATGGAAGCGAATCACCGAGGAAGACGAAGGCATAGTTGCCTTAGACAGGATAATTATTGGAGTTTGCGAAAAGAAGCGATTTTTAGATTTGTTCGAAAACTTTGTTTTATTTGATAGCTCATTGGGGAAAGTTGTAAAACTGATTGCCCGTAACCACCAATTTATAGGAGTTAACAAGGCAATTGAAAATATAAAGCACAAAGATAAACTATATAACCTGGGCAAAATTAGTTTAGAAGAAAAGCAAAAACTCGGGGTTTTTTGGCATACGCAAGGAAGCGGGAAATCTTACTCAATGGTTTTCTTCTGCCAGAAAATTCACCACAAATTTACAGGTAGTTATACTTTTTTAATCGTCACCGATCGTAACGAGTTAGACAAGCAAATTTACGGCACATTCAGCGGGATTGGAGCTGTGCCACAAGTAAAATCAGGCTCGAAAGATTCTATGAAAGCCAATAGCGGAAAGCACTTGAGAGAATTGCTAAGTTCGGAACACCGCTATTTGTTTAGCCTCATTCACAAATTCAATTTTGAAGATGAAATTACCAAACGGGATAACATCATTGTTATTTCGGATGAGGCGCACCGGACTCAAGGTGGGAATTTGGCAATGAACCTGAGAAATGCGTTGCCTAATGCGTCATTCATTGGTTTTACAGGAACGCCACTTTTCAAAGATGATGAAATTACCAAGCGTATTTTTGGCGATTATGTTTCTCGCTACGATTTCAAACGAAGTGTGGATGATGGAGCTACTGTTCCACTTTACTACGAAAATAGAGGTGAATATTTAGGATTGAAAAACCCTGTTATCAACGAGCAAATCAGAGCGGTAATAGATGTCGAGACAGAAGATTTGGACAGCGATCAACGCAGCAAGGTAGAGCAACTTTTTGCCAGAGAATACCCAATACTTACCGCCAAAAAACGATTGAATGCCATTGCCAAGGATGCTGTTTGGCATTTTTGTAATCGAGGTTACAAAGGGAAAGGAATGTTTGTTGCTTTAGACAAGCTCACTGCTGTAAGGATGTATGCCCTTATTACAGCACATTGGAAAATATATGTAGAACAATTGGAAAGAGGGGTCGAAAGGAGGAAATATGGAGATCAGGAATTGTTGGAAAAAAGCCGTGAACTGCAATGGATAAAGGAAACGGAAATCTGCGTTGTAGTTAGTTCAGAACAAAACGAGATAAAGAAGTTTCATAAGTGGGATTTAGACATTGAGCCACATCGTGAGAAAATGAACACTCAAGATCTGGAAATAAGGTTTAAGGATGAGGATGATCCGTTCCGTTTTGTAATAGTTTGTGCGATGTGGATTACCGGTTTTGATGTACCTACGCTATCAACTTTGTATCTGGATAAACCTTTGAAATCACATACATTGATGCAGGCCATTGCGAGAGCTAACCGTATAAGTGAAGGTAAAAACAACGGTTTGATCGTTGACTATATTGAAACCTACACTGCGTTATTAGATGCGTTGGCTATTTATGGATCCTCTGGTGAC
>Ga0209390_10005159_pt1 | contig 18795 bp, 6 predicted proteins | sample BON01_FD_187212 | JGI IMG/M metagenome (GOLD analysis project Ga0209390, IMG submission 187212) | Freshwater microbial communities from Lake Bonney liftoff mats and glacier meltwater in Antarctica - BON-01 (SPAdes) (version 2) | ecosystem: Environmental > Aquatic > Freshwater > Ice > Glacier...
TGTTTCTTATGAACCATTGAATTGGTTTTGTGCGATTTGTAATTGAATTGGGTTTGTGTGATTTGTATCTCACCAGGTTTGATTTGACAAAGGGTTTATTATTCGACACTTTCTTCATTGCTGTCACTAAGTTTTTACAAGTTGTGTCGTTGTGATCACTTAGTGTTCAAATTCGAATCATTTTTACTGCCAACGAATCGTCAGACTAATTAAGATACTGACCTCAAATGCCCCACGGACAAGATCTTTGATTAAAAAAATGCTCTGCAGTCAAAAAAAATTTCACGAAACTTCAGGCAAAACTTATGAAACAAAATGTGCCTCAGGCAATTTCTTTGGATTGAATCCTGATGAGTAGTCTGTTTTGTTGATGTAGTATGTAACTCATTATTCACACATCACCGTCTAGAATCTTAATTAATCAATCTATTAATTGAGTTTGTTTCATAAGTTTTGCCTGCGGCGCATTTCTTTCATTACAATCTTGCCTGCAGCATATTTTATTTCATACGATTTTTTGTCTGTAGGGCATTTCATTTCAGTGTCCTGTTTAGTCTACCGATTCATTGCTATTGAAAATGATTCGATTTCAAATACTCAATGACCACATCGACACAATTCAAAAAACGGCAATAAAGAAAGTGTCACATAACAACCCCTTTGTCAGATCAAACTGCATGAGAGACACATTGCACAGCACCATTTCAATCCCAAAATAGATCATTTGAAACAACGTACGTCATCATAGTGATCATTTTGATGACGTATGTCATCAGAGTGACGTATGACACAAGTTACGTGTATGACACACGTAACATAGCCATCGCAATTGCTAGACTTGCCTCTATTCCTCCCCGTTTCCATGCTGTTTCTTCGTGACTCCTCCTAGACTCCTGGCATATGAAGAGAGCTGAAGGTCCACTTGTTGCTGCTGGAGTCGAAGCCACATTTGAGTCCTGCCTCCTGTCCATGATGGTTATACACTTCTTCGACACACCATATTTCTTTAACAGTAACGTGTGCACAATCTCCTGCTTAACGTCTTTGCAACATCCAAGTAATGTCCCTGTGGGCGCCTGAAGAGCGCTTCTATTGGCATAATCCCAGTCACTCGGCATGACCTTGACGGTGGAGGGCAAACAACTTTGAAAAATCAGAGAGTCTCCCTCAAAGGTGTGTATGCGTGGGTTGTCAACTCAAAGCACTCAGATTACCGTGTTGAGTTTAGCAACACCAAAAAAAAAATGCCAAAAACCCCTGAAATGTTTTCTTCAACGCGCTACTAATGTCACGTTTTCAAAAATTCGCGGCTGGCGCTGCAAAGAAAAAAGATTTGTGCGGTTTTAATTCATTGACCTTGGCCCGGCCCAGAGTGCATTTTTTTGCCCCACTGCGTTTGCAACACTCTTGTCAAGTCACACAAGTGCCGCGCACTATCTCACGCAGTTGACACACGGCAACACACTGCCACAAGACCACTCCTCATGTTATGGGACTCAGTATTGTATGTGTAGCACTTGTGGCAATATTTAGCGTGCAGTACTCGTTTCAAGTGCTTTATTGTGCGGCATTCGTCGCAAGTGCTTGCTTTACGTGCAGCGCTCAGCGGCTCGTGGCGATAAAGTGCGACGAGTGTGACACATCAATGTGCAAATACTGCTGGATATTAAGTATAACCACGAGTGCTGCATATAAAGTATCGTCGCAAGTGCTGTACTTTTCAAGGCAGACGCTGTTGAGTACTTGTCAAATAACACACGTGCACTGTCACTTTGTTGAACTTGTGAAGTCACGCCAGGGTTGAGCACCCGCACTTGTGAATTAATTGTGAAGGCACACAAGCCAGACACGTGCTTTGCACCATCAAGTGCCCTTGTCACCGTGACTTTTTGGTACTAGTCAAGTCACACACGTGCTGCACACCAGTGCCTTGTTCAATTGAAGCAATTGTGATAACACACAAGTGCAGCGCAGCATCTCACTTTCATAAGTGCTCTGTACCAGCTACATCTATCGAGGCCACGCGCACTGCAGCTTGTCAAAAGTGCGCTACATCCCTTCAAACAGGCTGTACTAGTATGAGGATGCATGAAGGATGGATGAAGGATGGATAAAGGCTGTTGAACCAAAAAAAACACTTGTGTGTCCACAGAATTAAAATGCATCGTGTCGTGTCGACAGCTCTTTTTTTTGCCAAGAAACGAGCCTAGAGATGGAGTTATGTGTTTTGAGGCTGAATTCAGCCTCAAAATCAGAATTTCTTAGGATGCTTTTGTTAGAGCCCACTCACCGTTGGATAGCCTGAGGATAAACTAACTTATCTGTACCATTCATGAAAGTAAAGTCTCGTTACCGGACGTTCGTTCAGTATTATCAAAAAAGATTCGCACGTGTCGTGCATCTTTCATGCACCCACTCGTACTATTTTCACACATGCACAAAATCGTACTGTTGTGTCGAGCTGCTTCTGTCTGACGATGCACACAATCGGGGAGGGTAATAGGAGAGGGTATTGTATAGTCCAAATAGGACAGTGTACTAGACTCTATGAATAGTGGAGTCCTCTATTCTTAGGCGGATGCGTTCTGGCATTGGAGTTGTAGGTATGGGTTGGAAACGATTCGGGTGCGTCACCTACCACTGGTTCTTGAGTATCTTCGATTGGACAAATTTTCACCAATCTCTGTTTTTTTTTTCCCTCGTAAATTTCGAGTTGCGGCAGACGCAAGTCGATTCTGATTTTATTTTTTGTTATTTTAATTACGTTTTTGCCCGTTTTTTTTACTTTTTTCAGAATTTCCAAGTTGCGGCAGCCGCAAGTCGATTTTCATTTTCATTTTTTGTTGTTTTTTTTACGTTTTCGCATTTAATATTTTGGATTTGTTTTCAAAATTCGACTTGCGACAGCCGCAAGTGGGCACAAAAGCCGACTTGCGACAAAGGAAAAAAAATACATAATCTCCCGGGTTTGGTCGTGACCCTATATATATGTGTATCTCCCGAATTTGGTCGTGACCATGTGGCGCGCGGCAGCTCACCGCCGCGCGCCCGGATGTGTTCAGGTTGTAGAAACACACTCTGTCTGGTTTGAAATAAAAGTCACATTTATTACACATTACAGAATAGCGCATGATGTCGGAGATGTAACTCACCACGTTGCCACACAAAGTGCGGGTCACTCGAAAAATCAGTTCCCCCACCCCCCATTCGCTTGGTGCCTCAATCATGCAAGCAATTGCCATTGCTTTCAACTTGCATTTCTACTTGCATTTCCTGTTTACATGTCAACTGACAGATGACAAGATAATAGCTGGACGGATTGGCAGCAAAGAGTAGGCGCACCCTCTGCGTATTTGGAATCCTTTGCATTACCTTTTACTCAGTCTGCAGCAAAATACCAACGCCAGCAAGCACCCACTTGTACTGATAGACTCCGTAAAGAGTGTTGACGGTCGGTTCCGAAGTCCTGAGCTGCCCGAAGAAGACGTAGGAGCCAGGCGGGTTGCCGCCTCCGCGCTGTGACACGTAAAAGACAGGGCAGTCATAGTAGCCATCCATTTTCCTCTCCTTGGCTGGAATGGCTTTGAGGTGAATTATAGGCATCTGGGGAGCGAGCTCGCGGAGGATCGAATCGCGGAGCTCGTCACTTTCGCGGCACCAGCGTGCACCTTCGATATACAGCCCGTGCACATACGCACCCTCGTCGGGCTGACCCTCAGCTTGGTCCCAGTCCATCTTGGTGATGTCGGTAAAAGTCTCGACCTCATCAAGCGCCCACGTGTAGGCACGTGCCGTCACCTGCATCACGGCCGTGACAAAGGCCATGGGATTGGAGGTGCCAGCAAGCCACAAGGAGGGCGGCATTTTGAGAGTGTCGGACCAATCCTTGAGCATCACACACCGTTCGAGAACGTCGACAAACCACACGGGCAGCGTTTTGAGTGTGCGCCACGCTTGCTTCTCCCACATGGCAGGAATCTGATCCATGAACATTGACGTCATCTGTTTATCCATCGCATCCGAGACATTGAGCGCGCCTTGAAGGCCGAGCTGAAGATCGCCCAACGACTTGCGGATGCAACTGAGCAGAATGTTCATTTTTTCGCACTCCTGGTTCATGACAATGAGGTAGGGCGTGAGATTGGCGGGGTCTCCAATGCGTGCCTTGATGTCAAAGAGATTGAAGTCTTCAGGCAGCCGCTCCTGGAAGTCAACAACCATCTTGCCGATGATTTCTTCTTTCGAGGCACCGCCACCTCCACCGCCTCCACCGCTCAGTTCCATCAAAGAGCGGAACAGATACCCGCATTCCTGATTGAGAAACGAGATATCAGCATTGGGGTGAAGCCCAAATGCAACGGGATTCTCTGGCGGCAATCCGTAATCGATGTGGTCGAGAAAATCGGAATAGTTGCCCTTGAGCTTGGTCGGAAAGCCCTCGAAGAGATTCCAGCCCTCGGTATACAATTCGGGCACCACAAGCGTCTCGAGATACGTGCAATTGGTGCGGCGATCCCACTTGTCAGTGATATGTCCTCCGTACATGATCTCCCCAAATATGTACTTCAAGTCGGCAAAAGGAACGTCGTCACCAGCACGGTCGCCAGTGCGAGCGTTGAGCATATTGACTGACACCTGAGCGCACTGCGACAAATCGCCCATAGTGAAGCCATAGATGTTACTGCAGCACCAGCCAATGAAGCCAAACTTGCGCCTGCCATTGATGAGAGCATGGAAGCAACACAAGGCCATTAACACAGGCTTGAAATCGTCCTTGCGCAAGCATGTATCGATGAAAGACTGATCGAACGATTGCCAGGCACGCAGCAGATTAGCACGAAGCGACTGCGCAGGCTGGTTCGACACTTTGATCGAGTTCTGCAAAATTGCTTCTGGAATAGTCTGCTGCGACGGCAATGGGGGAGGTTCCGACGAGAGGAAGCAACGGAAGTCAGGGTGCGCTCCTTCCTGAGAGCCCTCAAGCTTGCGCTCTAGCTGCTTCACCCACATGGACATGAGATGAATATTCTGCAAGAAAACCCATCCGCCCTGCTTGATGCAGGAATCCAGCGCCTCCTCAGCCACAGGCTCCTGACCCTGCCCCATGGAAATATTGATGAAGAGCCCATTTTCGACGGAGTAGCCCTTCTTCTTGAGAAGTGGATCAAGATCCGACACAACGTCGGCGCCAGCGAACAGATAGAAGAAGGCTGCAGTCTGCGGAGCAGTCTCGCGGTAAATCGAAAAGATGTTGAAGCCTTCCTCGTCGATGAACATTTTGCCGAAGAGGGCAATGACCTGTGTTCGGATTGCTGCCGTCAACCTGTCAGGGCGCATTGCGCGCAACAGAAGACACTTCTGGAACGGGCTCATTTTAGCATATTCGCCTGGGGGATCGGTGACCTCGGGCTGCTCGAGTTTCACCCACTCTTCCCATTGCTTGGCATTATCCAGAATATCCTGTTGCAGTTTTTGGAAGGCTGCCACTTCAGAGAGTCCGCAAATGGACTGCCAAGCAATTTCAGTGATAAATGCTGAGATTTCGGCATGCATACTCGGAGGGTTCATGTTCTTGGAGCCTTTGACGATGTACTGAACTTCCTCACCGTTGAGCAAGCCCTTCTTCTCATTAGACACCGAAATCTCGGGGTTACGTTGCAAAATTTTGAGGAAGAGACTTGTGACAAATAGTAGTTTGTGCTCATCAAACAGGCCACGGCGCGTGAAATTGTACACCCCATACGTGATGGAGTAGGTCAACTCTTTCAGACGCTGAGGCAGATCAATCGCAGTGTCCACGACAACTTCGCCGTTTTCCAGCCTACCCCTTAGGCCGGCCTTGAGCATCATGGCTGCAGCGCGGAAACGCTTGAAGGGATTGTTTCCCTTAGACACTTGGACGAGCTTAGCTACGTGCATGCTGTCACCGGTCCATTTCTTTCCAGCAAGGTCAATGGACTTGAGGAAGACTGCTGTAAACGCAGCCAGTGAGTAGTGGTAAAAGCTGTGTACTTTGAACATCTCTCCAAGGGCAAAGAAGAGAAGGGCAGAGCGGTTTGCAACACCGCGATAGTCCTCACGGGCCTGGTTGATGACAATTTCTGTCTCCTTGGCAATGACAACCTTTTCTTGGATCTCGGTGGAAGTGCGCTTGGCATCCTCCAGCGACTCGATCAGTTCCACGTCCTCTGTGATGTCACCTTGGGCTTCAGCGAGCTTGCGCAGCAAATCGTCCTCGAGCTGCTTTAGCTTCACAGTAAATTCGTTTTGCTGCTGGATGAGTACTGTCTTCTCTTCCTCAAGATCTGGGCGCTCTTTCGTCACTACTTTAGCCAGAAGCTGATCCTCCAGCCCATCCTCTGTCACCATGAAGTTGATGAGTGTGCATTCGGCCTGCACTTCGGGCGGGTAGTGAGGGTTGGCTAACTTTGTGTGCAGAATCAGCTTGAAATTGGGGTGGTACTCGCATTCCTTGTCGCCAAGTTTGACCATGAAGCTACGTCCCTTCTTAATTTTCTGACGTCCCACAATAGGGCCAATCACAGCGTCCAAGGACTCCTGCAAGTTCTCAATCATGACACTCCAGCCAGTCTCCAGAGCCTTTTCCAAAGTTCCCAGCATTTTTTTGTTGTTCAGCCTAGTGATTTGCAAATTGTTTTTGCTCTCCTTCTCTTTCACCCACACAATTCCCTGCAGCTGGGGGTCAATCATGAGAGGCCAACGCTCGGCAAAAACTGAAATAGCTCCATTCTCTACTGACACTCGATCTGACGGCAGACCGTCACCATTCCATTGAGCGACTTGTGCTGCATCCGTCAGAATTGCTAACGGATCAGGATTGTCGGACATCGGGATGTGGTTCGTTTTCAAGAAAGGCAGCATAATGTCCGTCATGAGGATAGTGCGGAAGGCCTTATTGAAGCAGCCAACGTATGATACAAACGAAGCAGCCACAAGCACATCACCGGCAAGCAGATTCGCATCGGCCTTCATCTGCTCCACGTTTATTGCCCAGCGCGCCTGCTCAGAGCCGAGCGCCGCCATGAGACGTTGAGCCAGACCCAACTTAGTCTGCAGCCGTTCGCCCTCAGCAACCACCGCGTTCTTTTCAGCCACAACCTTGTCAAAATCTGCAACAAGAACAGCCAGTTTCGCCTCAAGATCGGCAACATGTGCATTCACTTCTGCCAACTTTGTATTGGCTGCTGCTAGATCATCCTGTGCTTGCTTAAGAGAAGCCCTCTTGGGCTCTACTGTGACGACAATATCATAATACGCCACGATGTTCAGCAAAAAGTCGCACAGACCGGCTGCCGCACCCGACTTCTTCGCCATAATGTTAAGATCTTTTACGTGCTCCAACTCCAGGTACGGTTTAGCATCCTGCACAAACTTGTCCGGAAGCCTGCTCTCATCAATCAGCGTTTTCAGACCCTTAAGATCGTCTTCAATGAACTTGTTGACGTCCTTCATCATCTGCTGGGCAGCCTTCCAGTCGCGAGCCTTCTTCGGCTCGCCTTTCAGCGCCAGAATGGCGTCAGTCACGTCACTCACACCACCTGGGGGCTTACCCAGCGACTTGAGCTCCTGGAGACCCTTTTTATCAATGTTGTTGAGGGCTGCTTCGGCCTTTTCTACGGCTGGAACAGCGGCTGCAAGGTCGCGCTCGCAATCCACCTGCATTTTCGACGCAGCGTCTGCAATCACCGCCGTCTTTGCTGCCTCCTCGTTGGCAGCGGCAGCAGCAATCTCGACCTTGCTCTTTTCTCCGCCTACCACTTCAGCCACCTCGTCCGCCTTTGTTTTGGCAATTTCCACCTCAGCCGACTTGATCTTTACCTGGTCCACCAGGATAGCCACATCGTTTGCAGTTGCCTCCAATTTGTCTAGACCAGTACCGAGACGGCCGATGTTGCCCTCGAGCTTCTCTCGGTTCTGTGCAAGCATGTTTTTATAGAGATATATGAGCTCAAGGAAGGACTTGGGTGTGGTGTAATTGTAGCGCTTTTCACGTTCACGGTAGTCGTCCGATGCCTGGTTGACCTTTCCGAAGGAAAAGGGCATAAACTTAATAATAGTCTCCTTGTTTTCAGGGGTACCGAGCTCCGTATCGTTGAGGAAACGTTTGGCCACATCGTAAAGCGCCGCCTCTGGCCAAGGCTGGAACCAGTCAATCACTGCACAATTGATAAGAGAGGGGAAGCGTGAGGCACGTCGCCTGAATGCTTCGCCTACAGGCGAGAAGCACAGGCTGACATGGAGATTTTTCTTAATCTTTGAAATGAAAAACTCAAACATTGGCTCCTTTGCATCTTCGACTCCCTCGCCCTTGCCCTCATTACGGACACCATTGTAAATAGTGTCAATCTCATCAGCGGCAAACAGACCAGGAATCTTGCCTGACGACAGCATTTCGTTCAGGTACACGAGAAACATTTCATTAGCAATTTGCGAGTCCAAGAACATAAATACAATCTGCTCGCCCTTGAGACCCGCTTTGAAGTACATTTGCTTGATGTCCTCCTTCAAGTCATTCATTCCATATGTGCCCGACAGTGCAATCTGCACTACCACACAGTTGCAGATGAAAGAAGCAACGCGAGTCAAGGATTGTTTGCCCGAACCACCGACGCCAACCATTAAAGCATGGCCATTCTGAAGGATACGACACACTCGGCAGATGTGCTGCATAGCATCTTGGAAAAGCACAAGATTCATAGCTGCATTGGTCTCATTGTAAGAGGCCAGCGCGTTGTTGAGGATAGTGCTGAGGGAATCAATGCTGTCGACAATATTGTAACTTTTCTCGTCGAGGTCCTTCCAGCAGTGGCAGAAAATAAGAGGTTGCTTGAAGACAACGCTTTGGTCCAAATCTTTGAAATATTTTTTGCCAATGTCCTTCGAAATTTTCTGGTAGTCCTCCAGATTTTTGGGCGTAACCAGACGATCGCCATAGATACGGTCCGCCTCATGGATAAAGAGCGACGCAAATTTGGCAGGCTCTGTGAAATAGGTAGGCTCTGACATCAGAAGGCCCTTAAAGACAGAGGCGAGATGACGGATCGAAAATTCGTAATGAAAATTCACTGCCGTCTTGCGGAATGTCGTGGCTACCTTGTTGTGGAGTTCTAAAGAGGCCTGGATCAGTTTGTGCCCAAATTGTTCTTCCTGGAGAGACTCGTCGAAATTCTTCAAATGGCCCTTGAGGAAAGTGGAAAAAATGGTCATGAGTGCCTCCGAGCCCGGAAAACCAATGGCAAATATCATGAAATGGCGCTGAAGGCGCGGATTGACAACAAAGGAGCCACATGTGGGGTTCATGGACGCAAGAAATTGGACATTCTGAATGACGCGCAGCTGCAACTTAGTCATATCATACCAATGCTGATAATCCATGTACTGTCGGAAAAGCGAAATGGCGAACTGTGTCTCGTAGGGATCCAGCTGAGGCATATTCAGATCGTCGACGAAGTACAACAATCGCAGCGAGCCCGGTGGTCCATAGTTCTTGCCAGCCTTCTTCTCCAAGGGGCCCTCCAGCATGCTTCGGAATCCACTTCCATCAGTGTAGAAGTTGAAATTCATCACCAGGGACATGAACTCTTCGGGGAGCGCGCGAAGTTTGCCCATAACCATTGCAGTCTTGCCGGCACCGGCCAAACCAACGAGCAACGCAGGGTATCGCAGTTCCACAAAGGCATCAAGGAAGAAGGTGATGGACATAGTTTCGCCCGTTGGCACAGTGACAGCATCCATAGGCGTGGAAGAGTCGTAATTGATCATGGGCACCACTGTGACAGACATCAATCGTCAGAAATACGGACCATTACTATCACACATGCACCAGGATACAGAGACACAAATAAAATTTCCATTTTTTTTGACTTGCGGCTGCCGCAAGTCGTTTTTTCTGTCCTTTTTCCAGATTTTAGCTGAGTTGCGGCAGCTGCAAGTCGATCCAATTTTTGCATTTTTTCTTTCCACTTGCGGCAGCCGCAAGTCCGCAAAAATGGAAATTTTATTTCTCCCGGAGTTTGGTCGTGACCCTGTGGCGCGCGGCAGCTCGCCGCCGCGCGCCCATACATGTCACGATAATACATGTCACTCTTCTGAAGTTACCTGAGGCCCAAGACGTGAACTTGAAAGTGGACTTGTCGACAAAGAAGTCGTAGATTTGACCTTTAGTGGGCAATTTGACACGTGTCCATTTGCTCTTCCACCACGAGCTGAAGTTTTTGCGCATGTCGACGCCATCAGTAATCGTAAAACAAGAGCCAAAGGCCCAGATTGCGGCAAAGACAAAGTAGGATTCAAGGACAACCGCCTCGTTGGGCATGTTTTTCGGCACGTTCTCCGGCGTGAGTAAGGCTTCAAGTACGCGGCAACACGATTGCACCATGTTGTAATCTTGACAGCTGAAGTCGCTGAGCATGATCCGGAACTCTTTCTTGATAGCAAAGATCGTGTCGGGTACATAGGTCTTGAAGAGATCGAGGAGAATAGTCTTGCGCTCGGACGTGTCATCCTCGCGCTTCATCACCCACGTCTGAACCATGTTCCACCACTGCTGAGTCTCAGTAATGAAGAGAACACCAGCTCGCGACGACGTTGCTGGTGTTGCATATTTGAGGTCGCGAAGCTCGAAAATAAGACGCATGTGGGGCTTGCACACGATACGCTCGTTCGAGGCGAGGGTTAGCAACTTGTTGTCATCCATGACTGAATTCATCGACTCAATCCAATTGGCATCGAGATCACCGTCAAGGACAATCCACTTGGGATCAGTACCAGGTGCATTAGCGCATTCGCGCAGGAGCATCGAGAAAATTCCGTCCTTCCACTCACGAGTGGCCAGATTGATATAGCCATAGAACTCCGTGGTCAAAATAGCTTTGGGATCCAGGTCGTTGACCTTGGTCTTGAGGCCGCGCTTGCCGTTAGCCTCGGCCAGGATCTTCCAGCAGGTCGACTTGGCAGTGCCTGAAGTGCCCATGATAAAATCGCAGTGGCGAACCACGAGCAGCTCGGCAAGCTGGATAGTGGACAAGATAGCATTGTCCTCGGGCTGATACCCGGCTTCGACAAAACACTCTTCGACCTTTTTCTCTAGATCCCAGTCACGCGACCGAGGCACGTTCTCACCAGGGAACAAGTCGCCAAGCAAATCTGTAAACACGATCAAGTCGTCACCAACAATTTTTGGAAGGTTAAAGTCGCGAAGCGAACGGAACAGGATTGTCAGTTCAGACTTGTCAGGCTCACTGCGCTTGAAATCTCCAGCCACGCGCAAAACACTTTTGATGGCACGCAGGCCCCAGTCATAGTGCATAGCCTTCGAGAGCAAATCTTTACACAGAGTGTACAGATGGATAAACTTTACGCCAAGGACCTTGGCCTGAGTGAAGCCCTCAGACATAAGCATGTTTTCTGCGATCAGAGCAAAATCAGGCACCACTACGGTCACGGGGCGGAAGAGCGCCTTGAGTGACTCTGGCAGCGGAGTACGTCCAAGGTAGCCAGGGTTCATGGTGATGTATGCACCGCACGTGGTGTCGAGCTTGAGCTCGGCGCCCTCCAAAACGAAGGTTGGACGCCCGCCGACGATGGCATCAAGGACAGCCTTGTATTGTGTTGAGCACACCGACAGAACCTCAGCAATGAGACGATTAAACTCGTCAAAACACCCCCAGGCTCCTGATGCACCAAGACCTTTCCAAATGTCACCCATGGACTTGTAATCCATTTCGGGGGCGCAATTGAAGACATAAATGCACTTTGCAAGCATAGCACCAAGATCTTTGGTCGTTTCCGTCTTTCCAGTGCCCGCAGGCCCAGCTGGTGCACATCCCATACAGAGTTTGAGGGCCTGTGTGGCAGTGACGTAAATCCTGTCAGTCAAAGGCGTAATGACCAGACGAGCGCCATTGCCGATATATTCATAGCCGTAAAGGAATGTGGCGTCGACGATCAAAATATGGCAATCTCCGCCCTTGTCATCATCAATCCACGCAAAGCGAAGCTGGGATTGCCATTCAAAGTGATTGAAATCTTTCACTCCGAAATTGATGAGCTTCAGGGTAATATCGCGCGAGTGCACATCCAATGTGATCAGGCACATGACCTTCATACGATCCGCTTTGGTCAGGTCTGTGCGCACGAGGTCAACGAGGTCAATCAAGCCATCCACCTTCTTCTGATAAAAAATTTGCATGATGTCCGGCTGTGACTCAATCTTTTCAAAGACTCCAGCCATTTCAGAAGTGAAATCAGTCAAACTTACTGTTAGGATGATTTGGTTGGGTGTGTCCTTGAGCCATGATGCGACCGAGGTTTTTACCATGAAAGCCTGCAGCTGCCTGAAGAGAATCTTTCGCAGACTGTCGACAAGACGGTCCATGATATCCTGGAGGTAGTATTCCACACGACCGTCGATCTTTAGGGCAGGCTCAAAGTCGATGTGTTCTACACCAACGCACGACTCAAATCCAGTGGAAGTCGGACGATCAGAACTTGTAGCTCCTGGTGTCAAGTCCAAGTGGTCCACTGCAGCAATAATCTTGGGCATGTGGAAATTGACTTTGTCAGGCGCGTTACCATTCGAAAGGATATCAAGGAGATCTGAAGTTGATACAAAGTAAAATCGCGGGAAAATGCGCCGCTTTTGCTCCAAGTAGTTTGCAAGCGACTTTTCGCAAAGCTCGAGCTTGTGCTGGGTATCCTCGAGCAATTTGAAGACTCCATCGATGTTACAGGCTTTGGCAGCGTTTTTGACCTCAAAAAAGTCCTTGAGCACCTTTCTCACATCCACATCAATGCCGGCAAAGCGCTCTGTGTCCTCGGGAAGCTCTTTTTTCACCTCTTCGGAGCCAATAAAGAGCGTTTCGAGGTACGACCAAGTTCGCTGAATTTCGTTCATGATGGTCACAACATCGGCAACGCCCGACAATTTCTTTTGGAATCCTGTTACCTCCTCTTCGAAAGTTGAAAGATATCGCGAGCCCATCATGTTTTGCACTTGTAGCTGATGGTCCTCGAGACACTCGAAGTCCTCCTCCGACAGCTTCACGAGCTGAATATCGGTGTCCTTGTGCTGTGAAAACACGAACTCGAGATTCACCCAAGTACCTGCAATCTTCTTGAGCGCCTGTTCCATCTTCTCCTCCTTTTGCGCACGATTGACAATCTCACCGACATCGTCCTCAAAGTTGTGGAGGCCCAGTGCCAAGAGATTATCGAGCTTGAAGGTATCATCAATCACAAACTTGACGCCCGTGAGATCCATGAGCATCTTCCAGTGGCGATCACGCATTGAGGGGTGGCGCAAATCAGCTACAAGAGGAATTGTGGACATGAAATTTTTGACGTTTGTCTCTGTCACAGCGTATACATCCGACTGCTTAATGAACTTGTCGGAGCCACGGAGCTGTTTGTACAGTGACTTTGCGCCGTCTTCAATCTCTTCGCAATTGATATCGTTCCAAAGAGTCTTTTTCCACTCAGTAACAGACTCACCGATCATATCGACAAAATGCCACATTTGCAGCATTTGTGCTGCTTCCTTGTGCAGCTGTGTGTTGATTTGCTTGGATAAGTCCATAAGCTCGGGAAATTCGAAAATTTTGGCATATTCAGCCAAATCAATCCACTTTTTGTCATTGTCCAACAACTCCTTGTGTGCTTTCATGATATCAATGTACGCAGCCTCGTTTCCAGTTTCAGACTTGAAGAGAGTCTTCTTCCCAAACTCGAATTGGCAATTTTTGATATCGTTTTCGAAGGTCTGAATGCTGGCTTTAATTTTGGTGGCCTCTCGTTCCTGCACTTTGCTGCCCAGCTCTTTCGCAATGGGCGCCTGCTTTTTCACGGCAGTATACTGGTCATCCACTTCAGACATTTGCGTGTTGGCCTTCTCCATGTTGACACCTTGTTTCGACAAGAGAGCAATGGCATCCTTGAGCACGTCGAGCTGCAGCTCAAAGTTTGCCGACTCCTCTTTGAACTCGTAGATTCTACCATTGACCTTCAGCAGCAGATCACGCTGTTTTTCTTCAGTAGCGCCCGTGTTTGGATCAATTTTAAGATCTGTCATCGCCGCTGCCTCCCACTTGGCCATCTTGTCGAGGTCGTCAGACACGCGCTGCGCCATCCTCGGCGCGAAAGTGCTGGATTCTATAATCTTGCCAAAGTCTAGCACACGTACGTCGTCATACGTTGACCTCGAGGCCGAAATGGAAATAAGCTTCTTTTGCACGAATGTACTCATGGGGTTGATGGGCAAGGTTGACCCGTCGGAAACGTACATTGCGGTCCACTCATGCGTATCCGCGTCAAAGACATACATATCATCTAGGACAGCCCCGCTGGCATCAACACCCCCATAAACGCAGATCTTACCATCAAGGACTGTCATGACGAAGTTTGCACGAGGTGGAGGAATATCACCCGTGACCTCGACGTTTTTCCACGCCACAGCGACAGATCCCTTTTCAAAAGTCTTAGCGTTTCCTTCAAAAGTTCCGAGGGTGAGGACGTTTGTGAAGATCCGCTGTCCGTCGTCATGCGTGGCGTTGCCACCGAAGAGGTACACATGTCCGTCAACAAATGCAGTGCCAGATCCAATTCGATCTCCTGGGGCTGTCAGAGGAGGCGGTGGCTTTTCTGATTGATCGTCCTCTTCCTCGTCCTCAACTTTAGCAGTACTTGCAGGAGCGGCGGCTTGACCTTCATCGGCAGCTTCTCCTCCTTCTGCAGGAGGTGGCGCAACCGTTTTGGCCGGCGCAGCTTCTGCCGTAGCTGCTTCAGCGGAAACAGTTGTAACAGCAGATTCATCACCGCCTTCAGCTGGAGCTTCCAAAGCCTCCGGGGGCACAAATTTGGGTACTTCCACCCAGTCCATTTTCATGACGTTTTGAGCAGAAAGAATGCGCATAGTGTCGTCTCGAATGCCCTTGGCGCCCAGACCGCCAAAGCAAACAACCTTTTTGCCTACCGGAATTAAGCACGTCGAGTGGCGTGCAAGTATAGGGGGCTTGTCTCCTTGCACGTCTGGCGACGGGGCCCACTTCCACACGCCCTTTTCACACATCAGCACATGCACACCATCAAAATCTGCAGGCGGGACTTTAGAGTCGTCAGCTTCGGTGCCGTCCTCGTTGCGCGGCACCGGCTTGCGGCCTCCAGTGATGAGCATCTTCTCATTGTCAAGGGTCGTGAACGCATGCTGAACCCGATCCTCTGGTGGATCGCCTTCGACCTCCGGCGATTCCCACTTCATCTGATCGCTATCGAGTACATGGACACCTGGTCCCCCACCGTAAAAGACGAGTTTCTTCATCAGCGCCGTGACCTGCATACCTGGAAATGCCTTGGGCGCGGTGCCGTCAACCTTTTTGATCTTGGTCCAGGGATTGTCAAAGGCAACCTTCCATGGAGAACCCCGGACTGGAATGACAGCTCCTTGTACTGTATCATCGTACTCCACGCTGACGTCAACAACACCAGCTCCCATGGGGATGTAGGACACGTCATACGTACCATCCTTGTTGTCAATTGTTTTCACCTTAAGGTCCGTTTTCCCATTATTGGCCTTGGCAGTAATACGCCAATATTCAAGCTCGCCCCCAGACGTACGAATTCGGCCGCCCGTGTCCTTTGCCTGGATTTTGAACAATGCAGGAAAGCCCCAAACACAGCCCTTGTCAAACAGACCAGGTCCGTACGCCACGCATTTCTGCGGCTTGGTGTTGGTGTAGTAGACCCACTTAATCCGATTGACGGTAAAGCCTTCGCCACCGATACTAACACGCACATCGACTTCGCCAAAATTGTACTTACTCCAGTCCGGCGAAGTGCAGTGAATTTCAGTCGGCGAAAAGTAGTCGGCCTTCTCAGACAATTCCTCGTTCCGGCCGTCGGTAAATTTAACAACAGTTTTGCCCTTAACAAAGTTGAGGCCGTGGATGATCAATTTGCTGCGCCCCGTCATCGGTCCCTCATTCGGCTCCAAGCTCTGTACAGCATACGGCGGGCCGACAATACCCGACACATCGAGCATGTGTACATCATCGAGCCAATCGTTGGCCCAGCCACCGAACATGATAAGTTTTGCCGTCTTGAGGTCAAATGCCCACGCTGCGTCCTCGCGAGGAGAGGGCGCCGATCCCACTACCAGCTTGGGTGAAGCCATCCATGTCATGGTACGGCAGTCCAGGACGTCAACTTTGTCGCGATACGACCACTCCGTGCGCGACTTTTCTTTGCTTGTCTGCCCACCATAGGAAAAGAGGAAGTACGAGGGAACTGACTTAATGCCTGCCGCTAAATGAGAGCACATACGTGTGGGCGCTGCAGGATTGTTGTGCGTGCGAACTTGTGACCACGTCATGGTCTCAATGTCAAGCATACATGTGTCGCCAAAATACTGTGTCGAATCACGACCCCCCATGATACACAGAAAGGTTTGCTCAACAAGGTTGGCGGTATGGCTGCCTCGTGGGCCGGGGCTCTGCCCCTCGCATTTCAGGCCACCATCGCGAATAATCTCCAAACCTTCGTTTGCACCCAGCCAAGTGTTGAGATCGAGATCCAACACGTGCACGTCATCAAAAAACTGCACAGTTTTTCCACGTTAGCGTGAGGTCCACAAATCTCGACGATTGAATCCCATAATCGATAACACATACTGATTTTTGTTGAAACTCAGTGTCGATTACCTCATACATTCAAATAAAAAACATGGCACAGAGGAAAAACTCTGAGGGCATAATAAACCCGGTGGGCACAAAAATATCGACTGTAAGCGCTGAGATTTGCACTGAATCCGTATAGATTTTCGATTTCGAGACTGCTTCTGCGAGATTCAGGCGCAAGCTCGAGAAGTTACGCAACAGGCAATTTCATATTCTCATTCCAGAGCTCTTTTGTAGTGCGTGTGTATTTGCGAATGAGTGGGAGCAATCTCACGAACTCGATACTGTACATACGAGCAATCCGAGTCACTGCAACACCCTACAACACTCCGCCATGCCCTGCAAAACAACGCGGGTACAGACCACTGCAACAACACTCGTGTGCTTTTCTCTTTCAACTGATTTGATACATATGTATCGCATACATATCTTACAGAGCATTCTCGGAAATATGTACAACATATACGAAAATATGTACGATATATACAGCCGATTGCAGATAGGGTGGCACAGAATTGTGAGGTTATTTGTAACTCCCCTCTGGCGACGAGCCGCATGACTCTGGTCCGACTCCCTTGCTCTGGTCCAATCCAGTGAGCGCACGACGACGTCGGGCTAAAGCCCTCCGCCGCCGTGCGCCCCTGGACTCTGGCTGATTGCAAGTGGCGCGCGGCGGCTACGGGGCTAAAGCCCTTCCGCTTGTCGCACGCCTAAAGTGTATGTACAGGCAATTACCTCACGCCGCTGGCCATCGCCGCCATACCCCCCAAAAAAGTAAATGCGTCGCCCAACAGGTGTGGCCGTGTGGTATGATCGAGGCGACGGTGGTATGCCATCTGGCTGCTCACCCTCCCAAAACGCAACCTCCTCCTCCACATTGAGGACGTGCGTGTCGTTGTAGCGCGATTTTTCGCCAATTCCACCCCATACCAGCATTTGGCCGTCGCTTATACAGGTGCCCGTGTGCCTCCAGCGCGCTGGGGGCCCCAGGCCGTTTTCAGTGTTGACTTCCATTTTGAACCAGGTGGGTCGAGAGGGATCGTTCAGATCCATGTAGTGTACATCATTCAGCAAAACTGTGGGGAAACACAAAGGAAAAAGGTATGCGGTTGCAATCAGAACCTTAATATTGTTGTTCATATGTTGCAGCGATACAGGCCCGGACACACGCCAGTAAAACGCACCCGGTGCTTGGTCGCTGTCGGCACAGCCGCCAAAGACAATTGCTTTGCGGCCGACCACCACCAGCGAATGCCCACTCCTAGCACAGGGTTTAACCTCCATTTCAGAGGCAGGGTCCGACGTCACCTCCTTCCATTCGCAACATCCTTGTTCCTGCACGAAAAAGATGCCACAGACATGTTATACACAAAAACACATGCAAGCACACCACTTCAGGCTCCACATTTTCTTGCTACATTCTTTTCCCATTCTACTCCTGCAATAAGGAGTAGAACGGGAACAGAAGGCGTGGTGGCTCCGCCAGGATGCAGCCAGCCGTTATGACCTACTGTGTGAGTTTGGAGGATGAAGGGGAGGAGGGGTGTGTCCGACGGGCGCATGCGTACACGGACTGATGCTCCGACTCAGCATCGTACAACCCCTTCCACCTTCAATCGCGCTCTGCCGTTCCTCGTCTATGTCCCTCCTCCTTGCCTGTGTGCTGTTGCGGCGCGCTCGCTGGGCCAGGGTCGGAATGTTAACAAGAAAGAGTGCGAGTATCGCTGTTGCCCCTGCCCGATCCATCCCACTGCACACTACATGGTGCTGCAGTAGAAATGCATGTAATGCCAACACACATGGCGCAGCTCGCGGGCGGCGCAGCGCGACGCCGGGCGGTTGGTGCACAAGAAACAGAACACGGGCAGATGCGACAGGATCAGCGAGAAAGAAGAGACACAGAGCGGGTGAAGGCGTGGGGAAATGGGCACTCACGCAAACCATGGTTGCAGCAAGCTCAAGCCGCAACCCTTTGGTGCCCTCTCGTCCTGGGCCTTGTCCAAGCCGGCGGATTCCAAACGGATCTGCGATACGGCAGCTGCACTTCTCCTTAAAATAAGGGAATTTTTTTTTGGAAACCACTGGACTTGAACTTAACCCACGAACA
>Ga0209390_10005162_pt1 | contig 18791 bp, 19 predicted proteins | sample BON01_FD_187212 | JGI IMG/M metagenome (GOLD analysis project Ga0209390, IMG submission 187212) | Freshwater microbial communities from Lake Bonney liftoff mats and glacier meltwater in Antarctica - BON-01 (SPAdes) (version 2) | ecosystem: Environmental > Aquatic > Freshwater > Ice > Glacier...
ATTTGTCCATCCACAAATTGGTAGTAAAAATCGAGGTGGACAATGAGGCGTAATGCTTCATTGGGGTCGAACCCCAATGGCCGCAAGGGTCACCTTTGAAAGATTTGCGGCTTTTAGAATAGGGTCACTTTCTTGCCACTCCCCCCAAAAATCCATTTGCCTGCCTAGGACGGTCCTACACCGGGCAAAAAAATCACTTTGCAATAGGTCGCAATTCCGAACCTTGTTCTTACCACACAGATTTATCAAGATTCGTCCTTCCCATCAGCGACCCGTCAGCTTCGACGTATGGTGTTTTTTTGAAATTTCGAGAACTTTCGATCCTGCCGTTGGGCTTGGTACGTCGATCTCGTCGACGCAAACGTCGACGCAACCTTGAGGCCGCTTCCATTTAATGTTTCCGGAAATCTGAAAAGAGAATTGTTGACATCCAACTTGGTGGCTCCGGAACTGGCTTCCATTTAAACATTCGAAAATCCGTGTGGCCTTGATTGTAATTTACCACAGATGGATGACAGTGGTCGGTTACGATAAGTTTTTTTCAGTTCAACTCCCCCCTTCTTTGCAGACTAGGCATCGATCAGGCACCGCGTGGTGATCAGTCTTACGCGTGTCGATCAGGCCCCGCGTGTTGATCAGGCCCCCGCGTGTTGATCAGGCCACCCCGTGGTGATCAGGCCACCGTGTGCTGATCAGGCCGCTCACTACGCCACGCGTGGCCTCAGCAAGGAGCTTCAGGCTGCTGCAAGCACGACCAAACACAACCAAACCAGTTTCTCACGATGCGTTCGTCCGTCTGCCTACTTTTGATTTCTGCAGTGGCTATTGCTGGACATTCAGCCAGCTCAGGCGCTCGCCTGGAAATGAGAAAGGCGAGTCCTCCCGCCCCTGGGCATTGCGCGCATGTGTTTCAACGTTCTGCTGCCCTTTCTTGCAATAATCTGTCGTTCAAACAATGCTAGTGTTCATACCTGCCCTTTCGGCCCTGACTGTTTGCCTTGACCTGTTCAGACCCCCAAATTTGCTTGTGACGTAGACTGATTACAAACGCAGAACGGCGCGCACCTGCTTGCCACTTCCAATCTCCAACATCTGCGCCAATATAGACACGAGGAAGAAACTGCGGGCTTCGAAGTGCTCGGCATTAGCTTTGATCACGGGTGTATGATTACAGGGTGCTGGGAGATTGAAATCAAGTACAACCTTGTCGAAAATGCCATAACGGTCTGAACTCGGAAAACTGCCGACAGCTCTGCTTGCATCCTCCGCTCCCTAGCTTTGGTGCACTGCACCTTGCCGCCGGCGCACGGCGGCAAGGTGCACTGCACCAAAGCTGCAGTGTGCCAGTGAAAGTTCTGAGTTCCGTCCCCTGGACACCCCCTTCTTCTGGGGACGTGACCAAATTGTTGATTTGCACGGATCTGCTAAGGCGTTCACAAATCCTCGAAAACCGGAAAATAGCATACATGTCGTTTGTGGAGAGATTGTAGACACTCGGCAAACGGCGTCAATTTCGTATGACTCCAACCCTGAGCACTAAAGTTGAAGACAATATGTTCGCGGGGCGTTTTCCCCTTGACTGGATGGTACACTCTGCTCTTTGTTGGCTTCTTTTCGTTACCAATGATTATTGATACATTGAACGGATACAAATCTGTGTCTCTTACCCGCTGGCTCTTTCTCTTCAGGTTCTTTACATTCCAAAGACAAACGGCAACGACACGCAAGCAGATGGAGGTGGATACCCCGCGTCCGTCTCCGACACCTTTGAGCCCCGGAAGTTCCCGTGTAGAATCATGGGTGCTGGCAGGTATTACGCATGCATGCGTGACAATGCATGTTGGTATGCAACACGTGCCCACACAGTACCTGTCTGCATCCGTGACTCCACAACTGGCATTTCACTTGTTTCAAAAAAATATGACCTAAAGCCTACAGCTTCAAGGTGATCATAATTTGATGATGTGATATTCTTTTTTGAAAACGCAGTATGAATGCCTGTTGCATCAAAGATGTCATGGAATCATACCGCACGCTTTCTGCATTCGAGGCGCACATGAACTCAACCAACTTCACGAACTGCCCCACGCCCCTGTCCTCCGGTGTAGTGCTCAATGGTTCTGGAGCATTCCGCAATTTCCTGGTATTTATCAAATCACGTGCCTCGTTTCAGTAAAAATTAATTGATTGGTCATGTCGCAGCGCTGACTTCGTATGTTTTTGGCATATTTTTCAGGAAGGCAAGTTTGCAGACATGCCTCACTCTGAGGTGGTTGTAATAAGCGATCCCTCCAGCAACTTGCATGGCACTGCAAAACTGCGTCTGGACGCAAAAGAGTTGCGGGTGCTTGCGGGTAAGCTACAAGGAAACACCGCCATCGAATACAAAATCGACATGTTTGTGGGGATGGTCAGGTGATACTATATACAAAGAACAAGACACTTCACATCCTCACATCGTTGGTTTTCAATTTATGTGTTGATTATCTTCTCACAAAAATCTGACCTGCGAAATTTGAATGGTTACAGTTTTATACCTACGCGCGATGAAACCGGTGGGTACTCCACATTCATGCAATCGTACCATTCGCAGACACCAATCTCGCTCCTGAAGAAAAACACCGTTCAGTACGTTCTCAACGGCGGGTACGTAACCTGACGGAAAACATGTTTTCGCATTCATGTTATTCTTGTATCAAAATTTTAAACTGCATTTTTGGGTGCGCATGATTTTTTTCGTTACAGGTTTTCACAGTCGTTCCTCAACTTCGTGGGCACCGTCCTGAACTCAGTTAAGACTCCAGCGGGAAATGCGCAGTTCATCCAAGTTTCTTTCACAATGCCTACTCGCTACCAGCCAGGCGGCTCCAACGGCGAACTCATCCCCTTTTCATCTGTGCGCTTCGGCAAAGGTATGTGTACGCGTAACCTTAAATGTGGGTGTGGTTAGACATGCATGTGATATATGTGGATCTCCTCCATTCACCGAGAGGTGGGGGGCTGGGGTCGAGACCCAAAAAAATGTACGGGGAGAGATTGGGGGAAGGGGTCGAGTACCATTTAATGAAACCTACGCCCCGTCGTTAAGTACCATTTACGACGGGGCGTAGGGCTCATTAAATTTCTTGAAAATGGTACTCGACCCCAGCCCCCCACCTCTCCATTCACCTCTACATCCCGTGGTGAGTAGGACACTGGTAAGATCGATTTGAGGAACACTCCAACCAATCTGGAGGTTTCTTTTGCTTGGGCTAAACGTACTTTAATCGTTCTGTAGAATGTGTTCTAGGTGAATCTGGTATTTTTTTTTTGGACTGAGTTTGAGTATTTGCAAATTGCAAACACACAGGTGTTGCCTCCTCTTCAGTCCCTGGATGGTTCTACCCCTGTGGCAATAGTACACCTGCTGCACCAACCATAAATGGAGACGAAGCGATTTCGTCCCAGTACAAGGCATTTGTTGAGAAGCCTTGTGGACCGCCTGCCGAAATGTGCGAGCCGCCGTCAATTGAAGGCAATGGGTATACTCAAACAATCTCTGTTGCGCACACCCAATTTTATGAACATCCTGTACGTAAGACCTATTGTGTTGCAAACAATCTGAGAACGTTGAAAAATATCAAAAAAACTGCAGGTTTGTTTCTTATCAATTCCCGCTCGGGCTCGACTTCTATAATTCAAGCGATATGGTGGCGGCGCCACAAATGTTTTTACACCTTGAGGTTCCTGTGCATATTTAAAATATTGCCATATCAATTTTGTGCAAATATGTGGTGAAAGCATTTGTTTGATGTGCAAGTGCGAGACCGGTGTGTGAGCTTTTTTGGTTTTGATATGTAATCCTCTTTAAAATCAAAAGTAACAAACTGTGTTGATATTTCAAACCTGTCGAGAAGGGTCTTGACTTTTGCCAAATGCGCAGTTTGCTGTAGTTGTACAGGATTCAGATTCCAAGTTGAGCTCCAGCATTGTATCCGTTCAAATTCCTCTCAAGCGAGCCGGTCAAGTAACTTGGTGCGAGACCGAAAGTTCCGTCACGGTCAGTTCTGTGTGAATTTTAAGTCGATAGATCCGACAAAGAGAGATAAAACAAGTTGTGAATTTGTATCACTAGTTTTTTTAGCGAAGTGAAATGATTTGTGCTATAAAAGTGTTGCTCCACCCTACGAAATTCTCTTTTTCCAGAGATTTTTGAAGTGGGTCGTATATTGTCAAACCGGATGTTGTTTTTGGGAGAGTGGTTTATGTTGTTGAGATCGGAAGTCTCATGCGAGAAAAGATTTTTTTTTTAATATTTGACATCCGATCTCGGATCGGACTTTTTGTTATTCACAATTTCCTGGAAAACGCGAGATCGGACGTTTGAGACGTCCGATCTCAGATTGGAAATCATTTGTATCCACTCTCAGATCGGAAGTCTGATCTTGGATAAGACCTCCGATCTGAACAGGTGAGCGACTGCAGGTGCGGTTTGAGATCAGACGTCCGATCTCACTATGGGGTGGTTACGATGAGTAGGCTTCTTGAAATTATAGGTCTCTTTTGCCAAAGAGCCCTATGAAAGAGACGATATTCTGCAAAAGAGACGTATAATTTTAAGGAGCGTCCTAATCGTAGTCACCCCATATTGGACGTCCGATGTGAGATCCGACGTTTCTCGAGAGATCGAACGTTTTTGTCCCCAGCTATAGTTGAAGCACGCCTTTTTTGGCGATTTTCGCCGACGTGCTCCCGTACCAGCCGAATCAACGAATCTCCAGATCGTATTTCCTAAAACGGCTGAAAGTTTCTGGTGTTTGTGTGGAAACAATACTTTGCTCGCCTATGATCAGTCTCGAATGGAAATAGATTTTGACACCACACATACACGCGCACAGGATGTGCTGAATGTTGCCAACATTGACATTATCATTGGCACTGCTAGCACAAGGGGACAGCTCGACACGCAGGTATGATAAAGTCACGACGATGAACAACTTTTTAGGTTTTTATTGATTATTTATGATGCTTGTAAAAGATATACGGAAGGATTTTGGTTTGGTGTTCTTTAATCGTGTTGTATCAAGATATTGCCAATCATATGGATACATACCGTCCAAGAAGCTTCGAAGTGGTAAATTTCCGACTCCGACACTACCCTCTTGGTTGATTCGTACCATTTACTCGGATCTAATGCACATTTTCATTTGTACCACTAATGATTGAGGCCGGGTTGACATCCGCTGTTTCCATTGTACGGTTTTGACACCTGATAGATTCCAAGAAGCTTTTCGTGCGGTCTATTACGTAACGGGGAGTGCTTTGTGCTCTGTACTCTGTTGCTTTGTGCTCTTGTTTCATATATTCGCTCCGCTGACACATCTGTACCTAAATATGTGTCTATGCCCCTGCAGCTCACGAGTTTGACAGACGTGTTGCATGTGGGCGAAAGCGTACAAACCGCCTCGAATTCGCTTCAGTCAGGCCTTATTTCAGTGGTTCTCAAGGGTTTCGACGCATTCTTTGAGTTGCCTCGCGCAAAAAACTTTTTCCTAGAGCTAGAGGACGTGGTGTGTATGTATGTATTCATATATCTATATGTTACAAATAGACCCTTGTTTGTATAACCTATGCGCACATTCTGAATAAATACTATACACATACACCGTTTACTGTGATAACTCTATCAGGTGACAATCCACTTTCTCGAGTCAACCAACACCAAAATGAATCAAGTCAAGGTACAAAATTCAAATCTGTGTGTCTGCTCGGTCCACATATGTTGTTTTGGCATATTTACTCTCACACTATACACTTGAGCGTGCATACATATTCAAACACAAAAGCACCGAACTCATGACAAGTATTGTCATCAACAGGACCTCATGGACAAAAATGAGGCTTTTGAGACCATCATCGAGGGTTCGCGTGTCAGCATCAATCCTACCACAAATCTCACACGATTGTGCCCTGAAGATGGCTCGGGTAAAAATCGCCCAATTTATCAAACCTGTCAAACTTCTGCTATGTCTTTGCATTTGACTACAATAGTTCTGACCCTTGCAACTTTCTCAAACTCTGCAGAAAGGTCATGTCTGACACGCATCGACGTATACAAGCGCGCCAGTAGCGTCGTCAACAACAACCGAGTCAAATCATTTGCGCCTCACGGTACCACTGCCCTAGAGCTCAACCCTGACAACACTGACGCTGCCAAGTCTTTTATGGAAGGCATGCTCGGCACTACGAACCCTTGGGTGTCCGAGTTAGGCTCCAAGTTCTCCAACCTGCTTGCGAAGGAGAAGTATTCGCTAAATTCCCGCCACAAGCGTGCCTGGTCAGTATTGTACAAATACACAAAACATCTGTACATGAGGAGATCAATATCTATAAATCAGAAGATCGAGAATGGCTTTTTCTGAGAACCAATCACATGTCGCATATACATGGTTGTGTTCGTTTTGAAACACATTTTGTATGTAACAGGTGGATCAATCCCGGCCGCCAATTTGGTATCAACCCGTCTTCCTCGGCGCCCTACACACTAAATTCTAAGATCATCATTGCTATGTTGATCAGTATCAACGAAGGTGGCGAGACCCGCCGCCGCACCCTTATTTCAACGGGGTCAGACTCCATCACTACTGCGCACCCTATCATGACGCGCCAGCGCCACACCAAAAGGCTTGTTTCGGGCGAGAGCCACGAAATCAAAGAGCGCGCACAAGGGGATAAGTCGTCGGATTCACCCTTATCGATGACTTCAGTGATTGGGTTTCAGATCAACCCATCACATCAGTTGATGACGGTAAGCACACGTACACATGTAGACAGTTACAAACTACTTGATATGCGCACAAATACGTACAAACACACCAACTGTGTTGTGCTGGCAAACGTTGCATTTTGTGTCTGATCTATATCTCGTTCTCTTCCTCCTCTCCCTCTTTTTCTTTTCTCCCGTCCTTTTACCACTCCTGCTCTCTCTTTCATTCTCCCTTTCTCGAGCAGGCCCTGGGAGTTGATACGACCAAGTCTACTACGTTCCAAGTGATGTATGCGATGTCGAAGGACCTCATGTGCATGCCCAATGACGAAATCAAGAAAATAATCAGCCTTATCCTCTTGAAAGGTAATTTATTTTCAAAGTAACTAGGTCACATTCGTGTATACAGTAGTTTTTCGAGACGTAGGATCAGGCTGGTAGAATTGGGTCAGTTTGTTTACAGCACATGTACACATATACACCCGCACAAAATGTACATGTATGTATTATCATACGAAAATGCAACGCATTTTCCAGGAAACATTGTATTTGTTGTGAAATCCGTATGATGTCATAACCGTCATGTAGACATATATATTGTCTCACCGTAACTTTCAACTCTTTCCTTTTTCCTACCTCACAGGCATGCAGCAGGCAGCGGACGTTGAGAATGTCATCGTCACTTCAATCAGTCTGCCTGCTGAGACTGGTCGTGGTTGCGCTCGTCGACATCACAATCCACAAGAATTCACGTCACGCTCACTGAAAGCCAACAGCGCAGTGGTTGCAAAGATTGAAATGGTTGTCGTGTTCAAAGCTGCTACCAACATAGTAATAAATGAAGCAGCTTTCCTCAAGACGCCAGGCCTGCTTGCCCTCGTACCAACAGACACAGAAAATCTAATTAATCTGAAAATCGACAATATCTACGTGCCTCCTAATGCCACTAGCATTATGACGATTGCAGTGCAGGAGATGGAGTCTGTACAGCAGACGGAGCCTGTGGTGTTATCGACTCAAGAGAGGCTGCCCATATTACCGATTGCATTGGGTGGCGTAGCTACAGCACTGTTGATTGGCTTTTCGGTGGGGGTGATGGTCATGAGGCGACACAGACAAAGCTCCTCCACAAAAAAACACGCAGACGACATGGAAAGTGCCTTCAAGTGCCAAACCCTTGACACAACTGATCTCTTGTCAAAACATCGCAGCGTCTTGTCAGTGGGCGTGGGCTTGGGAGGTATGCGCTTGCGTCGCTGCGAATCCAACGAGGAGAGGATCCGCGACCTGGTCTCTTTCCCTCCCTCTTTGTTCCTCTCCCTCTTTTCTCTCTCCTTTATTCTCTCCCTCTTTCCTTTTTTCCCTCTTTTTTCATCTTTCTCTTTCGTTCTCTTCCTCTTTCTCTTACTTTCCCTGTTTCTTTCTTTCTCTCTCCCTCTTCATTTCTTTCTTTCTCTCTCTCCCTCTTCATTTCTCTCTCCCTCTCTCTCCCTCTTCATTTCTCTCTCCCTCACTCTTTCTTTCTATCTGCCTCCCTCTTTTCTGTCTCTCTCTCTCTCTTGCTCTTTCTCTCTCCCTCCCTCTTTCTTGCTATATCCCTCTCTCTTTTCTGTCTCTGTCTCTCTCTTGCTCTTTCTTTCTCTTTCTCTTGTGTTATCGCTCCCTTTCTCCATTCTCTTTCTCGTTCGGGATTTCTCCCTCCGTAAATTGCGCTTTCTCTCTTTCTGTCGCCGTCTCTCTCTTGTTTCTCTCTCAAATTCTATCTCGTGTGTGTCGCTCTTGCTCTCTGTGTCTCGTTTTCTCGTTTTGTTTCTCTCGCTCTCTATTTCGTTCTTTTCTTTCTGTGTGATTCTCTTGTTGCGACTCTCCCTCTTCGCTTCTCTTTCTCTCTCGCTCCCTCTCGCGCACACATATACACACGTGTTCCTTCTCTTATTCTTCTCTCCCTCTTTTTGTGTTTGTTGATCTCGGGTTCCTGTTTTCAGATTTACCAGCTTCTGTTTTAACATTCAAAATGTGGTTACTGATTCAAAAATGATAGACAGTCGGAGAGGATCCATTCCAGCGTAGTCGCAGCATCGACAGCCAGCATTCCATTGCCCCCATCGACAGTGCACCTTCTTCTGTAACACCATCCATGACCATCAAGACGAAGGCAATAGGTGATAGGCTATGTCGCGCGTCGTACATGATGCGTGGCTCTCAAGATTCTGTCTCCACAGAAAAGCCAGGACCACATATCGCGCTGAACCTAGCTCTGGTAGACTGGTCGTCATGGCGTGACCGCTCCAACATTTCCTTTACTGAACTTGACCAGTCAAGTACTGGCACTGTGAGCCCTGCACGCTCCATCAGCCCCACTCGCTCCATCAGCCCCACTCGTTCCATAGGTACATTACATGACAAGCCTACGCATAAACAAATACAGTTACATATCATTGTTTACGTAATTCATGGGCGCGTGCGCATACGTCATCTGACCACTCGCGCATTCTAGATGGTCTCCGCTGCACGTCACCACTCTTGCGCGGCTTCGACAATCGCACGAGTGATTGGAGCGCAGATAGTAGCTTCAAGATGTCAAAATCGTATCGCTCAGATAAAGCCTCGAGCGAACTGCGCAAGGTGTTTGTTTGCTTTTGTGTGTGTGTTGATTGTTTGTCGTGCACTATGATACAGAAAATGTCATACGTTTCATATGATCATATTTGTAACGTACAATGCATGCGTTGTGCCAAAAAATTAGTCTCGCGCTGACTTTTGTTCCCTCTCAGGAACGGCTTACTGTCAAGTTGAGTTCTGCTTTTGAGTACTCGGACGAATCCGTCCCTACAGGCAGGATTCATATCTTTTGAATCCCTTTGTTGCAAACTCCAGAACCAAACAAAGAAAGTTGGTGTGTGTATTACATGCAGGGTAAAGAAGATGACCCATGTTTTGTTTTTTTGGTTTTTTTCCTACATATAAGGCAGGGTTTTGACCCTGTTTCTGCCGACTCACCATGTATGCTAAGATTTGTTCAACGTTGCAGGTCCCATTGGCATGGCTGAGTGCTCGATCAAGGATCTAAAACAAATTTTGCGCACGCTCGGAGTCAAAGAGGAAGAAATGGACAAATGTACAGAAAAGTCAGACCTCAAAAAACTCCTCGCACTCCCACGCGAGGTGACGAGTCATGTGTGTGTTCGTGTTTGCACTGGTGTATCTATTTATGGTCGTACCTCAATTTCATCGCCTCTCCCTCAATCTGATGCATTCTATTCACGGTGTGTACGTATGCAGGCGCCAAGCACAGGAGATGAGGTGGAGAGTCGGTTGTTTTGTACGGAGAGCGGCGATCTGATGAGGGCCCCTGCTGTGCTCTAGTTTCACGTGTAATTGTACAAGTATGCATGTACAAGTATACCTGTATATATGTAAAAATTTGATTTTGGCATTCAAGCTGATCGCAGGCAACCCCCTTCCCTGGGATGGGTTTTAATGGGTGGTTCGATTAAAGGAGGCAGGAGGAAGAAGACCTCACAAAGCACCGGGTAATGGAATTAAGAAAAATTTAGTAAGTGGCGTTCTGTGGGGTGCTCTTCCTTCTGCCTTCTGAGATCGAGGTTTCCAAAATAGAATTCCCCGGGGGCTGAGTTTCCTGCGATGAAGGTGACAGAGTATGTTCTGATATGCTTGCTTGTGTATATATCTCAACTATACATCTTGCAGTATTGACTATTCTGTTGAATGGGCTTGTTTGCAATGTACGTCATGAACAAAGAATTTATGTGATCAAAAGCTGACGATTCATGATTGCCTCAAATATTTTCGGATAGCACGCGTGTTTTCATATCCAGTTTTATTTACTATTTCATATATCTCCTGGATCTCGGGTGTATTCCATCGAAAAAGTTCTAACCTTTACCATCATCAATACCAATGCACATTTTGTTCATGTGTGAAACACACTAGTGGTAGTATCACGAACTGGACCAGTATGTGTAAGCTTTCACGATTGTGTCATTGGTACTAAGTGACATTTTGAGCGGAATTTGGGCGGTGCCAGTTTTGTAGGTACCAGCAGTGGAAGATTCCAATAAATGTGGTTGTATGTGATTAGAATAAATGTGTTGACTGTGATGAAAATAAACGTATTTCATGAGCACTAAAAGTATCTGATGTGGCGTTGTGAAAGTGAAAACAAAGCGGAATCGCAGTGTCAGTGTAGTATGTATTCTACATATATTTGTATGTATAAATGTGTACATACACTCATGTGTGTAAATATATGCGTGTGTGTCTGTGTGCTTACATATTTGCATGAACAAATTAATCTGTGTCTGTGTGCGTGTGTGTCTGTCTGTGTGCATGTGTAAACATATATTCGTATTTTTACACGTATGTTTACATATTTGCATGAACAAATTGATCTGTAAGACACACAAATATAAATTTAAAAAGTAATTCTTGTGGATTTCCGGAACGGAAATCATTTATTCATCTGTTGTTGTCCGGTGTAAATGAATTATTCTCGTAATAAGTTTCCGACTGAGAACCTCGACAGTACAAGCACCAAAACATGTTTTGGCATGCTGATGCGTGCAGGAGAGTTCCAACAAAGAGACAGACCAGCTTCAGCACTAACAGGTCGAAAAAAAAATAACTAAACATTGAAAAAATGTAAACTTTCAAAATTTACAAGCATGATTAAAGCATTTCGATTTTGAAGAATTATAAAAAGTTGAAACGCAGTAGCACGGTAATGGTAAACTAACGGTGTTCGATCTCGAACGATAGATGAGAGTCTGTACGACAAGACCCAATAGGCGCTGAAAATATATTTTCTGGAGCAATACATTTATGATGGGAACCTATAATTAGTAGTCTCCTTCAAATTCTACGTCTCTTTTGCAAAAGATCCTCAGAAAAGAGACCATATTCTGCAAATGAGACCTTTAATTTTAATGGAGCCTACTTATCATAACACCCCATAAAACCCAAAAATCCGCACGCAATCTACTGTCCGCGCAGCGCAATCTGCCGAAGGCCTACGCTCATATGGTATGAGGTGACTACGATTGGTAGGTTCCAAATTATGGGTTTCTTTTGCGAAAAAGCCCTATATAAAAGTGACTACATTCTGCAAAAGAGACCCATAATTTTAAGGTGCCTACTCAACGTAGCCACTCCATATCGAAATCCCTCTTTAGTAAATGTTCATGTTAGGATGTTCGGGATCATGTAGGAAACCACTGCTGGCCAGCACTCCGTGTGCTGAATGCAGCAGTGCTTCTTTCCCGCCACCTCTCAGCAAGTTTGGTAAATCGTTGCTACAACTTGAAATGAACAAGGGAATCAATGCCTCGAAATTAAGCGACCACAAAGCTTCAAGAAAACGACAATACCCAAACAAGATTCAACTTGAGCCAAAAGCACTAAAAATGTCAAGAATATGCCAGAAACTGAGAAGTTGATGTCAGTCCATGTGACACAAAAGCTCAATCATTCTATCGAGCCGTGCACGCCAAGCACCAGGAATGGGCAATTTGGATTGCGATTGCTTTCTCATGCTCTCACTGGACCCAACATCGTGCATATGGTCAAGGGGAAGGGATTTCCACTCTTTTATCGATCATGGCAACACTTGACAAGAAAACGCGCCGAACAACCCATCGCTTGAATCCACTTTTGTTTGAAGACAAAGCAGCAGAGGCTTTTTTCATTCCTTTTCCCTTTTCTTGGGGGAGCCACGATAATCCGGGCCCAGTCTCACACATTCTTCATTTTAATTCTTCCGTGGCAGGTCTTCACGTCTGCAAAAAGGAAGGCAGAACAGGAAGGCAAAATATGACACAAAATAAGCAAAAGGACCAAAAATACCAAAACTCTTTCTGGAACCAGAAACTCTATACTCTATGAAATTGAGTGACATGTGCTCGAAAGCACCAAACACAACATCATTCCAAAATATGGCGTGATGTTGAATTGTCATTCAACAGAACTTTGTAAGGTCTTTAAAATCATTGATTTTCATGAAATCGCCCCGAATGCCCCACCGCCATCTCATGCCACTTGTTGTTTTGCAGTGTTGGAAGCGAACATTTGGTAAGCGCCCCGAGGACATAATACCCAAAAAAAAAATTCCCATTAGCACGGGCACCCGTAGTTTTGTTGACGTTTATCACCACTACGCTACACAATCTGATCACGATCCAGGACCACAAATCCCAGTCATCAGTTTTTGTTTTTCCAAGTTTAATTGTTCTTGTTGTCTTTCTTTCTTAGGTGTTGAAAATCCAACTTACTGATTCAGGACAGTTTGCCGACATGGTTTAATTGATTGTTGATAGTAGCCGCAACGCTGCTCGCCCTCCTGAGAAATAGGGAACGCTCACAAATGGTGGTCAGTAATAAGATAGTCTAAACGCCTAGCACGACGGCACTCCAGATCTTTGTTTTATTTTTTGTAATGTTTATAGTAGCCCAAAGAAACTCCCCGCATGCCTGGCAGACTGATCGTGAATCTTTCGTTATTTTAGATATCACGTCCCCCAAAGGACGGCAGAAGAAGCAAAAGGTCCCAAAATACAGGAAAATCTCAAGAAAAGAGAAACTTAACAAGTCAGAAGTGAATTATGTGTGGGTGAAAGCTCTGCAAAATAATGACAATTACAAATATGTGCTGATATTAATGTATTATTTAACAAAACTTTATCTTAATATTGCACGTGACGTCCCACCAGTTTTGCCAATATTTTTTGAAATTGATCACTTTAATCACACATTTTCTCTCGCGCATATACAGGCACACACACACAAGCACATGTGCATGATTAGCACAGAGGAGGACTGGCAAAACCCAGGCACAAGAACCGGCCAGGTTGGTTGCAAAGGGTGGAAGTAGGGTTTGTTAGAGACAAAGGCCTAGCACACAGCACGCACATCAAAAAAAAAAGAACACATCGAGATCCCGAATCTAAAAAAGGTTTGAGCGAATAGAGCCTCCAGCAAAGCTATTGCGATATGCGCTTGAGGACCCCACCAGGTCGCCCAACTTTGGAGACTTGGTACGCCTCCCCAAACGGGTTGCCAAACGGGTCCATGAATCAAATCTAACCAAATTTTGATATTGAATGGTCCGGTCCCCAAACTCTGTATAATCAGGTCCCCAAACGTGTATAGTCGGGTTAACAAATGGGTGGACTAAAGTTGAAAGCTTCCTTGGGACCATCCAAAAAAGATCCTAAGAGCATCACGTGTTGCCACAAAAAAGTTTTTGGGTTTGCTTTGATTTGGAGACCAGGTCACTCATCGCGTTGGCTTGACGTGGTTGTACCAGAGTTTGAATCACAGGTCTCTTAATTGGAAAGAGTCCATGAATTCCGTGTAGAGTAGGCATTTCCAGGCACAGTTGTGCCTGAGTCAAACTCAATTTTGGTGCCTAAATGTAAAGATATCAGACATTTCAGATACAAACCTGTTGCTACAAACATGTCCCCATGCTGTTCTTGGATTTTTTTTTCGATCTTCTCCACACGACGTGTGCCCCACGCGACGAGTGCAGGTGAGAGCAACGGTGGAAGGCAAAGGGTGCTGGGCTGATGCATCAGAGTAGCCAGGATTTAGTATCGCAGTTGCTTTAATCGTATATATGCTGGCCTGCTGTGAGAAGCTCTTGGCTGTGCAGCACATATCAAGTGCACAGTTGTGAGGAGCGGCCCTTTTCGAGGTGCCCGCGCACGTCAAGGAGGACGGATAGACAAGAAGTAAACTGGAGTTTCTCTCGCACTAGAACTACATGGTGGGGATCATTTGAATACAATGATTATAACGCCCTGCAATCCTGCCAAGCCATATGTGCAGTAGTGAAGCAGACACATTGTGCGTCTCTTGCAGAATATGGATAACATCCACCAATCGCGTTAATGAGATCTATTCTTATCCCACATGTGCAGCGCTGGTGCAGTCTGAATGAAATATGGTTTATAAAGCATGCCTGCACACCACCCAATCCTGATGGTAATATTTCATAGCAACCTATAGCTGGCAACTTAATGTCTCCGCCGGCAAGCGTCCAGCAAATGCCTTGAACAGCCGTGAATTGATTGATGATTGCTTTTATTACTTGAAACAGTAATTACAGTAGTGGTGCGCATCTCAAATTCAGGCCAATCTTAACGGTGTATTTGAGTAATGCTTACCTCATTTTACGAGCCCGGCCGGCGCTTTCTGTGGACCCAGAGCACAGCCTGTCACGGTCGGACTCGACATCGAAAACTCATGAGCCCGCACCCGGCCATGCAAATGGAAGACAACCTCAGCGGGTATGGAAATAATAATCACCATATTGTTGTGTGCGGCTCCAGCCGCCAGGCTGCCCTTTCTCTGCTGACGTGGGCGTCCGTGATTTGCGACTTGCTGAGTAAATCTACGCTTTTCTGCATCTTTTTGAATTCATTTTCTTGGTCGGGTCCACAAAAAGTTCCTGATCGGGTTTCTGAACGGTCTCTCAAACGCTCTAGAGTGTTTGCAGGGTGTGGTTGGTGGGTAATTGTCTCGCAGATGGCGGGCTTTACTATGTGGTATGTTGCGAAGTTCTGGGCTCATCAGAGAGACCTTGATGAGAGCTACAAAATGAGCCCAGAACATCGCAACAAATATTACAGTAATGCTAGCCCATGAGACGTGCCCCTTTCCGCGCCTCTCCTCACTTAGTTCGGATCCTGAATTCTTGGAACTCAATGATATTCATCAAATTGCCCAAAATGCCCCAGCGTCATCGTATGCCACTGCACGTTTGAATGATATTGCTTTCAAATTTCGAACGCCGCTCGCAGGATCAAATTTGCTCGAAAACGTAGTCTCTCAATTCTCCGAACTCTCTCAGAATTTGAATTCTGAGGAACTTTTTCAAAGTAAAACCATTAATCTCGTGAAATGAACAACTTGAAAACTCAGGTCAGCAGATTATTCCTTCGAATTCTCGGCATTTTACTTGAATTGATAAAAGACAACAAAAGCAACAACTACACTTCTACCTCGGGGGCTTTTCCTTGTAAAGCCGTTCAAATATTTGCGGGATTTATGAATCCATTCCACAGCCCCAAGAAATGAACACAGTAGTAAACTAAAATTCCTAGATTTGAGATTTCCTGGATGTGATATTTTTCAGGAAAAGTTCGGAGAATGAAGACTCTTTCCTCCTAGCAAATTTTATCCTGCTACCGGCGTAAGATGACTAACTCGGCTGTGAAAACGGGCCATGTTTTTTTTTTAATACCGTTGTGGTATACCGCCACACAGCTAGCGCGCCAAGTACAGCAGGAACGCGCACAGGTAGTGCGCCGTAATAAGGTAGCCCGGAAGCGCCTGGCTCTTAGGCACTCCCGCAATATGATTATTTGTATGTTTTGTTTCATTGTCGTTGTTGTGAAGTAGACATTTGCTTACGCAGATATACAAACAAATAATGCATAGAACAAAACAAACATGTACAATAACAGATGTAGTTTGGATTGGAATGTGTCAAATTTATTGTTTTATTTTTTTTTATTTTTTTGGTTTCTGAATCCACACTGCTAGCACGCCAATTACATCAGGAGCGCACACAGATGGAGGCAAGTGGTCGAACACCCGGGCCTATGTGCCGATCTCCTATGACGCCCGGTCAAAGCTCACAGCTGACTCTTGATACTTTGTTCGTACCCGGAGGGACTCTGGAAGCATGCGCAGCCTGGCCTATCGGCTGTACCCAAGAAGCATCTCAGCTAACTTTTTGAAGAACCTGCATCACTCACGACCACTATCTCTAATTTTCGACTTATCCTGCATGGGTCCCAAGTCTTCCCCAATTCTATCGGACGAACATCATTCACAAGACCTTGTCCATGGCATAGGGGAAAAACTGTCGTTAACTTATTGTTACAGTCCTGCAGGGCGGACACTCTGAGAGACAGGTATAATGAGGTGGCTGGCAAGGTTATTGGCAGTCGCGTGCGCCACGTGGCATTTGCCCTTGCGGTCAGTGACTAAACGAGCAGATTGATATCCTCTCTGTCCGGGCTATGGGAAAATATGCGGGGGTAAGCGACGAAACTATGCGGGGGTAAGCGACCTAGAGCCCGAACTCAACAATGTTGAGAAATAAAACTAGTACTGCATAATCTTGTGCGGAGGATCAGATCCTTGACCATAAAATCCTTGGAACAAGATTTTCAATTTCTGTCATGAACGATAAGTAAAAACCTTTTATGAAATCTATTCATCAGTAAAGGAACACAAATAATTGATTGGGTTGGGCGGATTAATCATAGTCTTGAAAGTGATACTCAAGGTATCCACGTAGACGGTGTGCACTACCCGGGTACGTACCTGGAGCCATGCCTGTCTTGCTCTATACCCGTGCTATGCCTGCACAGCTGTTTCCTTTAAAATATGATACTGATGTCTGAGCACTTCCCACGACTCGGGTACGGTGGACCTACCCATTGAATGCTGTTGTCCTTGTATGCCCCCCCCATCTCCATAGTTCAAATGATTCTTGCGTACTGTTGTCCTTGTGCCCACCTACATTCTTATCTTCCAACGATGTCTCACCTCCAACATTCCCCTAGGTGTGGCGGCCGTACCCACTCCTTCCCCATAAAGTTTGCGTGTATATGTGGTCTAGGTCTCTGTCCTTTTAGTGAGCTGGTCTGTAATCTGCTGCCAAGACGGTTGTTTAATGGTTCGCCAAAGGCGCATTGCCAGAAGAGTGTCTCAGTCACAATCTTTTGAAGAAAATTAGGGTTACTTGGTGTCTTTCCTACCCCAGTGGGGGGGCACCATTCCCTAGGCGCTACGTTTCTTGCCACAGTAGTTAGGGAGATTGATTGCGGAAATTGGTTAGCCCGAGGATACATGCCAGCCCGCCAACGTTTTTTTTTTTTTACCCACTCGTAGGGGATCTGATTTGGTCCACCCTAAACGAAATAGTCTCTGGTCCTCCGGTCCGGGATAGTTTCTTGGGTCCTCAGTGGTTAATCAGGTGTTCAACATCCACTTAGTGATTTAGGTTGGGTCTTTGAAGCCCAAGAAAGAAAGAAGAAAGAAAGAGCACTCACTCCAGCTTACAGTACGCGGCGCCTCCATAGTCATGTGGTCTCTCGTGTTTGGTTGGCCTTGTCTGTGTGGTTCCCTTCATGGTCTAGATGCACTCTGGGCTCGGGGGTTGATTTGAATTGATTAAGAGACAATAACCATAACAGTGTGTTGCTTTGTTTTATTGACCCGAGGGTGAGGAAGATTAGAAACGAGGCCTCTAGTTGCACTGGGATCTTCTCCAGAACTCTCAACTTTTACTATGTCGCTAGCTCGCCCCGTTCACCCCTCCTTCATCTTCTTGACGGACACAGAAAACTTGTAGGATCCAGTGCAATTCCAGCAAGGTCATGCCCAGGGCCAGTTCGGTATCCTTGAGGAAGTATCGTAGGGTTGGAAGTGCCTCCCGATGAAACGCCAGTATTGATGACACTCCACCCCCACAACACCAACGTATTAAAAGATCACGTATGCTGCTAAATCATCATACCCACCCGACAGATTCAATTCGGGACAAAAGAACTGATGCTTTCGACACAAATAAAGCTAGTCCTTCCAGACAGCGTAACTTCACAGTGAGGGTCTCTGATAGATGCATTGTCACTTTTGCAGAGTTTGGGCGCTCCCGCCAGAGGTTTCGTGGGAGGCTGGGGTAGATATCAACGGTAATTTATTTGGTACAAATCGAACCAAAAAATGGGTTCGAAACTGAAAAAGTGAAAGAAGGGTGACAGCCAAGGAGTGAGACAGAGAGAGAAATACAGAGCAAAACAGCACGAGATAGAGAGCGAGACAATACAACAACAAGAAGTGTGAAAGAGACTTAATTAGATACATTGACAACACAAGAAAACATGCGGGAGAGACCTGTCTCACTCTTTGGCTCTCTCCCTCCTCCCCCCCCTGTCTGCCCCCCTGTCGTCTGCCCCTCTCCTCACCCCTCTCTGCCCCATTTTTTTAACCGCTCTCTGCCTTTCCATCTGAC
>Ga0209390_10005163_pt1 | contig 18785 bp, 20 predicted proteins | sample BON01_FD_187212 | JGI IMG/M metagenome (GOLD analysis project Ga0209390, IMG submission 187212) | Freshwater microbial communities from Lake Bonney liftoff mats and glacier meltwater in Antarctica - BON-01 (SPAdes) (version 2) | ecosystem: Environmental > Aquatic > Freshwater > Ice > Glacier...
GCCGACCGCGCGGGCACTGGTTATCCGGCAATCGATCTGCCAAAGGCGCTGGAGTGGGTGCAAAAGAAAACCGGCAAAATACTTGCAGAGAGCCAAGTGCGAGCGCTCCGCATGGTGATTCACTCCGGATTCGCCATCATCACCGGTGGTCCCGGCGTCGGCAAAACGACCTTGGTCAACTCGATCCTGAAGATCCTCGGTGCAAAAGGCGTCCAGTGTGTGCTCTGCGCTCCGACGGGACGTGCCGCTAAACGCCTTAATGAATCCACCGGTCTGGAAGCGCGCACGATCCATCGGTTACTCGAGCCACGTGCCGGCGGAGGATTTCAACGCGACGAATCCCATCCGCTTGTGGGCGATTTGTTCGTCATGGACGAAGTGTCGATGGTGGACGTTCCGCTGATGGCAAAGTTTCTGCGTGCGCTCCCCCGACGCGCGAATCTTCTGCTCGTGGGAGATCCTGACCAATTGCCCAGCGTGGGGCCCGGGCTGGTGCTCCGGGATTTGATCGCAAGCGCTGTCGTGCCATGCGAGCGACTGGACGTCGTGTTTCGTCAGGCGGGAGCCAGCCTCATCGTACAGGCCGCGCATGAGGTCAATGCAGGCCATATTCCCGCTATAGACGATCCCGCGCCTGAGGATGCCGACTTTTTCTTTATCGAACGCGATGAGCCATCAGCGGCCGCCGACACCTTGGTGGATCTCGTGGCACGGCGCATCCCTGCCAAGTTCGGATTTGATCCGCTTCAGGACATCCAGGTGCTCACGCCCATGAATCGCGGCACGCTGGGGGTGCGCAACCTCAACGAACGCTTGCAAGCCGCATTAAATGGATCCGCGGGGCCTGCGGTGGACCGATTTGGGATTTCCTTTCGCGCCGGCGACAAAGTCATCCAGACCCGCAATAACTACGACAAGGATGTCTTCAACGGGGATATCGGCGTGATCCGTGCCATTTCCCTTGATGACCGCGAGGTCCGTATCGACTTCGATGGGCGTCGGGTGACGTATGATTTCGGTGAACTCGATGAGGTCGAGCCCGCGTTTGCGATCACTGTTCACAAAAGCCAGGGGTCCGAGTTTCCGTGCGTGATCATCCCGTTGGCCATGGAGCAGTATGTCCTGCTCCAGCGTAACCTGCTTTACACCGGTATCACCCGCGGGCGGAAACTCGTCATTCTCATCGGACAAAAAAAGGCCCTCTCAGCAGCCGTCCGAAATCACCAAGTCCGCCGCCGTGGCACCGGATTGCGCTGGCGTTTGCAGAACGCTGCAGCAAGGGAATCGCCATGAGCTTTCAGATCAATTCGATAACCATCAGGATGCAAGAATATGCACGCGAAGGCCGAATTTCGCTCTTGGATATCCCCCCGGCAAACCGGAATCCCTCCGAGGGACTCCGCACGAATCTTTGGACTCCTATTGCGCAGTTGTAGTTTGCGCGATTTCGGGAGGTTTTTCGGACTTCATGATTTGCGGAGCCAACTCCTGGATGGCATCGAGCAAGAAGGCCTTGGTTTCAGGCGCATCTTTTCCGCCCGGCACAAATCCTGCTAACACAGGAGCACTCACGATGACATAGGCCCATCGATGATTGGTATTGTGCAGGAGGACGTCGAGATTGGTCTTTGCGATCCGGACGAGATGGCTCGGGGTGGTGGTGCCGTAGCCGACAAACCAATAGGAGAAAAACTGGGTCAGCTCACGAGTTTCATTTCCGACTCTTACGGGAATTGAAATCGTCAGCATCGTGACACTGAGGTCTCCGCCATTGGTCATCGGAACCTTTACTGTTTCGCTGGATTTGATGGTCCATCCCTGACCCGGCAGGCAGACTTCGGGCCGGTGGATGCTGCGCTTTTCGGCTCCCGCAAGCACGATCTGTGCGTTCAAACGGAGTTCGTGCTTGTTGTCGTAGGACATTTTTGCGAATTCCGTGTCCGCTGGAAGGATCACTCGCTCCGCTTCGGTGACATCTTGCTTCAAGCCCTCCAGTCCCGCGAGTGTCTCCGGGAGGTTCATCACCACGCCGGTTTTGGGTGAGACATCCAATGCTTGGCTGGTGACGCAGAAATAGATGCCAACCCCGAGGGTCAGCGCTGCTGCGAAACTACGGATAATGATTTGGGTTAAGGAGGTTCCAAACATAGTTATGATAGAAAAATTTCGTCTAATTTACCGGGAAAGCAAGCCCGCGATTGATCCACGCCATCGGCCGGTTTGCATTCGCCTCGATGAATTATCCCCTACGCTGGCTGCCCGGGAGATTGTGACAGAATCTCTTGGTGGTATTCCTGGAGACACTTGACGGTAAGTGGTCGGGTGCGTGTGGCGCGAATGGCGTCCACGCTGGCGCGGGCTCCGCGGACTGTTGTCATGGTCGCGATACGGTTTGCAACTGCGGCGCTTCGGATAACAACCTCGTCTTTCCGCGGTTGCTGTCCGCTGGGCGTGTTGATAATAAACTGGATCTCCCGATTTTTGATCATGTCGAGGACGTTCGGGCGGCCTTCGCTTAAGCGGAATAATGGCTTTGCACTGATCCCGGCGGCGGCCAGCGCGGCTCCGGTTCCTGCGGTTACGTAAAGTTCGAATCCCAAGTCCACAAAGTCCCTCGCCACGTCGACGATGGACTGTTTGTCGGAATCTCTAACGCTGATGAACACGTTACCCGAATCAGGAAGCGCGGGTTGGGCAGACATTTGAGCCTTGGCATAAGCCCATCCAAAATCGCTGTCGATACCCATGACCTCGCCCGTGGACTTCATTTCTGGTCCGAGGGAAATGTCGATGCCGGGGAACTTGATAAATGGGAAGACAGCCTCTTTTACCGAAAAATGCTTGGGAATGATCTCCTCCGTAAATCCAAGCTCCGCAAGCGTCCGACCAGCCATGATCTTGGCTGCAAGCTTTGGGAGGGGAATGCCTATCGCTTTCGACACAAAGGGAGCGGTGCGGGAGGCGCGGGGATTCACCTCAAGGATATATACCTCCTCGTCCTTCACCGCGAACTGGACGTTCATCAGGCCGCAGACTTCGAGTTCACGTGCCATATCTCGCGTGGCCGACTTAATTTTTTTCAGCACGCCATCCGATAGCGAAAACGACGGGATCACGCAGGCGCTGTCACCGCTATGGATGCCGGCCTGCTCGATGTGCTCCATGATTCCACCGATCACACAGTCCGTGCCGTCGGTGATACAATCGACATCGACTTCCGTTGCATCCTCAAGAAACCGATCCACCAGAATGGGGCGGTCCGGACTTACTTCTGTGGAATTTCTGATGTATTTGCGCAGGTCGTCTTCGGAGTAAACAATTTCCATTGCGCGCCCGCCGAGCACGAACGATGGCCGGACGAGCACAGGAAACCCGATGCGGCTTGCGACAGCAGCGGCTTCATCTTCGGTGATCGCTGTCCCGCCGGGTGTTTGCTGGAGGCCGAGTTTGTCGAGCATCGCAGCAAAATGTTTCCGATCCTCCGCCATTTGAATACTCTTTGGTTGAGTGCCGATGATGTTGCATCCGTGCTTCTGCAGCGCGGCCGCGAGGTTCAACGGGGTTTGGCCTCCGAACTGCACAATCACAGCGTCGCACTGCTCACGCTCGTAAATGTTTAAGACGTCCTCCAACGTGAGCGGCTCGAAAAACAACTTGTCGCTCGTGTCATAGTCGGTCGATACGGTTTCCGGATTCGAGTTGACCATGATGGTTTCCCAACCTTCTTCCCTAAGGGCGAATGCAGCATGGACACAGCAGTAGTCAAATTCGATGCCCTGGCCGATTCGGTTAGGACCTCCGCCGAGGATCATTACCTTTTTCTTTTCACTGGGGCGTGTTTCGTCCTCATCGCCATACGTGGAGTAGTAATACGGAGTCTGCGCTTCAAACTCCGCGGCGCAGGTGTCTACGAGCCGGTAGGTGGGCGTCACCCCGATTGCCTTACGAGCCGCGCGCACGGCGTCCTCAGTCTGATTTGTGAGGTGCGCGAGCTGCCGATCGGAGAAGCCAAGTTTCTTCCAGCGTCGCAGCGTGTGAACCGTCTCGTCCGGACTTGTGCCGCTCGCCGCATCGGCAAATACGCCAGCGCCTGAGTCCTGAATCCGCAGTTCCTCTTCGACGATCTGGCGCATGTTATGAAGGAACCAGGGATCCACAGCGCAATGCGAATGAATTTGATCGACGTCCATGCCTGCCAGGAAGGCGAGGCGAATCGCGAAAATGCGCGTCGTGCTCGGGATCCGAAGCCATTGTTCGATCAATGGCAGGTCCGGATTTCCGTCCTCGTTTAACGGCACTGCATCTTTGCCGTCTGCTCCCAACCCAAAGCGGCCGGTCTCCAGCGACCGAAGCGCTTTCTGCAGCGACTCCTTGAAGGTTCGTCCAATGGCCATCGCCTCGCCGACGCTCTTCATTTGTGTCGTGAGCGTGGCGTCAGCCATCGGGAACTTTTCAAACGTGAACCGCGGGATCTTGGTCACCACATAGTCGATCGTCGGTTCAAAACACGCCGGTGTCTCACGGGTGATGTCGTTTTGTAATTCGTCCAGCGTGTATCCCACCGCAAGCTTCGCCGCAATCTTGGCGATGGGAAATCCGGTCGCCTTGGATGCCAAGGCGGACGAGCGTGACACCCGGGGGTTCATCTCGATTACGATCATGCGACCAGTCTGCGGCTCAATGGCAAACTGGATATTCGATCCGCCAGTCTCCACGCCGACGGCGCGAATAATTGCAAACGATGCGTCGCGCATCGATTGGTATTCTTTGTCGGTGAGTGTCTGGATCGGTGCGACCGTGATGGAATCACCAGTGTGCACGCCCATCGGGTCAAAATTTTCGATCGAGCAAATCACGACGCAGTTGTCTGCGCGGTCGCGCATCACTTCCATCTCGTACTCTTTCCAACCAAGCAGCGACTCCTCGATGAGGACCTCATCTGTCGGGGACAGGTCAATGCCGCGACGGACGATTTCTTCGAACTCCTCGCGGTTGTAAGCGATGCCTCCACCCGCTCCACCGAGCGTGAATGCTGGTCGGATAATAAGCGGAAATGTGCCGATGTGCTCAAGGACGGCATTCGCTTCCTCCATCGAATGCGCGGTTCCCGAGATCGGCACATCAAGGCCGATTTCGATCATGATATCTTTGAAAAGTTGCCGATTTTCACCGCGATTGATGGCGTCCGCATTAGCGCCAATCATGCGAACGTTGTGACGTTCCAAGGCACCGCTTTTGAACAAGCTCATCGCGCAATTGAGCGCGGTCTGCCCGCCGAGCGTCGGAAGCAAAGCATCTGGTTTCTCGCGGGCGATGATTTTTTCCACGACCTCCGGAGTGATCGGCTCAATGAATGTGCGGTCAGCAAACTCGGGATCCGTCATTATCGTGGCAGGATTGGAGTTCACGAGCATAACCTCGTATCCTTCCTCAGCGAGCGCCTTGCAGGCTTGGACGCCGGAGTAGTCGAATTCGCAACCTTGTCCGATGACGATCGGGCCGGAGCCAATGAGGAGGATTTTGCGGATGGATGGGTCTTTTGGCATTGGGATCAGTCGGGCTGAACGAGAAGTAATCAGGAATCTCCTGGGAACGGAATCTGGAAATCATCGCCGGGCGTCGCGCAGGTCGAAAGCGCATCCCAGTGGTGGATACGCTCGAAAATTTCACTCTCTACGGCTGGCGGAGGTAGTCCTGTCGGGCGAAGCTTGAGTCGATGATATCGAGAATGCGTTGTGCTGGGATCACTTTGTTGGTGATGTAATCCAAATTGCCGTCGGGGCCAATCATTACAACCGAGAATCCTTCGGGCACCTCGTACAGGAACGCGATGCGAGGGCCGTCAGCAGCCACGACGACCGGAATATTCGATTCCACCCGCCCGGTGTCTGATGTGAAGGCTGCCATCGTGATCATGCGTTGCGCAGCGATCCGCTGATAGGCGGACTGAAGCTCGCGCAACTGGGCGCGAAACCGGCGGTCTTGAGGCGAGGGTGCGATCAAGAGCATCACAGGTTGGCCGGCCAAGCTCGAGAGTGTCCGGTTGGAACCATCCAACGCCGCCCAGGAAAAATCCGGAGCAGGCCGCACGACGCGAGCGTAAGCAGCGCCGCCGACGACGAGCGCCAGCAGAAGGAGGAAAATAAGGGATTTGGTCTTCGTCATCACACGCGCATGATCTCCGCTTCTTTGGCATTCACGTGTGTTTCCACGGATACCACATATTTATCTGTTAATTTTTGAATCTCTGTCTCTGCCACCCGCTGGTCGTCCTCGGAAATGTCACCGGCTTTTTGCAGTTTTTTGACGGACTCCATGGCATCGCGTCGACATGAGCGCAGGCGCACCCGGGATTCCTCTGCAATTTTCTTAACCGTTTTGACCAGGTCGCGGCGGCGTTCTTCGGAGAGTTCTGGAATCGGGAGGCGGATGAGCTTGCCGTCCACGACGGGGCTGATCCCGAGCCGGGACTCATGGATTGCCCGCTCGCAGTCTCGAATGGTGGAGGCGTCGAAGGGTTGGATGACCACGAGCCGGGGTTCTGGTGCTGAAATCATGGCCACTTGCTTCAGCTTCATGGTCGTGCCGTATGCTTGGACATCGAGATTCTCAACCAGCGCGGTCGATGCCTTGCCCGTCCGGATGGCAGCAAATTCGTGGGTAAGGAATTCCACGGCTTTGTCCATGGATTCCTCTGCTTCAAATAATGGTAATTCGTAACTCATGATGGGAGATTTTCCTCGGACTCTGAGACAAGCGTCCCGACCGCTTCGCCGATTACGGCGCGACGGACATTTTCCGGATCAGCCATATTGAATACAATAATCGGCATCCGGTTGTCCATACAGAGGCTGAATGCCGTCGAATCCATCACTTGCAGACGGCGCGAGAGCGCTTCGCTATACGTGATGTGGTCAAACTTTTGCGCATCCGGGTTTTTGAATGGATCGGAGTCGTAGATCCCGTCCACCTTGGTTGCCTTCAATATCACCTGAGCTCCAATCTCATTGGCGCGGAGGGCAGCCGTCGTGTCGGTGGAGAAAAATGGATTGCCCGTCCCTGCGACAAAGATAACGACGTGCCCAAGTTCCAAGTGCCGGGTCGCGCGTCGCAGAATAAATGGCTCTGCGACGTTGTTCATTTCAATCGCTGTCTGCACGCGGACTGTAACGCCGATGTCCTCAAGTGCGCTCATCAGGGCCATGCCATTGATCACGGTTGCCAGCATCCCCATGTAGTCCGCCGTGGTGCGGTTCATCCCGCGGTGGCTTGCTGCCAAGCCCCGCCAGATGTTGCCTCCGCCAACGACGACCGCGATCTCAACTCCCAGCGCGCGGACCTCTGCGATTTGCCTCGCCATGTCGTTGACGATCTGCGGCGAGATATTGTCCTTGCTGCCAACTTCACGCAATGCCTCACCGCTGATTTTTAAAACAATACGCCGGTATTTCGGCATGGGAAAGTCAGCTGCGGATTCGGACATCTTAGAAAGGAAGTAAAACAGCAGTTGCTGCCGGAAGAAAAGGAAAAATCCCATGGGTCGATATGGGATTGCGCATCGGGGCGTGATTTGGCATTTTAGTTTGCCAAGCGGGGGCTCTGACCAAGTCCACGCCAAATCTCTTGTAATTCACCTATAAGTATGCAATCAGCCGTCCCGCACCAGATTCCCCGAGCACTCATGAATCCACTCGAGGAGCGGATCGGCTACAAATTTCGGAACTCGCTCCTACTGGCCGAAGCACTTACCCACTCCAGCATCTCGCTGGAACGGAAAAACTACTCGTTTGATAACCAGCGACTGGAATTTCTGGGCGACTCAGTGCTCCAACTCGTCGTCACCGAGCATCTATATAAGATGTTTCCCGATTTCAGCGAGGGCACACTTACCAAACTCCGCACGCGGGTCGTGTCTCGATCCGGGCTCAAAAATCATGCGGATGGCATCGGATTGGGCGCGTACCTCATGATGGGACGTGGCGAGGATTCCAGTGGCGGAAGGGTGCGTGCGTCCACGTTAAGTGATGCGTTTGAAGCACTGATCGGCGCGATGTATCTCGACGGGGGATACGCCGTGGTGCGGGATTTTATTGTGCGTGAGGCGGCGGCTGATTTTGCGGAGATGGTGCTCAAGCCGGAAGAGATCAATCCTAAAGGACGCCTGCAAGAACTGCTCCAGTCCATCGCTCCCAAGGCGCCTGTCTACGAAATTCTATCGCAGACAGGCCCCGAGCACCAGAAGACGTTTCAGTGTCGGGTGCTCTGGGAGGAGATCGAACTTGCCCGCGGAGTGGGCCGGAGCAAAAAACAGTCTGAGGTCGCGGCAGCGACACTAGCGCTCGACAATGAGTTGTGGACGAGCTATCGACCATCTTCCGCGAATGCTGTATAGATGATCTACCCCTTCTCTCTCACCCAAGTCGGCATCGTTGTCGGCGCTTTCCTTGTCATTATTCACGCCGTTGCGCTTGCGAATCCGGTCGGCACGGGACGCTTTCTCCGCGCCTTTCCACGGTCGGTGCTGAATGGTCGCATCTTACTCGTGATGGCCGCTACTTGGTCTTACTGGCTTATCGGTGTCGCTGATCTTGGCGAATTCTCTCATCTCAAACCGATGTTGCAGATCGCGGTTCCCGTGGGTGCTGTTTTGGCATGGCTCTTTGTGGATGAATTTCTCTCCGTGCGTGCTCTTGGTACGCTCGCGCTCCTCGCCGCAGAGCCGGTTCTGAGCGCCGCTTACTTGCAGGAGCCAGTTTCCCGTTTGTTTATTGTCGCGCTTGCGTACGTCTGGATCCTGATCGGGTTGTTCCTGGTGGGCATGCCTTATTTGTTGCGCGACGTCCTGGCATGGATCACGTCGCGGGCTGGGATTTTTCGTTTGGCAGCGGTGGCAGGTGTTTTTTACGGTGTGCTCTTGATTGCCTGCAGTTTCCTGTTCTGGCGCTGATGCGACCACCCGCAAATGACTGATTCCGCCGAACCCGTCATTGAAGTCCGGGACCTTGCGCGGAAGTTCGGGAACCGCGTAGTCCTTAATGGGATATCGTTCTCGGTCCATAGAGGCGATACGCTAATTATCATAGGCGCCAGCGGATGCGGTAAGAGCACCGTCCTGCGCCACATTATCGGAAGCGTAAAACCAACCAGTGGATCGGTGAAGATCTTCGGCGAGGAAATCACCACCATGACCCCGAAAGAGTTTGACCGAATCCGGGCGCGCTTTGGGATGAATTTTCAGTTTGGCGCACTCTTGCAATCGCTCACAGTGGGTGAAAATATCGCACTCCCGCTATTGGAGAACAGCCGGGTCGATCCGTCCATTGTGGAACTCGTGGTGAAAATGAAGCTGGAACTCGTCGGACTCACGGGTTTCGAGCATATGAAACCCTCAGAACTCAGCGGCGGTATGCGGAAGCGGGTCGGTCTCGCGCGCGCTGTCGCACTGGACCCTGAGTTATTATTCAGCGATGAACCGACGTCCGGGCTGGATCCGATCATGACGGCTGTGATTGACCAACTCACACTCGACCTTACCAGAAAACTCGACATGACCGCTGTCGTTGTCACGCACGACATGGTGAGCGCGTTCCGGATTGGAACCAAAATGATCATGCTTGGCACGGGCGAACGGCAAGGGGAAATCATCGCCATGGGCACTCCGGACGAGATCCGTGACCACCCGGACCCAGCTGTGCAGCAGTTTATCCGCGGTGAAGCAGACGGTCCCGTGCCGATGCGCATGGCAAAGAATGAATACCTTGACCGGCTGATGGGGCGTGCCGGGGGGACCGAAAACGTAACACCCTCCGGATAATATTCCGCAGGCATAATCACATATTTGCCTAGACAGAACGGAGGTCCGGCGGGCAGCTTTCTTCAAATTTCATGATTCTCTCATCCCACCGTAGCGAATTGCTGATCACATTGGCTGTCATTATTTGCAGCGTGATTCTGCTTGGCGCGCTGGCGCTCGCCATTGGAGGCAATCCCTTTCGCAGCAATACGCGCATCGTCACAGCGGTTTTTCCGGACGTCACTGGCATCCGTGTGAACTCCCCCGTCAAATATGCGGGGGCCATCGCCGGAGAGGTTGCGTCCATCCGGATGTTAACTCCTGCCGAGCGGGCAGCGCTGCCCAATCCCGGGCACACTGTTGAAATCTCGCTGGCTCTCAATCCGCGTGTTCCTGAACTCACTCAGGGAGCCTTTGCATCGCTGGCGGCAGATACCATCCTCGCCGACAAATTTGTTCTTATCACTCCGGGAGCGGCCACTTCGGTGCCGCTGCCTGCCGACGCCGTTCTCAACGGCGTTGCGCCCACGACATTCGATGCTCTATCCGCAGAAGTGGCGACCTCGCTGGCCAGCCTGCGCAGCATCATTTCTGGATTTCCGGATGGTGGGGCGGGGAATATTTTCCTGGATCTGCCCAGGTTGATGGAGCAGATCGGGACCACGGTCACCCAAGCGCAGGGGGTGCTGAAAAATGCCGACCAGCTTGTTGGGGACGGCATCCAGGTCATCGGACTCGGAGACGTGTTGATTTCCGATACTTCGCGAGTCGTGACGAGAGTGGGCACGATGGTAGATGACACCGCGCCGACGCTTGAGAAGCTCATCAATGACCTCCAAGCTGCTGCCGCAACGCTGGATCGGTTTGCAGCACAGGCTGAGAAGGTGATTCGCGATAACGCAGAGCCCGTCAATCGCACGACCGTGCAGCTTGAGCGTGCCATCACAGATCTTCGAATCACGTCGGCGCACGCCAAGACGCTTGTAGAGAGTCTCGTGCGTCGTCCCCAGCAAATCATCTGGGGCTCCCGCCGCGAACCCAACCAAGTCCTCTCCGAACAAGAGATTTTGGCCGACTGAGCAGCGCAGGAAATTGCATTCCCATTTGCTTTTCGTCCCGGCGTGCGCATTCTCTAGTGGCCAACAGCCCTGAATTCCTAATACCTCATGATACTCGACATTCTAAAGTTTGCCTTCATTTGCATTGAAGTGGTTTTAATCTTTAACCTCATGATCCTCGTGCATGAGCTGGGGCACTACCTTGCCGCCCGCTGGCGGGGATTGGTTGTTGAGAAATTTGCGATCTGGTTTGGCAAGCCGATTTGGAAAAAAACGATCCGTGGTGTGGAATATAGCCTGGGCTCGATCCCGGCAGGAGGGTTTGTTGCCATCCCGCAACTCGCGCCGATGGAGATGCTGGAAGGCGATGTTGAAAATGATCGGACCGCGTATCCGCCTATCAAGCCGATCGATAAGATCATCGTCGCGTTTGCGGGCCCTGCATTCAGTTTTGGTCTGGCGATTTTGTTTGCAGTGGTCGTCTGGATTGTCGGGCGTCCGGTCAGCGAGGCTGAGCTCACGACCCGCGTCGGATTTGTCGTTCCCGAGAGCCCTGCTGCCACCGCTGGTCTTGAGGCGGGCGATCGAATTGATTCAATCAATGGCGTGCCGATCACACAATTTGGACCCGCGGGAAATGCGCGCGCCAGTGTGGTCTGGAACATCGCTCGCAGCGAGACTCCATCCGTCCGCGTCGGAGTTGACAGGGCAGGGGAGGCGATGGAGTTTGATGTCACGCCGACGATCCCGCAGCGCGAGGGATGGGGGCGCAAAAATCTCCGTTCGATTGGAGTCGCCCCCGCGATGACACCAAAAATCGCGAGCGTCATCGCCGGAGGTCCGGCAGCGGATGCCGGATTGCAAAGCGGAGATCTAATTACCACCGCAAATGGAACGCCACTCATCAGCATGATGCAGGTCAGCGATATGTTGAAAACCAATGGCGCGGCTCCGGTCACGCTCGGCGTGACCCGTGGAAATGAAGACCTCACGTTGGTTGTCAATCCTGAGAAGCCCGAAAATGAAGACATTTATCGGATTGGCCTCGTCTGGGATTTTGACGGAGCACTCACGCGTGCCCACCCGACGCCTTACCAGCAAATCTCGACCAGTATGACCATGATGTGGGATACGCTCACCGCGGTCGCATCTCCAAAGTCCGAGATCGGCTTGCAGCATCTCAGTGGGCCCGTGGGTATCATGAACGCGTATTACATCTTGTTCGAGCGGCAAGACGGCTGGTTGCTGGCTTTGTGGTTCAGTGTCATTTTGAACGTCAACCTGGCCCTGCTCAACCTGCTTCCCATCCCGGTGCTCGATGGCGGACACATCACACTCGCCATCATTGAGGCAATCATCCGGCGCCCGGTCAATGTCCGGATTCTGGAAGTTTTGCAGAGCGGCTTTGCAATTTTACTCATCGGGTTCATGCTGTATGTGACGTTTTTTGACTTCCTGGATTTGGGACGAAACCGCGCTGCTCCGGATCCCCCGGCGCAGATGATGAAGTTTGCCGAGGATCCGGCACCTTCCGCGCCATGACCCTCGATTATTCGCCACACCTGTTTCCAAGCGCCCGCCGGGTGACTCGTGAGGTGGTTGTCGGTGGCGTCGGCATTGGTGGCGCAAATCCGGTTCGCGTTCAATCGATGATCACGTGCGATACCATGGACACCGCAGCCTCAGTGAAGCAGACGTTGGACCTCGCCCGCGTCGGATGCGAATTGGTCCGAATCACCGCTCCAACCATCAAGGATGCCCGAAACCTGGAGGCCATCCGTGCCGGCGTCCGCAATGCAGGGTGTTCGGTGCCATTGGTCGCGGACATTCATTTTAAACCGGATGCCGCCATGGAGGCTGCCAAATGGGTCGACAAGGTGCGTATCAACCCTGGGAATTTCGCGGATTCAAAAAAGTTTGCCACTCGCGAGTATTCTGATTCGGAGTATGAAGCCGAGATTGGCCGCATCCGCGAGCGCTTTGTGCCGCTTGCCGTCGAGTGCAAATCCCGTGGTATTGCCATGCGCATCGGGACGAACCATGGATCACTCAGCGACCGCATTATGAACCGCTATGGCGACACGCCGCTTGGCATGGTCGAGAGTGCGCTTGAGTTTGCCCGCATCGCCCGCGAAAGCGATTACCACGCCTTGATATTTTCGATGAAGGCATCGAATCCGAAGGTCATGATCGCCGCCTATCGGCTCTTGGTTGCAAGGCTGGATGCCGAGGGGTCGGACTGGAATTACCCGATCCATCTGGGCGTCACTGAAGCCGGTGATGGAGAAGATGGGCGCATCAAAAGCGCGATTGGTATCGGGTCGCTTTTGCAGGATGGAATCGGCGACACCATCCGGGTGTCATTGACGGAGGACTCCGTGCACGAGATTCCTGTCGCTCGTGCGCTAGCGCGGACTTCGGCTGTTGATCCAGCCTCCGCAGTCGGAGCAGGCCAACCGATTTCATTTGATCCCTTTTCGTACACGCGGAGAGCGTCGCAGCGGGTAACCCTAAACGGCGTGGCACTCGGCGGTAATGAAACGATTCGTGTCTGTGTAAGGCAGGCTACCTACGCGGCGCTGGCTCACAAAATCGACAAACTGGGAGATTTTCAACCCGAATTGGTGTTGGAAGACCTCCCCGTGGAAACCGTTGATCCTTTAGACTCACCCGCGCTGGCACGCATCAATGCGCTTCCCGCACCAACGCTCGTCTCCATCACGGACAAATGCCCGCTGCCTGTGGTTACCGCCTATCGCATGCTTGCAGCGGTGTTGGACGCACGGCATCCGATTTTGCTCAAGGATACGTTCAAGGCACCCGCGCCCGGTGCAGAGATAGATTTTTTGACCACTCTGTTAACGACGTCATCCCGGCTGGGTGCATTGCTGTGCGACGGCATCGGCGACGTGGTGCTCGTTCAGGGCGAACCCGCGGCCGGACAATCTTTGCGGCTGGCCTATAACACGCTTCAAGGTGCGGGAGCGAGGATCTTCAAGACGGATTACGTGGCGTGTCCCTCGTGCGGGCGCACACTCTTTGACCTTCAATCGACCACCGCCCGCATCAAAGCCGCCACCGATCACCTCAAAGGTGTCAAAATCGCAATCATGGGCTGCATCGTCAACGGCCCCGGAGAAATGGCGGACGCGGACTTTGGCTACGTCGGTGGAGCTCCCGGAAAGGTGAATCTCTACGTGGGCAAACAGCCTGTAAAATTCAATATTCCCGAAGCGGAGGCCGTGAACCGGCTCACGGATCTGATTCGTGAGCACGACAAATGGATCGATCGATCAGAATCCCCGGTCGAGACCCTCTGATTGATGGCGCACCAGATGCCAGCCTGAGCGCATGGCCAATAAATAGTTCTTCGCTATTTCCAGTGGGTCAGCATGTTTAGGTAAGACCCGAAGGGTCCATTTGGAGATGAGCCTGTGGTGCCAACCCTGAGCTTTCTACAGAAATAGGGCAGGAATGATTTTGAATCGGGATGAACTCGGCGGTGCCCGGTTTGATGGCCCGTTAACTGGACACGAGGGGCTGCGGGTTGAGATGCGGGATGGCCGTGGAAGGGACTGTGGCCGCGCGAACGAGCGGAAAATTACAAACCTCGCGCATCGAGTCGCGCAGCAAACAACCTTCAGGCGACGGAGGTGGGATCCTTGCCGAAACGCTGCCAGCAGATGGCGAAATCGGCCACCCGCATGCTTTGAGCCCCGGCTTCCCCGTCGCACTTGCGACCGAGTATCCCTTTTGTTTTAGTGCGTCAGCAAGATCGTATAGGTGATCTAGAGAAAGAATTCCACCCAAGTCGAGATCGTTGGTGAGGCGCACATAGTGGTGCCCTGCAAGGGCCGCCGCACCGATCACCACCAAGTCGTGCCTGAGGGTGTGGGCGAGCTTGACGACAGCTTCCGCGCTAGAACTCCGCCGCTTTTTGGAAATGGAGTGTCCGGAGTTACAGTCACTGAAAATCCGTCTAGCGACTACGCTTTCAAATGCAAGAAGCCACAGAATCCGCATTCGCGTTGGCCGCAGCGACTAAACGGGATTTATATCTCAATTCGAACTAAACCGGATTTCCGAGATTATCCGGATTTACAGAATTATACCGATGCGGGTCGTTTGGATGAAATTGGAGAAAGCTGAAAGCTGAAATTGGTGAGGCTCCGATGGCGCTTTCTATCCCAATCAAAAAAACCCCGCCTACATCTAGTGCATTCGATTTCATCAATTGATTTGCGTTGCTCACCCTTCGGGCTTCCTCTCGGAAGTCTGTCTCGGCTGCGCCTCGGCTCTGTCTGAAAAACCGTATTCTCCCGTCAATCATCACAATCGTGTCAATCCTGTTTAGTTCGTCACCCGCATCAGCTTTCAGCTTTCAGCTTTGAGCTTTCAACTTTCAGCTTTCAACTTTCAGCTTTCAGCTTTGCATCATCCCCCTCTGTGCCCCTGTGTGCGATCAATCGTATCGCAACTTCTTCATGTCCTTCATGCCCTTCATGGTGAAACGCATTCTCCTTAAATATGTCCAAATGACGGACCGACCCCTTTTTCTCAATGCTTGAAGCATCTGCCAGCGCTCTCGTTGCTTCTTCAACGGGCGGCTCGAATAGGTCGCCCGGATAGCGAAATTGTGAAGCAAAAGGCACAAGAAATCGGGCGGATTCTTCCAACACACTAAAGGAATGATGTATGTCAATACATTGGCTCAGAAGTTCAGTGAGATCGTGCGTTTTGCGAAATTCGACCTGACGGGAGGTTAACCACCCTTTTAATGCTTTTTCAGCTGCTTGCTGACAGTGGTAAACCCCCGAATCAAAGTGGGGTTCAGTGCCCTGAATCAAAAGCCGGGCCGCGGCGAGGTCGGAATGCGCCTTTGCCAGCCACGCGGCGACTGTTTGAGCATATTCCGGGGTCATCCGGCAGGAAGGAGTCGGCCCTCTTTTTTGGCCACATAAGGGAGCGTGTTGACCACGTGTTCTTGCCTGAGCCATTCTTTTCGGGTCAGAACGATAATATCCTTTGGAAACCGGATATCCGCCACGATTGCATGGGCTTCACGGGCACGCTGATAACTTGGTATTTCCGATTCCTCCACTACCGCAAGCAAATCGAGATCGCTGTCGGGTCCGGCATCCCCGCGCGCCTGTGACCCAAAAAGCCAGACCTCCTCCGCCGGTAACTCGCGTAATAGGCGGTTCGCGATGGCTTGCGTCGCTTCTTCAACCGTCATACGAACAACTTGGAATGAATAGCAAAAAAGTTCAAGACCAATGCGTCTGGGGAAACCTCGCAGCCAACCAGCCGAGATTCATATATCGATGCGTTTTAGATAGAATGGACAGAATTTTACAGGATTTACAAAATTATACAGATACGGGTCGCTTGGATGAAGTTGGAGAAAGCTGAAAGCTGAAAGCTGAAATTGGTGAGGCTCCGGTGGCGCTTTCTATCCCAATCAAAAAATCTCCGCCTGCATCTAGGACATTCGATTTCATCAATTCTGTCCATTCTGTCTGAAAGAACCGTATTCTCCCGTTAATCATCACAATCGTGTCCATCCTGTTTAGTTCGAAACCGCATTGCACCGACGCTCGGAAACACCTAAAGTTCAATTATGAAATTGGAAATCGAGGTTCCGGATTCCGCGTTGTCGGCCCTTCGGCAGGCACCCAAAGAATTCTCCGCATGTCTGAGGTTGATGGCCGCAGCCAAGCTCTATGAACTGGGCGACCTAAGCCAGGAGCGGGCGGCCGACTTGGCAGGTCTTTCTCGCCAAGGGTTTCTCGCCAGCCTTTTACGGCTCCGGGTGAGTCCGTTTCAAGGACTGCCTGACGATTTTGACTTTGTGGATTCCCAGGCGTGACCTTGGTGTTCAACGCCTCCCCGGTCATAGTTCTGGCTAAGGCGGGCCTACTGGAAACCCTATCGGCGCTTGGTTCACCTGCATTGATCCCGCAAGCGGTGGTGGATGAAATCCTCAAGGTAAATGATCCGATGGACCCCGCCCGACTCTGGTTCGAGGGTTCTGGAGCTCCGTTCCAACGGGTTGCCACCCCTCCGATGTCGCCGTTTCTCGCAGGCTGGGACTTGGGTCCGGGTGAAAGCTCCGTTATTTCCATCGCTACCGGAATCACAGAGGCTGTGGCGGTGCTGGACGACCTCGCCGCCCGCCGCTGCGCACAATCTCACGGAATCCCCATCACTGGAACGCTCGGCCTCGTCCTACTGGCCAAGAAACACCGCTTGATTCCCGACGTCACAACCGCATTGGAGTCCATCGTGAATTCCGGGCTTTTCATCTCACGCGATATCCTTGCGAAGATTCGGAAAAAAGCTGGAGAGTAGATGATCCCGGCAAGTGGGAGCGAACTAAACAGGATCGGCGTGTGGGAACGCGCGAGGCAGCCTGCGGGAATTTCCGTGGCCCGACAGGGCGAGATGAGCGGCTTCCTGCTTGGAGAGCGATACAGCTCGGAGAGGAGCGAACGAGGCAATATTTCCAAGATTATCCGGATTTACATGATCATACCGACGCGGGTCGTTCGGATGAAGTTGAAGAAAGCAGACAGTTGAAAGCTGAAAGCTGAAAGCTGAAATTGGTGAGGCACCGATGGCGCTGTTTATCCCAATCAAACCGCTAGCTCGACCGCATCCTATTTCCAATTTCCACTTTCCGCTTTCAACTTTGTATCACCCTCTGTGTGCGATAAATCGCATCGTCTCATCCTGTTCATCCTGCATCATCCTGTCCATCCTGTTTAGTTCGTCACCCGCATCGCATTTCAACTTTGTATCGCCCTCCCGGGCTGTGTTCCAAGCAGGCGGCCTCGCGCATTCCCACGTGCCGATACGGTGTTCAAATTCGAAACTCACTTTTCACTTAATATTTCGGATAATTTCCCGCTCAAGGAAGTTAGACGGACCTGAATGATATCCCATATTATCTCGTCGTCTACCGTGTCATACCCATGAATGAGACGATTTCGTAAGCCGATGCAGCGACGGATTTCAGGAATCTGCTCATCCAAATCGGGTGACGAAAGAAGAGCCTTATTAAGGGCCTCGCCAACGATTTCGAATTGACGCTCTACGGCTGAAATAACCACCTCGTTTTCACTGAAGCCCACGAAATCAAGGCCTTCAGTGAATTGCTGAATCTTTAAGCACGCGCACCGCGCATCCTCAAGCCGCTTACGAGTCTCGATCTTCATAAAGAACTATCGAGTCCTTTGCGATCTGCTGATGCAAGATGGGGTTGCGGATAGATCGCTCGGTAATTAAATCTACGGGTCGACCCAACGAGCCTTCAAGAGATTCGGCCAGGTCCAGATACCGGTCAGCATAGCCAGGAGTTCTGGTGTCATTGAACCGCACGACAAAATCAAAATCGCTGGAGGCTACATCAAAATCCTCTCGTGCGGCAGACCCGAAAACGGCCAATCGTTGAACTCCATACTTGCGGCACGCGGAAGCAATCGTCGATCGGTATTGATTCAGCAGAGCATTCATTTCAAAGCCAGATTACAGCCAAAGCGGAACGGAGTAAAGTTCCCAGCCAACCAGCCGAGATTCATATCTCCATGCGTTTTAGACAGAATGGACAGAATTTTACAGGATTTACAAAATTATACAGATACGGGTCGTTCGGATGAAATCCAAACGGAGAAACGATAAAGCCTGACTTCGCTCGCAAATAAATTTGCAGACGCAGTCAGGCTTTATCGCTTCCGGAGCTTTTTCGAATCGAAAATCTCCGCCCGTCTCTAATTTCCAATTTTCAACTTTGTATCACCCTCCTCTGTGCCCCTGTGTGCGATCAATCGTATCGCAACTTCTTCATGTCCTTCATGCCCTTCATGGTGAAACGCATTCTCCTTAAATATGTCCAAATGACGGACCGACCCCTTTTCTCAACTTTGTATCACCCT
>Ga0209390_10005165_pt1 | contig 18776 bp, 15 predicted proteins | sample BON01_FD_187212 | JGI IMG/M metagenome (GOLD analysis project Ga0209390, IMG submission 187212) | Freshwater microbial communities from Lake Bonney liftoff mats and glacier meltwater in Antarctica - BON-01 (SPAdes) (version 2) | ecosystem: Environmental > Aquatic > Freshwater > Ice > Glacier...
CATATCCAGTATAGTCTTGCCACAAGATTCTGCCTTCATCCTTAGACGACGTTGGAAGGCGCCGTGTTGTTGAAACCGCATGGTAGTTTTCGTCTTCGCGTTCAATTTACCATCGCGTCTGAGCATATGTTGGAAGGGCGCGGGATAGGGATACGGCTTTCCCGAGCATCATGACATGGTTGTGATGGTAGACGACGGGGGGGGTGTAGGGAGGCAATTTGGCGTCTTTATAGAGTGATGCGGTGCCAAGATGCGTGGAAGATCTCGCGTATCCTGCTGCCAATGCAACGAGAGTCAAGGCAGCGAATAGGAATAGGAGCACCCGGAGTGGTTTTTCCATTTCTTGTATGTCCCTATTTTTTTTCACATCGCGCACACATTGAGGTATATTTTTTTTTCTGACGAAATCCCGAGACGTTGTCCGTGGGTGAAGAGGCCTAGTGCGATGGACGCGCCTTGATCAATCTGAAGCGTCGCGTTGAAGATGACGTGTTGGTTTGTGGACCTTGATCCGCGAACGGCTCTACCGTTCACTCTGATGTAAGGAACGATGGCGCCTGGATCCTCGCATTCAATGTCGGCCCACATGCTGAAGATGTAAGTGCGCGTATGGGGGCATGTCAGTGTGGAGAAGCCGAGAAACGACCAGTCGTTCCGTGATGCCCCAAACGGGTTTTCCACCTCGCTGAAGGTAATGTCCGAGGGCGCAGCCAGGTCGGCGGAAGGCGTGAAGGAAGAGGCGGAGAGCGTCAGGACACTAGAGTCTGCGGACGGTCCTGTCGGACCTACATCGCCAAGTGGGCCTGGGATGCCTTCCGGTCCCATTTCGCCCGGGGGTCCCATTTCGCCCGGGGGTCCCATTTCGCCCGGGGGTCCCATTTCGCCCGGGGGTCCCATTTCGCCCTGGGGGCCGGGTGGGCCTTCCCCGATTGGACCGGGAAGGTCTGGGGTAGAAGAGGTCGCGGTGGTGGTCGCGGTGGTGGTCGCGGAGCCCCCACTCACATACGGCGTTTTGCCTTTTCGTGAAGAATGACGATGTTTTTTTGATACAACGACTAGAAAAAAAATTGGCCCCTTCCGCGCATCTACCGTTTTCTGAATTCTCCCATTTTGCGGCTGGCATTTTCCTTGGCTTGAGCATAGTCGGGCGACGCGGATTTGGGGGCCTTTAAAGGCTGCGTCACGAGCGCAACCGTCTCGAGAATGCGGTCATTCCCATAGAGGATGCCACTATCGATCGCGGCCCGTTTACTCACGAGGCCGCCGCTCTCTTTGATGGGCACGCTTTTCCCACCCCCCATCGGTTTGGTGACTTGTGCCTTGTGTATCTTAAAATTCGTCGTCACAACCCGTTTTTCGCCGCTTGCCGTGTCGGGCTTGAACGTAGTCGCGCCTTTAAAGGACGCGACATTTTTCGCCTGGGGCGCGACGTCCACACTCACCCGCTGGACCGCGTCGTTTTCGACCATGTCAATCGCCTCTGGTGCCGATAGTACGATGTTCCGCGTCTTGGCCGATGGACGAGTCGATACATCGAACATTTTCTTGAGATCAAAGGTGAACTTCCATTCCGTCTTGTCGGACGTTGGTTTCGGAATCGCATTCTTCATCCCCACCAGTTGACCTGCTTCATGCGACTCAAGGCCGAGCTCGCGCATGGCATCGTGTTGGCCCCGAAAGCCCGAATTTAACCCGGAAGAGATCGTGGACATGTGAGACACACCTTGTGCACGTTCTGATGATATGACCTGCTCGTAGAGGAAGCGCTTGTCCAGTGGATCGTCCGTTGGCCGACTTGGTAGCTTCCCGATCGCGCCCTTTCTGCCTACCTCAGGCTCGATTTCGTGGTTTCCGCGCATGGAGTCCAGCGGTTCCACAGGCTGTTGGCCGATAAAGCTCGACAAGGGCACACCGGTTCCCCCCGATCGGATGCCGGCATTGAAGGATTTCACCCCGGTGGACGCCAGCATTTGCATTGAACGATCCTCGTTAAGTTTCCATCCCTCTTGACGGACCATTCCCCCGCGTTCTTGACCGGCTGCCACGCCCCGAGTTCTCCCATCATCGCCTGACGACGTGGTCAGATCGTGCTCCAGCGAATACTGGTGGAAACGTTCCGTCATCTTACGATTCGATGCAACTGGGTCGAGACCATCTGGTCTTACATACTGCTGTTCTTCGGGGAGACCTCCCTTTCCGAAGGCGTTCATCGTGTTGATCGATAAAGATCTGTACGAGTGTTGGAAGGCATTCATATTATCGCTGTAAGCGCGGGGCTGTGCCATTTCCTGCTCCTGCTCTTCCTCCCGCCGTTGGGACCCCTTTTCTACAGCATTGCGTAGCCAGCTAGGGCGGAACGGAGTCGAGGAGGTACTCGTCGCATGCCTTACCGGATCTCGAATGTCCTCCATCATTTGAAGTTGCACTGAGTTTGCTGGCAAAGGCTTCCCAGCCAACACGGGCTGGGAAATGACGGGCTCTTGGGACCGAGGCGTGTAATTGTAAAATTTGTCGGTGGGGAAATACTTTGAGATGGTCGGCGTAGCGTCCTCGGGGGGAGAAGATTCCGCCAGAGGGCGGCGGACAGGCATCTTTTGGTATACTAGAAAGGCACCCGATGCGAGTAGTAAAATTTCCATGTCTTCTGTTTTTGATATAGATAGATAAAAAAAAACACATTCTATCGCCCCGTCTCCGCCGCCGCCGCCCGCTCCTCGGCCACGCGCTCCATCTCGGCCGCCACGTCGTACTCCCGCTTGTACCCGATGAAGGCCACCGTGAGCATGGGCGTCTCGGGCGTGACGATCGCGGTGCGGAAGGCGTCAAACGTGGACTTGAGCTCTCCCAGGAGAGTCACGAGCGGGTTGAAGCGTATCAGGAAGAGGGGCTTTGCCCCGAAAGCTTGCATGAGCTCCGAAACACGCGCAATCTCACAGTCTCGGTTGTAATACCGATGCGCGTCTTCATCCACCTCGATGCAGATGACGTGCGTCTCGAAAATAAGATAGACGAAATCCGGCCGACGATGAATACCGGAACACACAATCATCGAGTCATAATACGAATACATCTGCAGATATTCGTCCTTCTTCAAGAAGTCCTTGACCATACATTCCAACTGCTTGATGCGGTCCGTTCCCTTACGGCAGCTGAAGCATTCGAATCCTTGTCGTTTAACAGAGTACAACCCGCATTCGGCGCATCGAATGCCGCCCTCGTGTCTGACACACGAGCCCGTTCCTGCTTGTGCGCCATTCGGGCACCCCTCCGCGACACATCGAGGACCACCCTCGTGGATGCTACACCGTTCCTTCTCCCCGACTCTTCCCTTGGAGTTCTTGCCGCTGCCCCTAGCTATATTCGGGCATCCCGGGAAGTCGCACGGTTTGGACCCCTCCCCCCCGCACTTGACGTTCTGACAGACGCCGTTTTTACAAGCCTTCCTCCCACATCCTTTCTCGCACGGTTTGGGCGGTTTGCGCCCCTCCCCCCCGCACTTGACGTCGTGACAGACGCCGTTTTTCTGCGCCTGCCTCCCACATCCATTCTCGCACGGTTTGCGCCCCTCCCCCCCGCACTTGGGGTCGCGACAGACGCCGTTTTTCCAAGCCTGCCTTCCACATCCATTCCCACACGGTTTGTGCGGTTTGTGCCCCTCCCCCCCGCACTTGACGTCGTGACAGACGCGGTTTTTCACCGCCTGCCTTCCACATCCTTTCTCGCACGGTTTGCGCCCCTCCCCCCCGCAGTTGGGGTCCTGACAGACGCCGTTTTTCACCGCCAGTTTCCCGCACTTGCACCGCAGTCTCTCACTCCCCCCACAAGTCGAAGAACATTTCTTGGTTTTCACCCCCTGTTTGTTGCACGTGGTGCACGTCATTTCCTCCCGCGTCCTTCTCTTCTTACGCTTCTGTCCCACCGACTCATTCAAGGAGGACGAATCGTCGCTGTTTTCGGCGAGCTCGTCGTGGGAGGTTTCGCCATCGCGTTCGTGGTCCTCCTGACCGCGAGCATCTACCACTACCGCGGCTTGGCCGGCGTTCAAAGCCCCCTCAATCGTTATCTGTGAGGTGGATGGGATGGTATGTGGTGATGTTGGCGTTTGTGGCCCCTTTTATGGAAGCATGCACGACTTTGACGACAAAGGCGCGACTAGTCCAAAAAAGGCAGAAAATTGGTACGACTTGGAAAAAAAATCGTTACGCAAGCTTCAATATCGTTAAACGCGTGGTGACAAGACCGACCTCAAAGTCATTCCCCGAAGAAGAATCAATGACAAACCTCACATTGTCACTAGCATCCACGGGTATGAGATACGGACGGGTGCACGAAAAATTAGCCGACGAGTCAACACCGAATCTAGCATTGCCATTTACAAGAAAAAATGAGGTAATGTCCCCTGCTGGCATCGAGGGGTGTCCTATCTCGAATTCCGCTTGAAGTATATAGGTGCCTTCAATTAAAAACGTGAAGACACTATTATTCACCCCCCCGCTCTGTACAAATACAGTACCATTGGCCCGCTGCTGTAAGTAAAACGAGACGCCGTTCGTTGCCGCTGCACCAGGACCAGTGTACATGAATGGACTCGTTGTACCGTACACCACAGTTGATGCCCATTGCGCACCGTTCACGGTCAACCTCCCAAGCACGTCCACATTCCCGACGGTTAGCGTAGACATCGTGCCCCCGGTCGTCCGAATATCGTGCATGACAAATTCGATCTTGCACGAGTCGATACCAATACTACACTCGTTGGTCGTGGCACTTTCGATAATAAACTTGACCGAATCGGTCGCGGCAACCTTCATTACGTACGATTTCGAGTAGCAGAATAGGCCCCCCCCTTTGTGTGTCTCGAGTCCAAGTTTCAGACCATTCTTTAGAAAGTACGTCAATACATCTCCCTCCGGCAACCAAGGATAGCCTCCCCGGATTTCTACCTGCACGATGTAAGTCCCTTCCCGTGAAAACGTGTAAGTACCCAACGCACTTGACGATACGAAGGCCGCACCTTGCCTAGCTATCAAGGCGTAAAATGGCACACCGTTCGTCATGTCATTTCCAGGGCCCTCGTAAATAAAGGGCGTGTCGGTACCGTACTCGGCCGACATGTGTTCGAATGTCACTGGCTCGCCATTGATCGCCAAGTTCCCGGTTAGATTCAAATCATGTACTGTCAATGTTTGTACATTACCCATCGTGGTCACAAGAGATGATGCCATGACACTCGGCCCTAATGCGGTGGAACTCAGCACGGGAGCCCCGTTGATTCGATACACCCCCCCCCCCTTTACATTACAGTCTCCCTTCACATCCAGAATAAACTGAGGACTGTCGGTATTGACGCCGACATTCTGTGGTCCAACCTTCAGAGAAACACCGACCGAAAACCCCCCTGTGATGTGCGTATTGGACGAACGAAGCGTGGTCGTCAATGCATTGATGGATAATGCTGCTTGCGCCACGTTCGATTTATCGAAATTTACATCCTTCCTCGTGTAAATGTGCAGGTCGCCCACCCCATTGTTAAGAGTGGAGACCTCGGACGTGCAGGGTATTGCTTCGTCATTCTGGTTGATATAGAGAGTTGAGCGATCGCTGTAGCCGTTCTCCGCAAAGGATGCATATGTGTTTCGGTTATAGACGTCTCGAAAGTAAAAATCACCTCTATGGAAATTATTCTTAACGTTTGACATTGATCTCTTTTGATGTTTGGTTTACATTTTTTAACCTTCTCGACATAACGCACCACACGCACAGTACGCCGTCCATTCCCACCGCCTCGCTGTCCGACGCGCCGCATCTACACACCCGCCCGCCCACGAGCCAAGCTAGACGCGCATCTCCACCAAACCTGGTTTCAGGACGCGTGCCCACGAGACCACACTAGACGCCGCCCTACCTTCTCCTCAAACATCGCGGCCTCCTCTACACCGAGACCCCAAGACCCAAGACCCAAGACCCAAGACTTCCGGTGCCTTGGGCGCCCACAAAAAAGAAAGAGTGGCGTAGATGAAGGGAAGGAGGGGAGGGGTGTTGGGAGGTAGGTAGGTACAGGTACATACTACCTCCTGTCCTGCACTGCACACAGGCATTGTAGGGAGATGGGAAGGTAGAAAAGAGTCGGTGGATGAGCAGTGGTCATGGAGGTCATTTGTAAATCCAAAGTGGCCGCTGACCATCCGCCTTGAGTCTTTCTTCTTCTCCTGTCTTTCTCTGCCTCGCTACTCGTTGCTTCTTTACTTTCTTTCTTTCGCAATTCGACTCTGTTGATTGTGCTAGTTCTCACGCCACCTCAAATTCAAGACTCAAGATCGGAACGGAACAAGACCAAGCCCCCTCGACCAAGGCCGGGTGCTGCACGAATCCAAAAGTGCGTCTCCCGTTTTGCTCGCCACACCACTGGCCCATATTATGGCGCGAAAGCCACTGGCTCGGGGCGGGATCGGAACGAACTTGAAGTTCGCTGAGATGGCTGGTTCTGATTCATCCATCCTCCATCCATCAAATGCCGGGGTTGTTGAATGAATGCGTATCAAACAACATACCGCATTTGCCACGAACACTGTGCGGCGTATCACCCAACACAAACACAGTGGTAGTTGTCGCAGCCGCAGAACGACTCGTTTTCGCTTGCTAACCATGCAACGTGACGCCGTCCATTCCCACCGCCTCGCTGTCCGACGCGCCGCATCTACACACCCGCCCGCCCACGAGCCAAGCTAGACGCGCATCTCCACCAACCCTGGTTTCAGGACGCGTGCCCACGAGACCACACTAGACGCCGCCCTACCTTCTCCTCAAACATCACGGCCTCCTCTACACCGAGACCCCAAGACCCAAGACCCAAGACCCAAGACTCCCGGTGCCTTGGGCGCCCACAAAAAAGAAAGAGTGGCGTAGATGAAGGGAAGGAGGGGAGGGGTGTTGGGAGGTAGGTAGTAGTAGGTACATACTACCTCCTGCACTGCACACAGGCATTGTAGGGAGATGGGAAGGTAGAAAAGAGTCGGTGGATGAGCAGTGGTCATGAGGTCCTTTGTAAATCCAAAGTGGCCGCTGACCATCCGCCTTGAGTCTTTCTTCTTCTCCTGTCTTTCTCTGTCTCGCTACTCGTTGCTTCTTTGCTTTCTTTCTTTCGCAAGTCAACTCTGTTGATTGTGCTAGTTCTCGCAACACATCAAATTCAAGACTCAAGATCGGAACGGAACAAGACCAAGCTCCCTCGACCAAGGCCGGGGGCTGCACGAATCCAAAAGTGCGTCTCCCGTTTTGCTCGCCACACCGCCGGCCCATATTATGGCGCGAAAGCCACTGGCTCGGGGCGGGATCGGAACGAACTTGAAGTTCGCTGAGATGGCTGGTTCTGATTCATCCATCCTCCATCCATCAAATGCCGGGGTTGTTGAATGAATGCGTATCAAACAACATACCGCATTTGCCACGAACACTGTGCGGCGTATCACCCAACACAAACACAGTGGTAGTTGTCGCAGCCGCAGAACGACTCGTTTTCGCTTGCTGACCATGCAACGTGACGCCGTCCATTCCCACCGCCTCGCTGTCCGACGCGCCGCATCTACACACCCGCCCCGCCCACGAGACCAAGCTAGACGCACATCTTCACCAAACCTCGTTTCAGGACGCGTGCCACGAGACCAAGCTAGACGCCGCCCTACCTTCTCCTCAAACATCACGGCCTCCTCTACACCAAGACCCAAGACCCAAGACTCCCGGTGCCTTGGGCGCCTACAAAAAAGAAAGAGTGGCGTAGATGAAGGGAAGGAAAGGAGGGGTGTTGGGAGGTAGGTAGTAGTAGGTACATACTACCTCCTGCACTGCACACAGGCATTGTAGGGAGATGGGAAGGTAGAAAAGAGTCGGTGGATGAGCAGTGGTCATGAGGTCATTTGTAAATCCAAAGTGGCCGCTGACCATCCGCATTGAGTCTTTCTTCTTCTCCTGTCTTTCTCTGCCTCGCTACTCGTTGCTTCTTTGCTTTCTTTCTTTCGCAAGTCGACTCTGTTGATTGTGCTAGTTCTCACGCCACATCAAATTCAAGACTCAAGATCGGAACGGAACCCTCCCTGGACCAAGGCCGGGCGCTTCTGCACGAATCCAAAAGTGCGTCTCCCGTTTTGCTCTCCGATGAAGACATCCGGGTATCCTTTCGCGCGACTGGCACTGTAACTTCTATTTCGTTTGCGAGATATGCACCTACATCTCGCGTTATTTCCACGGCAAGGTCAGTCTCAACAAGACAAGACAAGATCAAGATCAACAATACCCGCACTCACACACCGACTTTTTCAATACAATATGTGGAGCCGCCATGTACTCTGAAAGTTCCTCGAAAAGATCCGGGCTCAGTAGGCAGGTATTCTTCAAAGCATGCGGGACGACGCTCGCTCGCTGTTTGTCATGAAGGAAAAAAACCTTGCATAGTTCCGTCAATCGCTGCGTATCCCGTGCGTTATACAGGTAGGGGGCAATCCGTTTCATATGTCTATATTGGTCTCCATAGGGTCGCATCTGTTCGTACCACTCGATCGCGGTTTTTCCCTCGACCTTTTCCCCCACGTCGACGAGCTTACGGTGTATTACCACCTCCTTAAAGACATCGACGGGCGCGTCGCCAAAGAGGATGTACTTGAGCGTCGTAGTGCCCTCGGTCGTGATTGGATGGTTGACAGAATCGGGGAATGTATCGAGAAAGAAGGTGGTGCTTTCCAAATTATACAAGGCGCTGTATAGGGGGAAATGACCTTGATTATCTGCGCGGGTATGGTCTGCTCCGTGAAAGAGGAGTAGCTTGGCAAGAGAAGTTTGCCCTCGTTTGAGCGCAATGTTGAGCACGTTCGTCGTATCGACACCCCCGTTGACATCAACACTCGTATTTTCCAGCAGCCATCGGACATTGCAACGACGGTAGTAGGACCAGTTTTGCTCATTTCTGTTGACTGCAATTGTCAAGGCGGTTTCACCATTTTGAGGGTCGACGTAATTGACATCTGCTCCGTTCTGGACAAGTAGAATGATGACCTCGATTCTGCTATTGCGTGAAACAAGGAGTAGTGGGCTCTCTCCATTTCGGCCTACATGATTGACGTCGGCTCCCTTCTCGATCAGGGCCCTGATCACACCCCGGTGGCTCCTGCGGCAGGCCAGGAGAAGTGGCGTGTCTCCCTTCTTGTTGACAAGGTTGACGTCCGCGCCCCGCTCGATCAAGGCCTTGACAATCCCGACGTGCCCCCTGCTAGATGCCGGGAAAATCGGCGTGTTTCCACTCGTGAACGCGCGGTTCATGTCGCCTTTCATGAGCGCGGTCGCCTCGGCGAGGGTCTTTGAGGAGCACGCTGTATATAGAGTCATATCTGTGTTGTTGTTAACATGTGGGGGTGTGGTGGTGGTGAATGCTTGACAAATCGGGAAAAGATGTGGGTTCGTATTGATTCTTTTTGTTACAAAATCGCTTGTAGCGAATCGCTCGAGTACGAGTCGGGATAGTATGTAGGGATCGTTTTTGCGTACAAAACTCGGTCCAATTCTGCTAGCACGCCGTTGTCAAAATTGCGCGACAGTTCCATGATCGCACTCGGATCTATCGCGACCAACGCGTTCCTGTTCGTCTCGTACACATAGTTGATCCCCCGCATACCGGTCCGCATAGGAACCTCTAGGACAAGGCGATAGAGAATCGTCTGTAGGATGTGGGAAGGAGTGATGGCGCGCACGGTTTTTACCGCAATGAGGTGGCAGTGGCGCTGAGTATCCACGATGAAAATGTCGATATTGCCACGAAAAGAAATGCCCCGAACAGAGGGAATCTCGTGATGGATATTGACACTTGCCCACGTCTCTGGCTGCCCAAGGATGTCCGGCATTTCTTCCTCATGAATAGTGTCCATAATTTGGAGGATGCGCATTGTGGAGACAAGGCCTAGGCGCTCCGGCGCGAGCCTCAATAGAGAATAGGACATGACAAACAGCCTCAATTTCGAAGTTGCCATCGCGGCTCTCAAAATGAGTGGCCTGGTCACACTCCATCCATGTACAACGACCAAATACCGTCCAAGGGTGGCCTGGATTTTCTTACGCGCCACCAAACGCCGGACATCCCTCTCCATACCCAAGGGCACCATGCCATTTTTTTTCAAATGTAGATACTTCCTATCTCGCGTCTCTTTCGCCAGCAGCTCGGAACTGTTGACACTGACATCCACGCCGTGCTGCAGCGCCTTTCTCTGCAGCTGCCACGCCACTAGGATATGTACGATGGAGCCCACGCGCATGGCAGCAGACGGGGGCAGAGTAGGGGGCGGCGCACCATCTAGTGTCACAAACAAACGGCGGAATTCATCTACAAACGGCGTCAAAATCGGGGACGAAATGAGAGGGATAATCGCCGAAGGGAGTCCGCTTACGCTGGACACGCGCGGCACCGTTCCGCGGCTCGTGTGCTCCCTGCATTTCAGGAAGGCCCGATGAAACATCTTCCGTGCTCCCTCGTGCCCGATCCACTGGAAGCTGTGAATATTTACGATACCCCACCTCGCTCGCGTAGCGGCCACGTACTTCATGCGTTCCTCGTCCTCCATCGCCGTTTTCCGCGTCACGTCCACGTCCTCTGCGAGAATGGTGACGTCGCATTCGCCCCCCTTGAAATGGTGGACGGTGGCAAACATAAATGTGGGCATGCGGAGATGGCGCGGCTGTTGGTCGCGGGAACGATGCTTTTTCACCAATGCCGATTCGCGTTCAGTTACGATCTCCGCGGCCCTTGCTGGGGACACTGAGTAGGTCCGACTGACCTCTAGATGGACAGCGTCCCAGAAAGTTGTCGTCGAATCGCCCTCGGAGATGTCCACGGTAAATGGGGCGTTCATGGTGAAGAGGAATGTAGCATATAGTCTGCCCAGTGTCGCATTGTAACGTCCCTGGACACAGACCGTCTCAATCACGTGTGGACCGAGTGAAGACGTGTACGCGCTGGTCATGTCGAGGTCAAACCTAGAGTTGATGAAAGCGACCACGTCTTGGCAGCAACGCCGCGTCTGGTGTAGGTAATGGACAATCTTATCTTCGGCCGCGATGACATCGAAAAGGCTGTCGGTCTTCATAAAGGCGAAAATCGCCTGCCATCGATCCCCCGTGATGATCACACACTTCCCCATCTCTCTAAACATCTGCAATATCGTAAACGCCTGGGGAGGGGTGTCTTGTGCTTCGTCTACCAACACAAACTCAATCTCGTCCATCGCGTATTGAGACGCTGCCTTGCCGACAAATGTCTTCATGTCTTCTTCGCTTAATGTTTCGGATACGTCCCGATATGTCTCGTACGTGTAGGCGGCCGTGTCTTTATCAAGGTCGAGGCCGTTGGCTAGTCCGTGTTGCGTTGTTTGGAAAAACAGCGAATCGAATGTCTGTACGTGGAGGCCGTCGTCTGTCCGCACTTTCGCAATATTGACCGCCTGTTTTGTGAAGCTTAACAGGAGGCACGCTCTTTTGTCGTTGATTCGCTTGACCAGGCCCGTAAGCATGGCCGTTTTACCACACCCCGCGAGCGCTTCAATGACGACGTACTTGTTCGTGTCGTTCGACGCGATCAACGACATGAGGACGTCTAGGAGCTCCATTGCGCTGTTTGGGTTGGGTAGAAACGTTAGAGGTGGTTTGTGGTTTGTGGACCCGACCGGGTGGTTTCATTGAGCTTCATCTCTTTGTTGTTTCTTTCCTATTTGTCTTTGAGAATGCGCTTTTTTGAACAAAGCCGCGTAGTTCCACAAAATGCTTGCACCACAAATACAAAACAACAACAACCACCAAACCAACACACTCTAACCAACCACTACACTACACAGGCACCAACCAATCCCACCACCAACCAATCCCACCACCAACGCCATGTACTCTGTACCTAGCTTCGACGAGCTTTCCGCGACCCTCTCGGCGAATTGGGACGGGTTCAAGGTTATCGCCCCCAAGAATGTCGGAAAGAACACCACCACGACCGGCATCACGACAGGGTCGATGATGTACGCGCAAACACTTGACAACGGCCGCACCATCGACGGCCAGATGGCTTTCATGGGACCTCCCTGTACGATGCTTTCTCCGATTCGCGATGGACGCGTGCGATATCCTAAAATTACGATGAATCTGAACCGAAAGGACGGCAAGACGGATGAGTACGATGTGAAGGACGAGGCGTACGCGAAGGAGCGTGACTCGTTCGTAGAGTTTATCTGCGAGTTGGAGGCGCAGACCCTGAAACAGGTCAAGGGGAATCCCGCCGGATTCTTCGGCAAGGTCATCTCCTCCAACAATGTCTTCATCAAGCGGTCCTTTGTGGACCCCGAGGAGGACAATTACCGCACAAAGTTCCCGTGCAAGGTGGATCTGAAGGAGGAGGCAAATGGTGCGCGCGAGGACATTGACTGGACTCATATCCGCATTGATGTGCAGGACGTGAAACTGGCGGCCAATGGCGAGGTGGAATTCCACAAAATCACGCTTGAGGACGTGTCGATGCGCGACAAGATTTTGCCCAGCTTCAGGAGCGCGTACCCCTACTTTGAGATGGTCAAGAATCACCGCACCGGCGAAATGGAGGGGTACTGCAAGATCCAGTTTTGCCTTTCCGGCATTCAGCGCATCGAAAAGGTGTACGACAACAAGAGGGTCCGGGACGACGACGATGCCGCCGAGGGCCCTAGTCCTAGCTGGCTGAAGAAGATCAAGGCCTACATCAACGAGAAGAGCGACGAGACGGTCCCGGAAGCTGTCTCGGAGGGGGACACGAAGGTGGAAGCAAAGGTGGAGGTCGTCGAGACCGAGAAGAAGCAAAACGTCTAGTATTGTTCACTTTTGTGGAAGTCGAGTGACGCCGATGCCCATGCTAGTGAGAATGTTGCCGTATCCTCGAAGGGAGTTGGTATAGAACTGTTGCTCGTCATTGCAGGCGAGTACCTCCTCGGTGGTCATTAATTGTGTTGACGTCTGTCTAAAGGCGCGATGAAGAGGGCCCGCGTCGCTAGATGGCAGAGGTTCCTCCCTTTCTGGTAGTCGTACCGAAGAAGAAATGGCCACTGGCTGTATTTTGGATGATCTACTTCGATGATTCACGCTCGACGCCCTAGGGGCCTTGTTTTTGCTACTTGTCTTGGCACCACCTCCCTCTTTTCCCGTGAGAGCTTGCGTATCGGCAATGTTGGTCTCGTTTCCCGTGGTGACGAGCGTTTTCTTGTCAAACGTTCGATTCGTGAGAGGCAGGATGTTGACAAATGTCGTGTACGACGCGTCGGGACCTGCGTAGTGGAGGTACTGAAACCCCCAACATTTGCAGTGCTTCTGTAGCGCATGTTCTCTGACTCGTACAATGTCGTCCACTCCCTTAAAATTCCGTTGAATGTTTTCATAATCGTGGATAATGTGAAAGCCTTTCCGGTACTGCTCAATGGTGACGGTCCCGCCGAAGGATGTCAGAACCTCTCTGCCCTGTGGCAAGCTGACGCCACTGTACTCATCCATGCAATCACATAGACCCAAGTCGTGGCACATTCTGTCGTCACATTTCATCGGGTTGCTTGCGGTCAAGTACGCCAAAAGTCCGATGTAAAAGCATCCAACGGGAACCTTGTTGCCAAGATGCATTGCATACCGCTTGACACAGTTCCACGAACAAAAGTTACCCGTGAAAACGATGCGTCCACTCTTGCTGGTAGTGTTGATATCTACCTTGACCGGTAGAAATGCCGGTATGTTTGTGAATGACGTGGCGCACCACCAACACATGCATCTTGAGTGCTTTGGCCACGCAAGCTCAGTGGGAGGCGTTCTCCTCAAGAGAAAGGTCCATTCAGATAGGGGAGTTACCTTGATTTTTTGGATCTCAATCGAATTCAACGAGCTCATTATGTAAGGTATCAAAAACGGCGTTTATGTTTTGATTTTCAGTTGTAAATGCTTTTTTTGTGTGATGCGTTACAGAAACTTAAGGACTTTCATTGTGTATTGAATGTAATGATTTGATTTGATTTCCCTAACGCTCCACCACACACCACTCCGGCAAAACCTGTCCCAATTCTCATGTGCCGTGGACCACCTCTACCTGGCCGGACATCATCGCCGTGCGCAAGGAGAAGCTTTCCAGCTTTGCTAATTCTAAACGCCCAGCGCCAGACTCCGAATTCGACAACCGGCGCCAACGTCGCGACTCCCCTGCCACCGTCCAATTCAAGTCGCGCGCCGCCGCTCACGAAGGCCGTCTTGCAGCCTTGGAACAGCGCTTCGAATCAGCGTTTGAGACTCCCTCGGAGCAGCACATGGGATTCTCTCTTCAAGACTCTACTCCCGGCTCGCCTTTAAACGAGCATTCAGCCCCAGCCCTCTAGGGTCCTTCCCTGGGACTGATCTACTTCACGAGAAGGAGCAGCTCGGCCCCGTTAACAGCTGGCACGTCGCGTCAGCTGTACCTGTTTCTTCTGGTGGTGGCTCTTGTCTTGTTCAGCTTCACCTTTTTTGTGGTTGTCGTTGTTCGTCTCTTTCCAATCCCTATTCTACGTGTGACACACCAACTGTATCTGCTCTAGTGGATAGCGGTTCGACCCTTGATATTATTGATTATTCTGTTTTCCAGCAAGCCGCCAAAGCTAACAACGTTGTTATTACTACTGATTCTTTGGGTCGCTCGCAGCTGCTCGATAAGCGCAACCGACCCCGGATCCTCTCTGCCTCCAAACAATTGATGGAGTCCGAAGGAACTGCCATTATCAAGTACCACTTTGGGCCCGGCCTTACCTTCCAAGTTCCTTGCGTCGTCGTTCGTGATTTTCAGTATCCAGTTATTTTTGGTATTGGTTTTCTCAAAGCCCACAATGCCGTCCTCATTCCTGCCTCCAACCAGCTCCTCTTCTTCAACGAAGGCGTCGGCGTCGACCTCCAAATCCAAGCCTGTTCCCTTCAACCTGTCACCGCTCAGTCCTCTGCCCGTGCTTTTGCCCGTGACAACATTGTCATTCCTGCCCACTCCAAGACTCTTATGGCCGTCCAGCTTGCCTCCGATGGATCAGCCTGGCAGAAAAAGACACTTTTGCCCCCTTCGGCCTTGCTTGACAATTTCCAATTTACGGGCACCCTGAAGCATGACACTGCATCCGCTGGCTCTGGCGTCGTTGCTCGCGACTCCCTTGGTCCAGACTCGTCCTTCGATGTCCAACTTTATAACAGCAACCCGTTCCCGGTCACGGTAGTCCCTGGTCAAAAGGTGGGCTATATTCACAACTTGGCTCCTGTCACTCGCGACGTCACCTTTACCACCGACCCTGCCCCTACTCCTTCTGCTGCCGAGCGCATCCACCTTGACAAACTGCATGAGGCCTTCAAATTTGACAGCATGCCGATTAGCCCTGACGAGAAGTGTGCCTTTAATCGACTCCTCCGCAAACATCTTGCGCTCTTCCGTCTTCGCTCTGATAATCTCGGATGCATCCGTGGCTTTACCTATGACATTGATCTTGAGCCCAACTCTGCCCCGTTTCGCGCTAAACCTTTCCGCTGCTCCCAACCTGAGAAGCAAGAGATTGCGCGTCAAGTTTCTGAGCTGCTGCGCCTCAAGATCATTCGTCCTTCTATGTCCCCCTGGGCTTCCCCTGTAATTCTCATTCCCAAGCCTGACGGCTCCCTCCGTTTCTGTATCGATTACCGTCGTCTGAACAAAGCCACTGTCAAGTTTGCTTACCCTGTTCCCGATATTCAGGACCATATGAGCTGTCTGCGTGGTCAGAAATTCTTTTGTACGCTTGACCAAAATTGTGGTTACTGGCAGGTCGGCTTGTCTGACACCGCTATTCCCAAGACTGCGTTCATTTGTCATAAGGGTACCTTCGAGTTTACTCGATTGCCCTTTGGCGCCACGAATGCCGTCGCGTACTTTCAGCGGATGAACGAGATGATTTTACATGGCCTTCTTTACACGGAGTGTTTGGTTTACTTGGACGATATCATTATTTACGGCCAAGACTTTGACTCCTGCCTTGCTCACTTGTCGCATGTCTTCGACCGTTTTGCAGCTGTTGGCGCGACTTTCAAGATTTCAAAATGTAAGTTCTTCCTCACGGAACTGACTTATTTGGGCGGCACCGTAACTACCGACGGCGTCAAGTGCGCTGGCAGCGCCCAAGCGGCCGTTTTGGCCTATACTCGTCCCTGCAACATTTCGCAACTCCGGCGCTTTCTTGGCCTTATCAACTATTATTCTCGATTTATTCGTGGCGCTTCTCAACTGGTTGCTCCTTTGACTCGTTTAACTACTGGTGCCCATGCCAAAATTTCACGACGCCAGCGAGCTATCAATCTTACAGCCTCTGCCTCAACGATGGCTGGCTGGGACGATGAGTGCGAGAAGAGCTTTAAGACTCTCAAGGCTCGCCTTGTGGACCCTGAGCTTTTGTACCACCCTGACTACTCAAAGCCTTTCATTCTGACCACCGACGCTTCTGACCTTGCAGCTGCCGCTGTCTTGTCACAACTGGGCGACGATGGCTTTGAGCATCCTGTTGGTTATTATGTACATGTTTTTGACGAGACCGAGTGTAGGTACTCCGCCACTAAGCGCGAAGCCTTTGCCATCAAATGGGCTTGTCAAAAATTACGCCACTTTCTCCACGGCCGACTCTTTACCGTTATAACCGATCACCAAGCCCTCCGCCACCTTGAGACCGCTCGCGACAAGACCCTCCAGTCCTGGGCGCTAGAACTGCAAGACCTTCAATACGTTATTGTCCATCGTCCTGGTAAGGACATTCCCAACGTCGACGCTTTCTCTCGCTGCTTCCCGGAACCAGACCCTGTCACCGACTCCTTAGCCTCCGATGTGGCCACCCTCACCATGGACGTGGACACACCTGAGCCCTTTGCGCCTCCTTCTCTCGTCGCCTCTCTGCAAGCCCAGGAGCCTTTTCCTGTTTACTCTGCGAACCGACGCTTGGGCTCCCAACTGGACAAGACCCGCGAGCTGCAGGAGACTGATCCTGTCATTGAGCCCCTGGTTCACCTTCTGGAATCTGGCGCTACTCCTTTGCCGAACTCGGTCGCGCACAAATTGTTGTCACATTATGGGCGTGACTCTTTTGATCTTATTGACGGCCTGGTTTATTTTAAACGCGAATCTGGCTCTCGCTCGCGCTTGCCTACGCTGCGTCTTCTCTTTCTCCCCTCGACTTTACGCCCTGAGCTCATGCATTCTTTCCATGCTGACAAGTTTGCTGGGCACTTGGGTACTGACAAGACTTATGAGCGCTTGCTTGCTTCCTATTGGTGGCCCCACATGTACTCGGACATTCGCTCTTATATTCGCGCGTGCAACGTTTGCTGCAAGGCTAATGGCACCTTGCAGCAGCACCATGGCACTCTCCAGCCCATTATTGCTGCTCGACCCTTTGAAACTGTGGCCATTGACCTCCTATTACTACCGGAAACACTTCGCACTCGGAACAAATATGCCATTGTTGCTATCGACCTTTTTACCCGCTTCGTCGAAATTGGCGCCCTCCCATCTAAGGACGCTGGTACCGTCGCTGGCTGGTTTGCACGTGATTTTATTACCCGTTATGGTGCGCCCGAGAAGCTCATCTCCGATCAGGGCTCTGAATTTATCAGCCATGACTTCCGGTCGATTTGTGACAACCTTGGTATTCGCCGGGCTCTCACAACCACTGCGCATCCTCAAGCCAATGGCCTGGTCGAGCGCACCAACCGTACGCTCCTCGGTATTCTGAAACGTTTTCTCCAGGGCACTGACAAGAACTGGGACTATTACTTGCCGTTCGCGCAGTTTGCCATCAACACCACCCTAAGCCGGACGCTCAAGGAGACCCCTTATTACCTTGTCTTTGGCCGTGACCCACACCTTCCTGTGCAGCGTTGGCTTCCTGCTATGCGACAGCTTCCTTTGGATCTCCAAGCTTACCACTCGGAGCACGTTCGCGCTCTGCGCCTCGGCTGGGACCTTTCTCTCGACGCCCGCACGGAAGCTGCGCAGACTGCCATCATTGCCACCAAGCGCAAACCGGTCTCCTTCGGCGTCGGCGACAAGGTTTGGTGTTATCTCCCTGAGCTCCTTGGTACCAACCAACACAACAAAATGGAAAGTAAATGGTTCGGGCCATTTACGATTATCGAGCGAGTCGGGCCCGTGACGTACCGCCTTCATACCAGCCGTACCAAGCGAGTCACGCAGTCCTTCCACGTCGAGCGCCTTAAGCCTTTTTGGGACCCCACAAAGCGCCCCGCGGACGCCGTCATCCTGAATCAGCACTTTGGCGTCGACGTCCACGATCTCATCGCCGACCCGGCCGGCTCCCTGCTGCCACGGGCAGCCACAACTCCCCCGCCCTCGTCCACCATCTCCTGGGGCTCGACCACCATCGACACCTACAACCCCCGCAAGCCTACGGCCGCCGAGCACGCCCTCGTTGGAACTGTCTTCAAGCATAGCGGACATTATTGGAAAATATTCTATGTCAACTATCACCTTGGAAATCACTGTGTCACAGCTTGGCTAGAGTCTGTCACAGTCGACGGCGACCAAGTCACTCCCACTGGGCAGACTCAATCGGCCCCCCTGCAGTTTCTCCAGAGCCTGATCAAGACCCTCCGCAGCGCCACACCACCTTAGACACGGATACACCTCCGCAGGCCACGACACCTTAGAATTTGGATTACAACAATGGGTACGCGCGATGCGCATTTTACAATTTTTTGTATTTTTT
>Ga0209390_10005180_pt1 | contig 18749 bp, 16 predicted proteins | sample BON01_FD_187212 | JGI IMG/M metagenome (GOLD analysis project Ga0209390, IMG submission 187212) | Freshwater microbial communities from Lake Bonney liftoff mats and glacier meltwater in Antarctica - BON-01 (SPAdes) (version 2) | ecosystem: Environmental > Aquatic > Freshwater > Ice > Glacier...
GGATCCACCCCGCTCACCCGAGCTCCGGGCAGGTCAAGGACACGGTTCAGTAAGGTAGTTGCGCGCACGGGTTGGCTCCAGATCGTCGGCGTCAAGAACCACCGATCCTATGAACCACCCGTGCGCCCCTAAAAACCCCTCCTAAGTACCACAGCCCTACCCACCCACATTCATGTCACTAGAACCTCTTTTTAGACGTCGGCTGCACCGCGGCGTTACCGCTAACGTGAGGGGCACCACCACATGTCGACTGTCCAGTACGACGAAATTTCAGCAATCGCCGAACGGCTAGCGCATCCCACACCTGACGAGGTTGACGCGGTAGACGCCTGGTGGCGGGCCGCGAACTATCTGACTATTGGTCAGATTTACCTCCGGCACAATCCACTCGTCAACCGAGCGCTCACCCCCGCTGACATCAAACCGCGACTGCTCGGGCATTGGGGCACGAGTCCGGGTTTGTCATTCATCTACGCGCACACCTCTCGACTCATTCGCGAGACCGGTCAGTCGACGATCTACATGGCCGGTCCCGGTCACGGTGGGCCCGCGCTCGTTGCGGCTTCCTGGCTTGAGGGCACCTACACCGAAGCGTTCCCAGACATCACTCAAGACGAACACGGGATGCTCAAACTATTCCGCCAGTTCTCCGCTCCCGGTGGAATTCCCAGCCACGCTTCCGTGACAACCCCAGGCTCGATCCACGAGGGTGGGGAGCTCGGCTATGTGCTTGTCCACGCTTTCGGTTCGGTGATGGACAATCCCGAGTTGCTGACCATCGCGGTGGTCGGCGACGGCGAGGCCGAGACGGCAACGCTGGAAGGTTCCTGGAAGGGAATCTCGTTCATCAACCCCGAACACGACGGTGCTGTCCTGCCGATCCTTCATCTCAATGGCTACAAGATTGCCGGGCCCACTGTGCTCGCTCGCAAAGACCCAGAACTGCTACGCCTCCTATTCGAAGGTCATGGCTACGAGGTGCTAGAAGTTGGCGGAGACGACCTCCCAGGGATGCACGAACGGTTCGCCGAAACTCTGGCCCATGCCTACGAGAAGATCCGCCGAATCCAACTCGAAGCGCGCGGGAATCCAGGTTCCGTCCACCAACCAAAGTGGCCGATGATCGTCATGCGCACACCCAAAGGTTGGACCGGACCAGACATCGTTGACGGAGTGCAAATCCAAGGCACCTGGCGAGCTCACCAAGTGCCCTTGTCCGGCGTGCGAGATAACCCGGACCATCTGAAGCTCCTTGAAGATTGGCTGCTTTCCTACGGGCCAAAGGATCTCTTCCCCGAAGATGGCATCCCGTCTCAGGAGATTCTGTCAACCAATCCCACTGGCGAACTACGAATGAGCGGTAACCCAAACGCCAATGGTGGGCTCCTCACCCGCGACCTACGGATCCCGGACTTCCGGCAGTTCGCCGTCGAGGTTCCCTCCCCCGCCACAGTCCGTGCCGAATCGACGCGTTCACTCGGCGCCATGATGCAGGTAATCTACGAACAGAATCCAACGAACTTCCGGTTGTTCTGCCCGGATGAGACCAACAGCAACCGGTTGGGCGCGGTATTCAACGTGACTGACCGAGCCTTCATGGAGGAGGTCCTAGATACCGACACCTCTTTGTCGGCGAAGGGCCGCGTGATGGCGGTGCTGAGCGAGAACAACTGTCAGGGCTGGCTTGAGGGATACACCCTTAGCGGTCGCTACGGTCTGTTCGCGACCTACGAAGCCTTCGCCATGGTCAGTGCATCCCAGACGATTCAACATGCCAAGTGGCTCGAGGAAGCGACCCACTTGTCCTGGCGGGCCAAGGTCCCGAGTCTGAACATCCTGCTGACCTCGACCGCGTGGCGCAACGACCACAACGGCTTCTCGCACCAAGGTCCTGGCCTACTGTCGACGGCACTGACGGCGCGGGGAGATGTCGCACGGATCTACTTGCCACCAGACGCGAACTGTCTCCTGTCGGTAGCGGACCACTGCTTCCGGTCAAAGTCGTACGTCAACCTCATCGTGATCGATAAGCAACCCCAACTTCAATGGCTCACGATGGATGAGGCCGTTGAGCACTGCACCCGCGGTGCCGGAATATGGCACTGGGCAGGTACAGATACTGGCGATTCTGATCCCGACATTGTGCTCGTGGGAGCCGGGGACGTCGTCACCCAGGAAGTTATCGCGGCGGCCGAGATCCTCAAACTGCGCTTGCCTAAAATGAAAACCCGCGTCGTCAACGTGGTGGATCTCATGGCGCTGCACCGGCCAAGGGATCACCCTCACGGTATGGACGATTTAATGTTCCGTGAACTGTTCACGGACAGCATTGACGTGATCTTTGCGTTCCATGGCTACCCAGAAGCAGTCCACGGGCTCGTCCACGGTCGTCCCGATCAAGACCGCTTCCGCGCTAGGGGTTTCATCGAGCAAGGCACCACGACGACGCCATTCGACATGGTCGTCCGGAACAGAGTGTCGCGCTACCACCTGGTGATGGATTCACTCAACAACTCCAAGCGCGCGGTGACCGGCGCAGACGAGTTGATGCGCTGGTGTAAGGCCCAGTTGGCCAGACATGCTGAGTACGTTGTCGAGCATCTTGAAGATATGCCAGAAGTTACCGACTGGTCCCTCTAGCGAGGTTCGCGACATTATGCGGATTCTGGTTGTCAACGCCGGTTCAAGTAGCTTGAAGTTGCAGATCCTCGATGGTGACGAGTTGGTCGTCGACGTCAACCTTCAGCGGTGGACCCCGACAGCCGGTTTCGAGGCAATCCGCGATGCGCTCGTCGGCCACGATCCGATCCACGCTGTAGGCCACCGGGTCGTACACGGCGGGTCTGAATATGAACAGGCGACTCTCATCACCGATGACGTTGTTGCCGACCTGACAGCGACGATCGATCTTGCGCTGCTTCACCAACCGCCAGCACTCGCAGCTATTGCGGCGACGCGCGAACTACTACCGGAAGCGCCGCAGGTGGCGTGCTTCGATACAGCGTTTCATCGTAGTGTTTCGGCGGCCGCCGCAACGTACGCGCTCCCGCGAGAATGGAACAAGCGCTGGGGTCTACGCCGCTACGGCTTCCACGGGCTATCCCACGCCTATGCCAGCACCAAGGCCGCACAGTTAGTCGGAGCGGAGGCTTCCAGCCTCAAGATCATCACGGCCCACCTGGGTGCCGGTGCATCACTGGCAGCAATCAAGGACGGGCAATCGATCGACACGACGATGGGCTTCACGCCGCTCGAAGGATTGGTGATGGCAACCCGGAGCGGCAATGTAGATCCCGGACTCGTGCTCTGGCTTCAGCGCAACGCCGGCCTCAGCCTCGACGACCTCGCCCACAGCCTCGCGCACAACTCAGGTCTAGCTGGACTCTCCGGAACCGGTGGTGATCTCCGCGATGTCTTAGCCAGGGTAGAGGCCGGTGACCAAGATGCCCAGCTAGCGATTGACGTGTACCACCATCGGTTGGCATCGCTGACGGGATCGATGGTGACGTCGTTGCGCGGTCTTGATCTCCTGGTATTCACGGGAGGTATCGGTGAGAACTCCGCGCTTGTTCGTGCTGAGCTTGCGCGCTCACTGGCCTTTCTCGGGGTCGAAATCGATGAGGAGGCCAATGCCACAAACGGGATGGACCGAGTGATCACCGTGCCCACATCGACGGTAACAATCGTGGTCGTCCAAGCCCGGGAAGACCTCCAGATTGCCTCCGAGGTGACGGCCGTGCTCGATGCGCGCTAGGTCCGCGTTGCTGGCGCCTTCTTCGCTGCCGTCGCCTTTACAGCGGGCTTCTTGGCCACAGCCTTTTTCACCGCGGGCTTCTTGACCGCTGTCTTCTTGGCTACAGACTTCTTCACCGCAGGCTTCTTGGCTACAGACTTCTTCACCGCAGGCTTCTTGGTTGTCGGCTTCTTCGCCGCTGACTTTGAGGTGGGCGTGCGAACGACCACGGCGTCGGCCTGTTCGAGGGGATTGGTGGCGGGGACAGGCTTGCCGATCACCTCAGCGAACCCGGCGCGCAAACATGACATGAGCAGATCGCGGTCGGTAATCGCGGCGTCATCCATCGCGACTCCGAGCGATGCCGTGCCGTTGTAGGTCAGCAGCGCGACGAACACGGCCGCACCAATCGGAGGCGGCAGTGGCACCATCGCTTCGACCTTTGCCCCGGCTAAATAGACCGGGATCGGCGGCCCAGGAACATTGGACGCGGTGACATCGCTGGCCTGGGCTGCAATCGTGAGAAGTTCTCGTGGAATGAACCGACTCATCTCGCCGAGTTGATTCGTGTAATCCATCGACGGCTCAGCCCGCAACCGCCGCACCGAGTCCTGCAAATTATCCATCAGGCTGGAGACGTCGGAAATATTCGTCGGGAGCTCAAAACGAGCGATCGTGACCGCGTTCTGAGCTTGCGCACCCTTATTGCGGGTACTGATCGGCATATTGATATTAAGTTCATCTACCGGCTCGCCGAGGGCTTTGTGGTACTCGCTCATACCGATCGACACAGCGGCAAGGAATGCATCGTTGACACTGTGCCCACGGGACTTCCCCGCCGCTCGCAGATCAGCAAACGCGATATCAAAGTTGCCGAAGTGATAGTTGATACTGCGTTTGCGCATCAACGGGGATAGCGGTGAGGTCGGCGTATTGGCCATCCGCGCCAACGATGACACCGTCTCACTAATCCGCTCTACCGTTTCTTGGGGAGCAGTCAGGGCATCGAGGATTGCCGGAACCGCACCCTTTATCAGCCGGGTTGCGGTGTGTAGGACCCATTCCGAGTTGTCCTGCACCATGATCTCGGCAAAGCCCCGAGGAGTGAGGACGACCGACTCGGGCGCCTCCGGCATCGGCCCAAGGTCGGGGCTCTCAGCGCTGAGATCGACCGTCGCAGCTCCAAGCTGCATCGCGCCTTGACCGTCCGCGATGGCGTGGTGAAGTTTCGAAATCAGCGCAGCCCGACCACCCGGCAGACCTTCGAGCAAGGTGATGCGCCACAGGGGTCGTTGATTGTCAAAGTCCGTCATGCTTTGTCGTCGGGCTTCGTCAAGCACGTCCTGCCAGCCAGTCCCCTCGGTCACGCGAAAGCGCCTTAGGTGAAAGCTCAGATCAAAGTTGGGGTCGATCACTAAGCGCGGATTCGCGATTCCCACAGGACCCTCAACGATCCGCTTACGAAGGATCGGTACCGTGCGGCTCGCACGGTCGTATCGCTCGAGGAGCGCATCCCAATCTGGCGATTTATCCAGTACAAGCAGCCCGATCATCGTTGAGCGCATGATCGGATCTTCGGTGGCCGATCGCCATGTTGCGTAGTCCCACCCGGAAAGTCGCTCGGCTGCCTGCACTGGTGTCTCCCATTGCCTCGATGAAGGAACTCGTTCGTTAAAGGACAAGCTATCTGTGTTCGGGCGTGCGGTGCCTACTTATGTCGGCTGTCCGTGGGCAATAGGTGGCTCTCAGGTGGTGTCGGCACAAGCAGTTGGGGACCATAGCCCCCGGCCAGCGGCCTGAGCAGATTGCTCGGCATCTCGATACTGCGCCGCGTATTGATGTGGTGCTCCGCCTCTGTAGACACGTGCGAAGCCATCGCCAAGCATGGCGAGTCCGTAGTCTTTCGTCTCTTGAATAAAGACGAAAGCGAGGTCGCGGCCGTATCGATCTTGGGATGCCTGTCCCTGTCCTGCCGCTAGCCACACATCGCGACCCGCCAGCAGTTTGCGGCCCTGGGCACTGGCTTCCTTCCCGAAACACTCTTGGCTTGTGTACGGTCCGGCGACCTCAGGCGTATCGATACCGAGCACTCGAACAGTGACGACTCGGCCTCGCTTATTGACCTTGATTGTGTCCCCATCAATAACAGTCGCCACTCGGTACGGCCCCTGACGATCTTGGCTGGCCATACGAGGGGCGGCCGATTCAGAAGGACCGGAACCGTCGAATGCACACCCAAACGTGAGCAACGCAACGGCAAGCACCGCCGCTAAAACAGCAACACCTCTAGCCGCGCGTCGCGTAGCGCTACGTCGGGTAGCCCTAGGTCGCGTCAACTCAATAGGCTGACCTGCATCGTGCATAGGAAATCACGCTAGTGCATAGAGCTTCGCTATTGATCCACCCAACGCCGATTCCCAGCAGGAGTAAACGTTGAGATCACTCATTCACCTCCGGCAAGCGACGACGCACGATGTTGAGGCAATCCGAGCCGTTGAGCTGGCAGCGGGAACAATGTTCGCTGATCTCGGGATGGATGAGATTGCTAATGACCCGCCTCCCCCGCGCCGGTTGCTACGGACTGCAATCGGTCGAGAGTTGTTGTGGGTCGCGGTTGCTGGCGAGGATTCGACGACAGGCGACGTTATCGGGTACGGACTTGGCAGCCCGATGGATGGCCACCTGCATCTTGAACAAGTATCCGTCCACCCATCGTTGGCACGACGCGGGATCGGTGCGGACATCTTCCGGGCGCTGGAATGTCAGGCAGTTCGGGGCGGGAAGAGAGTCTCGACGCTCTTCACATTCGCCGACGTCCCGTGGAACGCCCCCTACTACCAACGGCTTGGGTACCAGGAGCTACTAGCGAGTGCGCATGGGCCCGAACTTGCGAAGGCACTTTTGCTGGAGCGGCAAGCAGACGGTGATGGCCCGCCACGGATTGCCATGTACAAAGAACTCGTCGCTACCCAAGCTACCTAGAGGCGTTAGACGATCATCTCGTCTTGGTCGGGAAGGGTGTCGTAGAACGGACTATTGGCTCGCTTCAAGGCTCGCTCCCAAATTTCTGGGTTGAACCGCGCCGGCTCGGTGGTTGCGAAGAAGTCCAACAGTGCTTCCGATACTGCGGCCGGAACTTCTGCTTGCGGGAAGTGGCCCGCTCCAGGGAGCACTTCGACCCTCGCGCTACTGAGCACCTCGCGGGCAACCTGGGCATGAGCAACAGGAATGACCGTGTCGCGCTGACCCCACAAGACCATCGTGGGGATGAACTCCGTGAGGTAAGCACGATCCTTCATCGTGACAATCTGCCCCCGCCAATCGATGATCGCCCGAATAACGTGGCTGAAGGCCTGTCGGGCGTCAACCGTGCCCATGTCGTCGTAGACGACGGCGAGTTGAGCGAGGTCGGCCGTCATCGGCAGCCGAGTCCGTTGCAAAGTTCGCAATAGTGGCACGCCAATACGCCGTATGGGTGCTGCTGCGACAACTGATAGCACCAGACCAGCCCCTGGAAGGGTACAAAGCGGGATGATCGGGTTCACCTCTGGACCGAGTCCCCCGGTGCCGATCAGTACGACTCGCTCGGTCCGCTGCGGGAACTGATAAGCGAACTGCATTGCTATTCCGCCACCAAGGCTGTGGCCGACCACCGATACGCGATCAATCCCTAGGTAGGTGAGGAGGTCTCGTAATCCGTTGGCGTACCCGCCAATGCTGTAGTCAGCTCGGGGTTTGGCCGAATGCCCATGGCCTAACAAGTCCGGGGCAATAACGGTGTAGCTCTTTGCTAGCTCGCTCATCACGGGCAGCCACGTCTCATGGCGCGAACCAATGCCATGGATAAGCAGGACAGCTGGGCCGGATCCGGCTATGACGTACGCGCGTTTGTGCCCATGCAGTGAGACCGTTTGCACGGCGCCAACATCGGTAGGTTCCACGCGTACCTCCGAGTAGATTGGTAGATCGGACAGGTCCAGAGATAATGTAACCACCCAAGCTTGCCCGCAGGCACAAGCTATCGCATGTCAGAGCCCGCAAGAATAAGGTCGGATTGATCACAGCAGGCCAAAACGGAGGATTCATGTCATCTCGTTTACTGCTAGCGGCACTTGCCGTTGGCGTGATCGTGACCGGTTGTGCAAGCACCACGGGTCAATCAGCTAGCACCCCGCCGCCGACGACTCCGCTACCGACGACTTCCCCATCATCAAGTCCCCCGGCGTCCGCAGCTCCGGCATCCGCGGGCGCGATGCGTGCCGCGATCGAATCGGTGGCGTGGGGCGACGGGCGCAATACCCAGGGAATGTCGAAGGGAGTCCCGAATCCGCAAGATTGGTACACGGCGGCATTCGGCCCCCGAACGAGTGACAAGGTTCTCTATCTGACCTACGACGATGGACCGTGGCCCCCCTACACCGATCAGGTGCTGGATCTGCTCGCCGAGAATGACGCTAAGGCAACATTCTTTGTCACCGGCAACCAAGCCAAGCAGCATCCAAACCACCTGCAGCGGATCATCGATGGTGGCCACGCAATCGGCGATCACACGATGACTCACGCTGATCTCGTCGCACTTGATCGTGATCAGATTCGCGCCGAGCTGGGCAAAGTGAAGAAGATCGTCGGGCCGATGCTCGGTGCCTGCATGCGACCGCCATACGGGCTCATCGACACCTTAGTGGCCGATGTTTCGGCCGACCTCAATCTGATGCCGATCCTCTGGACCGCGCATGCCCAAGACTGGGCTCCCGGCGGTGTCTCCGAGATGGTCCAGAGGCTGAAAGACGGGACAGCGCCTGGAGCCGTCATTCTCCTACACGATAGTGCGGGTAAGGAGAAGACGATCTCTGCAACCCGACAGATGCTGCCTTGGTGGAAGTCTCAGGGATATCGCCTCGAGACCATCCCTGCGTGCCGAATCCGCTAACGAACGGCCTCGCCCACCAACGCAAGAATCCCCCGGAACTGTTTAGGTTCCGAGGGATTCTTACTTGAATCACTAAAGTTCTCACATCACATCTTGCGAGATCGAACTCAGCAGTGTCAAAGGGACTGCAGTTAGACCGCGCGAACCTGGTCTGCCTGCGGGCCCTTCTGGCCCTGGGTGATCTCAAACTCGACGCGCTGTCCTTCGTCTAGGGTGCGGAAGCCGTCGCTTGAAATTGCGGAGTAGTGGACGAATACGTCCGCGCCGCCGCCATCTTGCTCAATGAATCCGAAACCTTTTTCGGAGTTGAACCACTTAACTGTGCCTTGTGCCATTTTGTTTAGTTCTCCTTATTTGTGGCGAAATGCCAATACACATACTGGCATGGATCGATCGACTTCTCTGCATGAGGTAGGCAAATGTCGCGAATCACTTCAGAATTCGCCGAAATATGCAGCAATCGCCGCGTGGTTAACTGTTTCGCCCGACGACGCGGAAGGTGACGGGTGTGTTGGTTCCGGTAGGGCTGGACGTCATCGTGACCGCTCGATCAGTTTGCAGATCGACCAGCTGGTCAGTGATCGTCGACGTGACAAGACCAGTCTGCGCCAGAACGGACCAGGTTGTCCCACCCTCGACGAGGGCTCCAGCACCAACGCGATTCTGCGGCGTGACATCAAAAGCGAGGGACCATGTTGGGCTCCCTGCTTGGTCAGTAGCTACGACCGCCACCGAGATCTGCGAGCTGGTCGCGCCTGAGACCGTGACACGGCCACGGTCGGCTCGTAGTACGGCACCGTCGCGGCTGATCCTCACGACGGTCTCCGATCCCAAGGAGTACGTCATCGTCAGCTCTGGATCTAGGGATGCTGAGGCCGACGGAGGATCTGATGCAGTCGGCGCAATACTTGGTGTTGAACTCGGCGTGGTATCACTTTGCTCTCCCGCTGCGCCGCACCCGGCGATGGGCACCACAACAAGAACCGCGATCGCCGTCCCTGCTAGCCAGGTCTTCACCGCGACACTCCCCTCACTCAGGCGACAACGATAGACGCGCTCGTTGCTAACGCACGCGCGACGTCTCCGCAGCCGAACAGAGGCGGGCGCAATTTTTCGATCAGGGCGTCTTGATCGAGCATTTGAGGTGGCAATGCCGCTAAGTTTCCGCTCTATGGACATTAGCTACACAACCATCTTCGTGTCGGAGTTCATTGGGACCTCACTCCTGCTCCTTCTTGGCATCGGCGTCGGGTGTAATCAGACCCTCAAGAAATCGTTTGGACATGGCCCGAATTGGCTGCTGACCGCCTTTGGGTGGGGATTCGCGGTCTTCGTCGGAGCCAGCGTCTCCTGGCAGAGTGGCGCGCAGTTGAACCCCGCCGTGACCGTTGGGTTGGCGATCGCGAATAACGACACCCTTACCTGGAAGGACGTGCCGATCTATGTCATCGCCCAGGTCCTCGGTGCGATGTTTGGCGCGGTGCTGGCCTATCTGCTGTACAAGAAGCAGTTCGACACTCACGACGATCCCAAGAACACCGGCGGCCTCTTCTACACCTCCCCGTCAGTTCCAAGTACTCCCTGGAACCTCCTTACCGAAACGATTGCAACGTTCGTGCTCGTGTACTGGGTTCTGTCCAGCTCACCATTTATCGCTGGTACCGGGGACAGCGCCCCGCAGTTCGGCAATGCTGCGCTGGGATACGCCGGAGTGGCGTTCGTCGTCATCGCCATTGGCGCATCGCTTGGCGGGCCAACTGGCTACGCGGTGAACCCAGCACGAGATTTTGGGCCGCGTGTCATCTACTCGTTGCTCCCAATCAAGGGAAAGGGAAGCTCAAACTGGGGCTACGCTTGGATTGCCTCGACTGGCCCGATCATCGGCGCTGTGATCGCGGCCGTCGCGTTCAACCTCGCGTTCACCTGACATCCAAGGATTGAGTCACAACGGTTGAGCGAGCCATTCCAGCGAACGTCTGCGGCGCCTCGTTTTGAACGATGTGGCCCGCGTCGTCGATAAAGTCGATAGTTGCCCGGGAATCACCGGAAGCTGAAAGAAGAACATGTAGGAGGACTTCTTGAGCTGGCTGGGATTGCGCATTGCCCGAGCCATCACCTGTCCCGGCGGGCAGTTAGCGACGATGAGCCGTCTCACGTGGCGGGAGTGACGTGCCGCGGCCGCCAATGTCTCGATGCCATAAGGTCCGCGTCGAGTGGTCGCCCCATACCCACGCTGATCCGGTGCGACGGCTCGGTATCCGCTATCCCCTAATGCGACGAGTTGGCGGCTCCATGACCTCGATAACTCGGGGCAGCCATGTAGTAGCAAGACGAGTTCGCCATCGGCTGGGCCTGCCACAAGGGCATGCACGTCTAAGCCGTTGGCGTCGAATCTCATCGATTCAATCTCCGGCGGAAGGTTTCGCAACGGATCTTTCATCGCCTGGCTCCCTCGAATATCGGTTATTCACCAGCATTCACACCCCCTCGCTCTTATTGGGCAGGGTGATCGTGGCCCATTATGAGCATATGACCACAGCGAATCTTGCAGGCAAATCCGCGCTCGTGACTGGGGGTGCCCAGGGCATCGGCGAGGGTGTCGCTCGCGAACTGGCACGACGTGGCGCCCATGTAACGATTGCCGATATTGACCAAGAACGTGGAGGGTCCGTTGCGGCAGATATTGGCGGCGAATTCATCAAGACCGACGTCTCTGATTATGAATCGAATTTGGCTGCCGTCGCTGTTGCAGCCAGAAGATCCGGCAACGTCGACATTGCAATCCTGAACGCTGGGGTGATCAGCAATGTCGCCATGGGCACCGAGTTTGATCCAGTGCGCTACCGCCGTGCCATGGGCATCAACCTGGACGGCGTCGTCTATGGAATCAATGCAGTGCTTCCTGCGCTAGTCGCGGCCGGCGGTGGCGACATCATCGTGACCGCGAGTATGGCCGGGATCGCTCCAACCCCACTGGATCCTGTCTATGCCGCGAACAAGACCGGAGTCATCGGGCTGGTGCGCTCATTCGGGTTGGCATCAGTACACGATGGCATTCGAACCAACGCGGTGTGTCCGGCCTTCGCCGACACCAGTTTGGTTGCGCTTATTCGTAGTGGTCTGGCCGAAGCAGGGGTTCCATTGTTGTCCGTCGTCACCGTCGTCGAGACGTACATGATGGTTCTGGAGTCAGGGCAGTCTGGGCAATGCTGGTTCGTTCAGCCTGGCCGACCCAGTGAGCCCTTCAGTTTTCGGGGCGCACCTGGCCCCCGCCTGGCAGATGGCGGGAGTGCTGCCGCCGCCGATCCTGCGACTCAGCGACTGATCGCTGGTGACTCCCAATAGGTGGCGAGCCGCTATTCGCGACATCACGTCACGTGGCATCGAACGGTACGCATAGGACACGATGTGGTACATGAATCGACCCATTGAAAGCTACGCCGTCATCGGCGATCTTCACACTGTCGCGTTAGTTTCTCGGCTTGGATCGATCGATTGGTTATGTCTGCCTCGCTTTGACTCCAGTGCGTGCTTCGCCTCCATGCTCGGAGACGAATCCAACGGACACTGGACAATTGCCCCCACGAACAAGATCGAGCTCGTCACGCGGACCTACCGTCCCGAGTCGCTTGTCCTTGAAACCGAGATGGCGTGCGAGACCGGAACGATCCGGATCACCGACTTCATGCCGATTCGGGAAGATACCGATCGAAGCATGCCCGAGATTATCCGAACCGTCGAGGGGCTCGAGGGTGCTGTGCCGGTTCGCTCGGAGCTGAAGTTGCGCTTCGATTACGGGCGTGGCAAACCATTCGTCCGCAAAACCAAACACGGAATCCACGCGGTGGCTGGCCCCGACGGTGTCCTAATTGCGGCTTCGACAGCGATCGAGATCGACGGGCATGAGGCGATCAGCGAGCAGATTGTTCGGGCGGGCGATTCACATACCTACCAAATCATGTGGCACCCATCATGGGAGCCGGTCCCTGAGATGTCCGATCCGGCTGAGGCGCTGGAAGCGACCTCAGCATTCTGGCGCCATTGGAGCGAGCAATGCACCTATGAGGGGCGTGACCGAGATGCGGTCGTGCGTTCCCTCATCACATTGAAGTCGCTGACATACCGACCGTCCGGTGGAATCGTCGCGGCACCGACAACCTCGCTGCCGGAGCAGATCGGGGGCGAGCGGAACTGGGACTACCGCTACACCTGGTTACGAGATTCCTCCGTGACACTGGCCGCTTTGAATCGATGTGGCTATGCCGACGAGGCAAGTGCCTTCCGTGATTGGCTTATTCGCGCTGTCGCCGGGGACCCCTCCCAGATGCAGATCATGTACGGAATCAGTGGTGAGCGACGCCTCGTCGAGATGGAACTCCCCTGGCTGCCTGGATACATGAACTCGTCGCCGGTGCGGATTGGGAACGCCGCGTCAGACCAGTTCCAACTAGATGTCTACGGCGAACTGCTCGGATCGCAGGAATACAGCAGGCAGACGGGGGTTGAAGCTTCTGAGGAGGCGTGGGAACTCCAGATTAAGTTGGCGGAGTTCGTTGAACAGCACTGGCAGGATCCAGACGACGGAATCTGGGAAGTCCGCGGCGGCCGTAAACACTTCACTCACTCCAAAGTGATGGCATGGGTGGCGGCTGACTCCATTCGGCGCGGAATCGTGGATTACGGCTTACCAGGGGACGCCGACCGCTGGAAGAAGTTGGCCGATGAGATCAAGGCTGACGTGCTAGAGAAAGCCATTGATCCGGAACGTAACTGCTTCACGCAGTCGTACGGTTCGACGAATATGGACGCGAGCCTGCTCGTTATTCCCCTCGTTCGGTTCCTGCCGCCAGACGACGAACGGATCATCAATACCGTCTATGAGGTCGAGAAAGAACTGACACTCAACGGGCTCGTCTTGCGCTATTTGCAGACCGATACTGACGATGGCCTGTCCGGCGACGAAGGCACGTTCATTATGTGCTCCTTCTGGCTCGTCCAGTGCCTGGCACTGATCGGTGAACTACAGAAGGCTCGGATCCTCTTCGATCGGCTACTCGATATTCGTAATGATGTCGGTCTGATGAGTGAGGAATACGACACGATTAATCACCGAATGCTGGGCAATACTCCGCAGGCCTTCTCTCACGTCGGCCTGATCAACGCCGCTCTCTACCTGCGGGATCTGGGTTCTGGGGAAAAACCCACACCAGTCGACTAAACCGGATCCGAATCCGAATCATCCTCAAAGTCGATGACGTGGCGCCCGGCCTTGCCCTCGTGGCTGGTCCGAATCGCGGCCTTCACCGCAACATAGGCACCGGCTACTGCGGCTACTGTTCCGAACCCAGCAGCGACGGCTCCGAGGACGGCCCCTGTCGCAAGCCCCCACGAGGCAATTCTTACGGGGCGGTAGTCAATGTTCGACTCGATCCGGTGAAGTGATTCGGCTAGCCGGACATCGATTGCGTCAGCGATTGGATGGTTCATACCCATACGTTACGACGCTGGATGGCTGGTTCGACAATCGGATGGCACATGTGTGTGTCGGCGCGGGATGGCTGGTTCGACTGGTGGATGGTTCAGGTGTGTGTCGGCGCGGGATGGCTGGTTCGACTGGTGGATGGTTCAGGTGTGTGTCGGCGCGGGATGGCTGGTTCGACTGGTGGATGGTTCAGGTGTGTGTCGGCGCGGGATGGCTGGTTCGACTGGTGGATGGTTCAGGTGTGTGTCGGCGCGGGGCGGCTGAATTGTCGGACGGGGCATCTAGCTTTTCGGTATGCGCATCCTCCATACCAGTGACTGGCACCTCGGCCGAACCCTGCACGGTGTGGATTTGCGTGACGCACAGATCGAGGTGATCGCCCAGATTGAGGCAATCGTCATCAAGGAATCAGTCGACTGTGTGGTGATTGCCGGAGACGTATTCGACCGAGCTGTGCCGCCAGTAGAGTCCGTCACTCTCTTTAACGATGCCGTTGCACGGATCTCGGAGCACGCCACGATCGTGATTACCGCGGGAAATCACGATTCAGCGATTCGGCTCGGGCACGGATCGAAGCTGTTGCGACCCGGTATCCACATCGTGACTGATCTCGCCAGCGTTGGCCACGGTATCGAAGTTACTTCTCGCGACAACTGCCACACGATGATCTTCTACCCGTTGCCCTACCTTGACCCAGATCACGCCCGCTACGCGTTGCGCTCCGACGATGCTGACGCCCCGCTCCCTCGCTCACACCAGGCCGTTATGGCAGCCGCCGTAGGAAGAATCCGCACGGATCTGTCTGAGCGCAACCTGCCTGCCCGTCACGCCGTAGTTGTTGCTCATGCCTTTGTCACCGGCGGGGTAGGAAGCGAGAGCGAACGCGATATCAGCGTCGGCGGGGTGGACAGCGTCACCTCTGATCTCTTCGATGGCTTCGCCTACACAGCCCTAGGCCACTTGCACGGTCCCCAGAACCTGAGTTCCCCCTCCACCGGCGCGGACGCACCAACCATCGCCTACAGCGGATCGCCACTACGATATTCGTTCTCCGAGGCACGGCAACGCAAAGGTTTATTGCTGGTTGACATTGACACCAAGGGTGAGTGCTCGACAACATTCGTGCCCCTGACCCAGCCGCGCGCAATGGCTGAACTGCGGGGCGAGTTATCCATGGTCCTCTCCCAGGAGAACACCACCGAACACTCAAACGACTGGCTTCGCATCACCATCACCGACCAGACGCGCCCGATGGAACTCAACCAACGGATTCGCGAGGCGTATCCATATGCACTTTCGGTAGTCCACGAACCAGTCGGCGGAGCGCGAACCTTCGGCGCTTCCCATTCTGTCGTTGATCTCACCGACCCGGTAGAAATATCCCGCAGGTTCGTTGCTGACGTCACCGCATCGGCGACGACCGAGCGCGATGTCGACGTGCTACGCGCCGCGTATGAGGCAGCGCGTCTTGGTGGTGACCGCTGATGTTCTTCCACGAACTGACAATGACCAACGTTGGGCCATTCGCGGGCACGATATCCGTCGACTTCGCACGGGTTGCCCAATCTGGGCTCTTCCTCCTTGAGGGTCCCACCGGCGCCGGGAAGTCCACGATTCTCGACAGCATCGTCTTCGCACTCTATGGCGACGTCGGTGTCCCTCATGCAAGCACGGAACGGATGCGTTCTTCGTTCGCTCAACCGCACGAGATATCTGAGGTTACGCTCGTATTCGAGACAAGCGCTGGGGTGTTTCGGATTCAGCGAACACCGGCCTACGACAGACTGAAGAAGTCGGGACAAGGAACGACGCGGCAAAACTCCACGGTCAAACTCTGGCGCCTGTCAGACCCACAGTCACAACCGGTGGATGCCCCCATCAGTACCAGACATGGTGAGGCCGAGTCAGAGATCCTGCGAATCGTCGGGCTAAATCGCGTCCAGTTCGTTCAGACGATTCTGCTTCCCCAAGGCGAGTTCGCGAATTTTCTTCGTGCCAAACCCGAGAGCCGACGCGACCTTCTCCAGAAGATCTTCGGGACTGACCTGTACGACCGAATCGCTATCGAGCTTGACAATGAGCGTCGCATTGCCCACGGAGACCGAGCCAAAGCCCAAGAGAAAGTGGGGCACGCGCTCACGGCGTTTCTCGCCACGATCGAAGCGAGCCCCGAGCAATCCGATGTCCTTCGCGCGGCAAACCTCGATAGTTTGCCAGATCTCGCGTCCAGCATGGTGAGGCATCTGACGGCAGACGCCCACATCACCGAAAGCGCAGTTGACCGTTGCGAGGCCGAATCCATCCGCACCCACGAGGCACTCCGCGTCGGTGAACTGCAAGCACAGCGACAGGAGCGCAAGGCGCGCCTCGTTGCCCGACAGCTTGTGCTCGATCGTGGGCACGTCGACGAGCGGGCCAAACGAACCTTACTCCAGGAACTGGAGATGGTCGAGCGGGTCGCCCCGACCCACGAGTCGCTGGTCCGTGCGCAAGGTACCGCGACTTCCGCAGAAGACAAGTGTCGAACAATGGTCGAACTGTTCGAGGCCAAGTTCGCGGTGGCCGTCGACGACCCCACTAAGCAGGGCGAGGCCATCCGGCTGCACCTGCAATCGCTTGAACCAGTCGTGCACCTTGAGCAGCAGCTCCCCCAGCTACTCATTGACCTATCGAAGCAACGGCTACGCCGCGACCGACTTGAGGCCAATCTTGCTGACCTCGAGTCTGAAAAGGATCTGCTCCCCGCGCGGGTCACCCAGCTGTCGGCAGATCGAGATGCCGCCCGGTCCCTGACGGCGGAGATCCCCCTCCTGAAGAGCGCGGTGCTAGATGTCGCGCGCAGACTAGCCTCATCTCGCACCGCCGTTGGGCTAGCCGACGACTCAGCTGTGGCATCGCAGCGGGTCGTGGAGGCTGAACTCCTTGCAAAAGCCGCTAACTCTGAGTTCGGACTACTACAACAACAGCGTATCGACGGTATTGCGGGAGAGCTTGCGACTGCGCTTGTCGATGGCGCTCCTTGCATGGTTTGCGGTGCGTTGGAACATCCGCAACCCAATCGAGGTAAGGGATTGGTAGATCCGAGCGACCTTGCACAAGCCAATGAACGCGTTGACGTCTTGGTCGCATCTCTGAGCGAGGCAGTCGATGGACTCAAGGGCATCGAGATCGACCTGGCCACGGCCATTGCCGCGGGTGGCGAGCAGTCGGTCCCCGAACTCGAAATTGCACTCGACCTAGCCGAGACGACGCTCACGAGATCGCAAGAAGCCAGCAGTCAACTCTTGTCGATCGAGGCCGAGTTGACGGCTGCTCAGGACGCAATGGCGAGCATCACGGCATCGATTGACCGCACCAAAGAGGATCTCAGCGAATGTGCCCACGAAGTCAAGGTGCTGAACGATCAGCGACTAGGGGCGACAACTCAATGTGAGGCGGTGCGTGAAGACTTTGCGACGGTAGAAGACAAGGTCGCTACTCTCGCCGAGCAGGCTCATGAACTCGACGTCGTCGCGCGCGCATCCGGCGCATCCCGAGACGCCAAAAACGGCCTCGATGCCGCGTTGGAAAACTGGAATCGTGCGGAGCAGACGTTGGTCTTGTCGGGCGCTAGCCCATTGGATGAGCTGCTAGCCACTCAAGATGTGATCGCGACCACTCGTGACGATATTGCCGAACTTGACCGTGAACACGCCATTGTCGACGCAGGACTCGCCGAGATCGCCGAACAGGCGGCAGACGACATCTCCGAGATGATCGAGGACATACCTAGCCTCGAGGTATTGACTTCTGCTGCCGCCTTGGCGAGCAAAGCGCGTGACGAGGCAAAGGCCAAACATCAGAGCGTCTGCGCGCTGATTGCTCGAGCACTAACGACCGTGGACACGCTCCTGCTAGCGCTTAAGCGATCAGACGCTGTCAAGCAATCAACAGCTGAAATCATTCGCCTATCTGAGATAGCAAACGCCACCAGTCTGGTCAACGGACCACGAATCTCTCTCCCAACGTATGTGCTGATGTCGCGATTTCACGACGTCATCGCGGCGGCGAACACCCGCCTGCAAGCAATGTCAGATGGCAGGTTCACTCTCGTGCACAGCTTTGAGAAGGAGAGCCAAGGGCGCAAGTCCGGTCTCGGCATCGTGGTGCGGGACCATCACGGTGAATGCGATCGGGCCCCGGGGGATCTATCTGGCGGCGAGACCTTCTACACCTCGCTGGCTCTAGCGCTCGGCCTCGCTGACGTCGTCACTGCCGAAGCCGGCGGAGTGGATCTGGGGACGTTGTTCATCGACGAGGGATTTGGCGCCCTCGATTCAGAGACGCTGGATTCAGTCCTCACCGAGATCGCCCGGTTACAACAAGGCGGTCGCGTTGTCGGTGTTGTCAGTCACGTCGACGAACTAAAACAGCGCATCTCTGATCGAATCGAGGTTCGGCGCTTACCCAGCGGCAGCAGCACGATCACGATCGTTGCCTAGGTGTACTTACCAGTGAGGTTGGTAACGCGTTCTGAGGGTGTGGAGCCGCCGAGGGCGGTGTGTCCGCGGTGGTGATTGTAGCTGTGGATCCAGGCTTGGTAGTCGCCTTGGCGGGCGGCTTCT
>Ga0209390_10005182_pt1 | contig 18743 bp, 24 predicted proteins | sample BON01_FD_187212 | JGI IMG/M metagenome (GOLD analysis project Ga0209390, IMG submission 187212) | Freshwater microbial communities from Lake Bonney liftoff mats and glacier meltwater in Antarctica - BON-01 (SPAdes) (version 2) | ecosystem: Environmental > Aquatic > Freshwater > Ice > Glacier...
CAGCCAAGGTCTCTACACGAATCCACATGCTCTTCTGCGCCGTTTCCTTTACTCAAAGGAAAGTCTGTTGCCAAGTTATCAAAATAATCTAACCCCATCATGGTTCCACCACTGGGCTAACGAACTCGTCGAGTACGGGGTCATACGTCATGCCTTGACCTGCGTACTGGCCTCGAAAGTTGTTGTTGTACGAGGTTTGTAGCCATTCGCCTTCGATACCGATAGCAGCGATGAACGCTTGGCCGATAGGTTCCGAGTCAGGATAGTCACCACCGCCACAATCAGAATTATCTATCACGATCACGTTGCGAACGATCTGGTATTCGTCTACTTGCGCGAAGTGAGCCATTATATTTCCGTCCTTACCACTACGAATCCTGATCCACCGTTGCCGCCGGTATTCCGGCCACCGCCACCGCCACCGCCAAGATTGGTTGTACCTGCTGCACCAGTGTCGCTGTTAGATCCGGCCCCGCCGCCACCCGAACCGCCAGCGGCCGCAGTGCCACCGCCACCCGCGTAAGCACCGCCACCACCGCCACCCGCGTAAGTGGTCGCTGTGTTGTTGTTGAAAGACGAGTTTTTACCGGCCCCGCCCACCCCAGCGACGCTTCCTGAGGTGTTAGCGCCAACGGCACCTGCACCACCGCCACCGCCGCCGGGTCTGCCGCTTCCACCCGTAGAGTTACCACCGGCAAAGCCTGTAGGAAGCGCTGCGCTTGCACCAGTGAAAGATCCGCTAGTGAACGGTTTAGCCCCACCACCGTTACCACCAATTTGGGGGGAAAGTGTAAAAGTACCACCGCCACCGCCACCGATACCGAAAACACCAGCACCCGTTGATATGTCGGAAACAACCGCCGATGTGCTTCCGTTGCCTTGGACGCCGGAAAACCCGCTACCGCCCGCGCCGACGATTATTCTCACAGTTCCAGCGACGGCTAGTCCAATGTTTTCAGAGAATCCACCTCCACCGCCGCCACCGCCGCCTGTACCGCCGGAAAACGTACCACCGCCTGAACCACCACCGCCGATAACCAACGTGTCGCACACGCCGTCGGTCGTGCATGTCAAAGTGTTACTAGAGTTAAAAACGTAGTACTTGTATGTTTTGCCGCCGGTCGTGTATTGCCCTGTTTCGGTATCGGAGAATACTGCGTTACCAAGCAAACCGGAGAAAGGGATGAACGTCCATGTGTTGCTTGCAGTGCGGACTAGGCTTCCCCCCTTTGACGTCTCAAGAGTGAGTGGTGTGCCGTTGATAGTCACATCGGCAGCCGGGGTGATTGTCACAGTACCAGCGCCAATGTTCAGGAAGTTGAGTTGCGTGTTCGCTGCCCATGCGACGGAAGCTTGCGCAGGGATTGTGAGTGTTACCGCTGACGCATTGGACAGCGTGACGGTTTTCCCGGCATCAAGTAGCACCGCGCTGTACGTCGTGCCGGTTTGCGTGTTTTGAGTTGGTGTCGCACCCGGTTCCGAGTATTTCAATCCACCCGCCGAGGCAGTGTCAGCCATAAGCACTTGACCGTCAGGGCCAACCGCGAGACGCAGCGGGGTGTTGTCCGCGCTGGCGACAATGAGGTCGCCTTTCGCGTCATACAAGCCGGAACTAATCTGGCTTGGCAGTGAGATCCACGCGGTCACACCGTCGCCTATTTTGAAGACGCCAGTATCAGTTTCCATGCCGGGTTCGCCCACAGCAAGGATCGGGTTCGCTGTCACCCATTCGGCAGCGGTTGCGCGCTTCATCCAGAATTCGACGATCTCGGTTGTTGTCATTAGGCGAGCCCTCCGTCAATGATTTTCGTGGGGATGGAAGTCGGAGAACCACCATCAAGGTTTTTCGTTGGGACAGAGTCGGGAGAACCACCGTCGTAAATAAGGTTCGGAATAAGGACAGACCACGTTGTTGAGCCGTTGCTGCCAAGCGTCAATGTGCGCACGCCGTAATCGATGCCAGACGCCGGTGTCCACCATCGCCAAACGCCACCAGGTACAAGTGCTGCGGCCATGCGCTGCCCGTAGCCACGCACTGATGTTTCACGAACATAAATATCGACAGATACGGGCGTCGGTGCTGCGCCAACAACAGCGCCGGCCACGGTTGTAACCTCAAGGGAGGCTGTGGTGCTGTCGGCGGTGACGCTCACTGTTCCAGGAGCAACGGATGTGTAGGAAACGAACACGCGCGCGGTTGCATATGCCGACCACAGACCAGCGTTCTTGACCCGTAGCTGCACATGCTCGTAACGATTGTTGATCTCAAATGCCACGTTCAATGTGCGCAAAGGAACCGAGGTTATTTCGCCTGTGTCAAAGTAGACAATCGCCGTGTTTGGTGAGCCGGCATTATCGGCAACACGTCGCGCTTGATAGTCGGTCTGTGAAGGCGCGGACCATGAGAGCGTTGCCGTGTTGCTGATCGTCGCGTCAACTGTGGGCGCGGTGATTGTTGGCGTCGAGGGTGCTGCGGCGGCAGTGAAAAACTCGCTCGCTGAATATGGGCCGTCTGCCCCGAGTGCGTCGTAAGTCCGTACCTGCCACTCGAAGTCAGCGGCGGTGAACGTGGCACCCGCAATATCGCGGAAGTTGTTCGGCGTTGTTTCCGTGGTATCAGTCCATGAACCTGCGCCCACAACTCGGTAACGCAGGTCGTATTGGGATTGCGTGTCGCCTGGATCAGGGTCAGAGAAAGTCCAGGAGAATCGCTGCGTGATGCCTAAGTCAATGACGATGCTGGCGATAGGTGCTGTGAGTGCTGGGGCGTTAGGACTAGCCATCAGGTTTCAACTCCTTGCACTAATGGGACAGCGGGATTCCGAACAGTGATCGTCACGCGCGCGTCAAGTGCGTAAGTCGCCGAGTTGAGTGCGTTAGCCGGTGAATCAACTGTCGCGCCGTCGACGATCACTCGTAACGGTGATGCTTGCGTGATCGTTCCTTTCGTTTGAACGTCAGCCATTACGCGCTCACCGCCTTTAATGTCCATCGTCCAGGTGATCCGTCCAGTGGCATGGTCCACGAGGACACTTGGCATTTGTCGCTGTCGCCTGCGTCGATTAGTTGCACAATGTCGAAATGTCCAGCGATAGGCAACGGATCGACGGTGATCTCGAACGTGCGCGAGACTGCTTGATCCGTTGCCACAATTCGATCACCTTGAGAAACCAGAGATGCTTGATCGGCTGCCTCTAGGTATTGCACCGGCGCGCGGACTGTGCGCCCTAATGCTGCGACAGAGGTTCGACCCGTTGACGGATTAGTCACGGTATACATTCCCGCGCCCTCTGTGGGTTGAGTGCTCGCATCTTTGCGAACGAAACGCCACCAATTACGAGCAGCCCAAACATCCGAGGCGAGCGAGCGATCCTCACCCACGAGGTTCGTTGTCAGATTGGCTGTGTCAAAAGTCCATTCGACCGGGCGCACTGACGGATCTTGATATGGACCAGAACGGAAAACGCCGTCCTCATTCGCCCATAGTCCGCGGTAACTGATAGCAGAAAGTAGATCGTTAATAATCCGCAGCCACGACGAAGGCGAATCAGGTGTGAGCGCCCATACCATCGGGGCTGGCAGCGTCGTTGATTGCAACGTGCCGTCGAGTTGTACCGTTGAGCCAACACCTGATGCCGTGATAACCGCTTGGACAGCGGCTAGATATGTCACGCCTGATGCCACCATGTAAGTATCCGATGGGCCAGCTTGCAGGAGGTAGATCAAGTCAAAGCCCGAAACGTCAAACGAGGCTGGTGTCTCGCCGCGCTTACTGTCAGGTGTCGTCAGGACGAACACGCCAAGGTTGAAACGGGCAGTCACGCCATTGTCGGAAAGTGTCAGGTACGGGCGAACACGATCTTTGCCCCACGCGAGTTCACGCGAGATCGCCAGGTTGCAGGTGCCGTGAACGTCGGCGTAGTTGCTGCGATCCACCTGACCCGAGAGCAAGTCGTTAGTGATGTCCTCGACCAGCACGTTCGCGCTGTCGAGTAACTCAAGTCCAGCACTTACTTCCACGCGCGGACCCGTTAGCAGAGTGGTGACTTGCGCCGCTGTGAGTGCGTTGCGTGGCGAGGCTGTGAGAACCTGCACTAGACAACCTCGGTAAATGAAACCTCTGTGAGACTGATGCCTGCGCTCGCTGTCGTATCACCTTGCGTTTCATCGACGCCGGCAGTTATATACGCAGCCCAGATTTTGCGACCACGATCATCACGAACGAGCACGATTTGGCCGACATGACTTTCCAGCCAAGTGACTTGTGTGCGATCCAACTCGGGCAGGTCAAGGGAGATGTTGCGTGGAGTGCCAGCCTTGAGCACCAGTCGAGTACGACCGCCTGCATATTGCCGAACCTCGCCGGATTGCGAGGTCGCCACAGCGAGGGCAGACATCAGCGGGAATGACGCGTAATCGCTAGGGTCCGATGCTGCATTGAGCCAAACTGTGTCAAGCAGAATAGAAGCCAACTAGATCACCCCTGTCTTTCTAGTTGCTGAATGAGTCGTGCTTGACGTGCAAGCTCTGCCGCGAAACGATCACCGAGAGCAGCAATGTCTGCACTCGTAGCGCCACCGCCTGCACCAGCAACAGCGGCCTTGCGTGTGGCTGGGGGAGCCATATCCAGTGAACCGTTGGGGATGATGTTGCCGGCGAGGTTGGGTTGAAATAGTTCAGGCCCCTTCTCGCCAACGAGGAATGTTCCACCGCGCCAGACTGGGCCACCGAGAGCGCGCTCACCGTCAACCTTCTGTGAAATAACCTTGTTTATTGTTGTCACGGTGATGGTGGCGGTGCGGTCCATTTTGTTGGCAAGGTTGTCCATCAAACGCATTAACCTCGTTCGACCGTTACCTTTAGGACCGAAACTCTCGACGAACGCAGACACCATTTGTTGTGCTGACGTCAAGCCGGCACCGTAATAATTAGTTCCTGCAAGGAGACCAACTTCATCGGCTGCGGCTTGAGTTGACGAAACGAGATCGTTAGTTTCCGTGATAGCGGCGACACCGCCAGCGATCAGACCGTCCATGATGACAATGCCCGACGTTGTTCCAGTAGCGATCACCTGTTGCAGTGCCGCCTGAGACAGTTTCATTGATATAACAGTTTTCACGCGCTCAGCGAATACCGCAGCCTGCTCTGCCTGCTTCGTAAGAGCGGCCATGAACGTAGTCCCTAAACTCGTGCCAGCCGTTTGAGCAGAGGTGAGCGCCGCTTGCGCGGAACCGAGGGCCGCCTGTGCCGTTGCCACGCCCCGTTTGTCTGCATCCGAAGCATCTTTTTCTGCTGCCTTAGCCTGAGCCTCAGCGAGGGAATTCCCTGCCTCTGCGACTACCTTCTGAGCTGCAATGATTGCGGCAGAGCGATCACCGGCCCCGCTGAATGCTTCACCGAAATTAAATCCCGCTGTGATGGAATCCGACACTGACTTTGCGAAGTTCTGCATCTCGTCTTGGATCGTCTTAACACCTTCTCGGAGTTTCCCAAGGGTGTCCTTGAACGCTTCCTGTACGGAGTCAACCATTGCAGAACGCGCAGCCTTACGAGCTTCTGGCTCTTTCTCTTGCATCCCTTTAACGAAGGCAGAGACGACGCCGCGACCAATCGTTAGCGAGCTCTCACTGACCGCTGGGAATGATGTCTCGATTCCCTGCTGTAAACCATCAACGATATTTGCGCCGATCTCTGCAAACACTTTCGACGGCGAGGCGATTCCGAGAACCTTCTTTACGAACCACGGCAGTGAGTCAATCTTCTCTTTGAAGAAATTCACGAAAGCATTCCACGCATTAACGATTCCATCTTTGATTCCATTAACGATGGCTGATCCAATTTCAAGAAACTTCTTGCCTATGCCCGTGAAGATGCCCATGAAAGCATCCCACTTCTTTTGCACATCGTTTTTGAATGTGACGAAGCCGTCAACGATGAAACCGATAACCTTTTTAATGGCCGGCCATACTGTTTCGCTGAACCAATCCACGACAGTTTCCACGACAGCGCGGATACCGTTCCAGACTGTTTTGTAAACGGTCAGCACCGCTTTCACATAGGTGCTGATCGCATTAAACACAAATTGCAAAACAGGCATGACACGGGTTTGGAAGAACCCGACAACAAACTCCACTGCTGCATGGATCGCGTTCCAGGCAGTCTTGTAAATAGTCAGCACAACCTTCACGTAGGTGGAGATCGCGTTAAACACGAATTTCAGCACCGGCATCACGTAATTTTGGAAGAATCCGACAACCGCCGCGACGACTGTTTGAATACCAGACCACACCGAGTCAATGATGTTGCGGAATGCGTCGAATTTGAAGTAGGCGACAGTGACAGCAGCAACGACAGCGACGATTGCGAGGATGAGTAGACCGATGGGGTTCGCGGCCAGGACTACGTTCAAAACACCTGTGATAGCAGCCCACGCAGCGGTTGCAACTCTAACGACAGCAATGATTCCGCTGTAGACCTGCATCGCAATAACGACCGCACCGACACCAGCGGCGAGGGGTATCAACCAGCCCTCGTTCTGCTTGATCCATTCGACCATCGCCTGCAATGCGGGGACGATTGTGTCGGTGATGTACGAGCCGAACGATTGCAGCGCGGGCAACGCAACACTGACAATAAAGTCAAACAATGGCTTAATGCCGTTTTCATAAACGTTTGTCAGAATGGTGCGAAAAGTACCACCAACGCCAGTGCCATTCTTGAAACCCTCAACGAAGCCGTCAATCGCAGGCAGAACACTGGTCGTTATGAAATTCGTCAGTTTCGTGACAACAGGCAACAAGAAGCCGCCTATTTTTGTCTTTAAGTCATCTGTTGCCGCCGCCGCGATGCGCTGTTGATTCGCCAGCCCATCCGAGGTCCGGGCGAAGTCGCCTTGAGCGGTCCCTGTCTGTTTCATAATGAGTGCTTGAGCAGCGAGTGCCTTAGTCTGCGGGCTCATCGCCTCTTTAGTCGTCTTGATGAGACCCATCTTTAAGGCTTGCGCCTTGAGCGTCGCGTCATTCATGTTAACGCCGAACCTCTTAAGCGGCTCCGTTTCACCAGTCAGTCCAGATTGAAGTGCAGCCAGGGCTTCTTCAGGTGACGCATTGTTAAAGCTCGCCAGGTCGCCGGCAAGTGTCACCATTTCTTGTGATAACGCAGCAGCCTTCTTTGGTGCAATTTCTAGCGACACCAGAAGGTTTCCGAGACCGCCTGTCGCATTAAGGTAAGCCGTCTTTGATAAACCCATAGCCTGTGCTGACGTTTCCGAGGCAGCCATGATCGCGTCGGCCTGCTTGCCGAAAACGACACCCACCTTGGACGCTGACTCAGATAGGTCGGAGGCACCGTCAACGGCACCCTTGAAAAACGCCACTCCAGCCGAAACCGCGAAGAGCCCGGCGAGTGGTGCAACAAAGGACTTCGCTGAAGACAAGAGTCCCCCACCGAACCGTTTACCGCCTGATTTTCCAGCCCCCGCGAGTTGCGGGTTGACCTGCTTTGAGAGAGCAGAGCCAAACCCCTTCGCGCTCGGAATTACGGAGACTACAGAATATCCCAAATTTGCGATTCGGATCACCTCCTAAATAAGTGGTAATGCACTAGACGTAACCACTATGGAAGGGCTACTGTCTAAACATGGACGGATATATGACCGAAGTGGAATATGAAGAAGATGTGCTTACTGTGCGCGGGAAAAACAAGGCCGCGCGGATTGCTCTCGCTGGTCCCGATCATGGATCAGGTGATGTCGTGGTTTCCAGAGCAGACATAGCATCGGCAAAGTTTGTGCCAACGCGGCTGGCCGGCTCAGTCAATGGGAACCTCATCATCACTACAACGCAAGGAGAGCGATACCAGCTTCACTTCCGCAAGAAGCAGCAAAGCGACTTTGAAAACCTAGCGCGAACACTCGGGGCGGTGGGCATTAAGTAATTTCGCCCGAGTCCAATTTCTCTTGTCGCTCTCGTGCGCGCTTACGTGCCTGACGTACCTTTGCCTCGCGTACTGGATCAGCGACCTCTGTGGCCTTGGGTCGCGCGGGATGCGCCTCGCCAACTGTTGCCCCGTAAATATCTGCTAATAGATATTCGCTGAGCATCCAGCCCGAACCACCCATTGCGCGTGCGCACGCAGAATCAGGTGGTAGGTGCTCGATGAGTGCTGCGATCTTGCGGGTACTCAGTAAGCGGCGGCCCGTTGCATCCTTGCGCCAGAAGTCGAGTAAATCAACGTGATACACATGTTGTAGGTCTGCTTCCACAGCGTTCGGATGTTCCCGAATCAACCGTAGAAGCAGCGTCAATTTCCCGCTGTATCAAATCCTGCGGCCTCAGCGAAAGCGGTGAAAAGTTCGTTGATCTGTCTGCCCGTCCAATTGTCCATGTTCAGGGATGCCCAGCGTCTCGTACCAACTAATCTGCGGATTGCCTCGACAGCGTGACCATCCTCAAAAGCGAGCAACACGCCCGCCGACCAATCTTGCGCTTCGGAAGGAAACGTGAACTCGTGACCGTTGTATTCAATGGTCGTCGTTTCTGTGCCTTCTGCCTCGATTTGTGCAGCAGACTTCTTGTGATCTTGCGGAGCCTTGATAGCCATGAGCGTGGTTCCTTATCTTGTAAGTTGGCGTGGTTCATAATGTGAAGCAGCGGACGTCGTGAACCACGCCGGAATACGACGCCCGCTGGATTAGTGACTAGCTGACAGTTGCCACGCAAGGAGCGGTCGAAGTGACCCCCGCGTATGTGCAGGAGATCGCCGCGGTGCCAGCCGACACACCAGTGACGTAACCGCCAGGTGCGACAGTTGCTTTCGCTGGGGTGGCAGATGTCCAGTTCGCCAACGCGGAAACGTCGACGGTGGAGGCATCGGAGAGTGTCGCGGTTGCGACCGTGACCTTGATGCCTGCGACAGCGAGCGCCAGTGTCAATGGCGACAAGGCAATGGAGACGACGCTTGGTGCTTCCTGCTCAACGAACAGAACGCCGGCAGTGGTGGGGAATATCGTTGCCATGAAGCCGTACTTGGTGATGTCGGATTCAGTGTCCTTGATGTCGCCGTCCACTTCAACGAGCGCCTTGTACGCCGAAATCAGGCGGTGAATCTTGCCGGACTCATCGCGGGTTTCAAACGCGATCTTGCCTGCAACAGGGCGGGGAGTCACAATGCTGCCCGTAGTCGATCCAGGCCACAGGAGCGCCTTTGTGGTGGCGTTATCTTCGAGTGCAGTGAATTTCGCTGTGTGCTTGAAGTTACGACGGGATGTTTTCGTGAGTGCGCCACCCCAAGCGAAAAAGTCTGCGCTATCAACGTCGCGCGAGTGCGTGAAGCCTTCGTCGCCGTCGAGTAGACCGACGTGACCCCACGAGCCGTTAAAGACTGTAGCGACAGTTGCGGGATTTGTTGCAGCTACGTCAGCCGCAAAGTAGACGTCTGCGTAGGCCCATAAATTGACCTTGTCTGGATCGGATGCCATTGTGTTTCTCCTTCGATAGGGGTTGTGCGGGTGACCCACTCCTGAAGGAGAGGGGGATTGAGGGTGGTGTTATGCGATGACAGATCCGCGCAACATTGCGCGGACGGTAAAGAATGCGAGAGTCGCGGTGGAATCGTTGTCTTTCGTTGTGAGTACGCCGGCGAGTGACTGGTAGCCATTAGAAAGTAAAAGCGCCTCGGCAATGTGCGCCTGTGACTTCGCTGTCGTTGGCGAGTTAGACCAGAGCGTCACGCGAACAGATGCGCGCCAGAGCACCGGATACTCAACCTGAGTGCCGTCCAGACCTACTTGCCAGAACGTCTGTGACGATGTCGTCCAGGATGCGGGGACATTCGTGCCGACCCTGCCGGTGCCGCTTGCGATAGTGCCGCGAGCGATCAGTCGTGCTGTCAGAAAGTCAACAACGATTCGCTCAGCATCAGGTGGAACAGCGAGGATCTGGGTCATGTTTTCGACTTGATCGTGAGACCAACACTGGATGCCGCGCGATTTAAGACGCCCCGCTTGGCCTCAAGTGCGAGTCCAGCGGGATGAGCAATCGACACAGCAGCAGCGCGCCGATCCGTTGTGTAGGCGCGCACCGTGACCGTGGCGTCAATCTCAGGATGCCCGGTTGACACGTTGCCTGCAATAGCGTTTGCTGCGGCATTGACTGCTTGTGCAATCTCGTCGCTGTTAAGAATCTCTGCGATGCCTTTGGAATCAAGTTTGAAACTCATTACGCCACCTTTGAGAGTGTGATGCGATTACGAATGCGGCGCTTACCGAGAAACACAAGGCTGTCATTGTGAACCCTCATACGATCCATTGACTTCTTGTCATTTCGGCACATTGCCACGTACTCAATCCACCCACCCTTAACGATGATCGGTTCGTCCGCAGCAATGAGATGACGACAACCGTTCACTTTCATCCAACGGAGAACATGGTCGATCGCTTGCCTGCTGCCTTGGTTAGTTTCGGTCATGTATGTCATCCGGCACTCCTGACGAGAGCTACTTCAACACCTGGCGCCCATCCCGTAAACGGATTTGTCCACGATGCCGGCTGACCCTCAATGCGGTAATCCACCGAGTCGACAGTGATCGTGTCTGTGTAAACAATGTCTGAGCCGGCAGGTGCGTAAACGGACAAGCCAACAATGACCCCGTTGCGACCACGTTCGACAGGCTCGCTTGAGTACCTGGGAGCAACAGCGCATCCAGTGATATTGGTTGACGTTGTAGTGCCCGAGACAGGGTCGCCGTACTGATCGAAGCCGCCCGGTGATGAACGGACGACAGTAATTGTTGAGCCGTAGAGAAAGCTCATGCCAAAACGATCGCGGACTTAGACTGAATCCACGGTCCAAGAATCGCCTTATCAGATGCAGACAAGAACACTTTACCGCTTGACGCGACATAGGACACTGCGAAAGCGCCAGCCGTTTCCGATTGAACACCTGTCGCTGGGCCACCCATTGTCGCCGCAACCATTCCTGCAACCAGATTAACGATGACAGGTGGAACCGCTGCATTGGTAGTGAAGTCAATTTCTAGATCGCCAGAGACGCCATAGATCATGCGACCCCTGACTGTGTAATCAGTTGCCAAAGTGAGCGTTGTTGCGGTGCCCGTGTATGGATCGATTTGACGCACAGCAATACCAGTTGGCGTTCCCGCGGGGATCTTTACTTTGCCCCGCTCAAAAAGACAACGGCCAATCGTGTAGGTGCCCGAAGCAAAACGGAAACCAGTGTGCGTCGTCACGAATGCCGACGCGAGAATCAGCAAGGATGTTGCTCGCAGGTTCTGGTCTGAGGTAAGGGAGTGACCGAGTGAGTTGCTCACATCGGTCGTAGTCGCAAGGCTCATTGGTCACTCCCTTCCATCAGTGGTTGTGTTTCTTAGGCGGTCTTGATCGCGGCGACAACAAGTCCCGACGCGCGAGTGACCTTCGAGCCGTACAGGTGGAGACCCTTGAGGGCATCACCGAAACGCTTCTCGGGGCGGTACGCCTCGACCTTGTTGATCTGTTCGGCGTAGGACGTCGCAATCGGCGATCCTGCGTAACCGAACTTCGTGGCACCCGCAAGAACGATGTCTGCGGATGTTCCAGCGGTTGCGCCTTCGATGCCCATTGTTGCGACAGTTCCATCAGCGTTGACGGACACAATCAGACCTGCTGCGCCAGTGATGCGCGTGCCTGAAACGCTGAGACCAACATCGCCTTGAGTGAACGTTCCAGCCGCGGCGGTGAGGGTCTTGGCAGTTGTTGCAACAGTGACTGTTACCGCGATTGCGCGAGCAGCAGCACCTGCGTTGTTTGACTTGAAGATGGTAAAGCCGGCGGCCTCACCAATGATTCCGTTGCGCAGGGAATTTGAACCTGACTCGTTGACCTTAACGAAGCGTCCGTCGAGCTGGAGTTTTCCGTATGCGGCTGGGGAAACGACCGCAAATCGGCCCTCGGTCGGCACGTTTGCCTCGTCGAGACTGACCCCAGCGGGGACCAGAAAAGCGTCGTAGACATTTGTTGCCGTGGTGGCGTCAATGACTCCGAGAGGGTTGCCCGCGGCAAGCCGCATCTTCTTAGCAACATACAAGTCTGCGACGTCACGCAAACCAAAGGCTGCGCGCTGAGCTGCCTCAGTCATAAGAGCGCCGCCGTTTTTGACCTGTCGCATGTCAATGTCATCAATTTGGAAATTGAATGACTTCGCTTGATCGATGAGAAGGGTTAGGTCCGCATCAGTCAACGTCTCAACGTCGCCAAGGTCTGTGTCCTTGACGTAATCGCTGATTGTTGGATCAGCGACACTGACGATGTGAACGGTGTCACCTGAGTTGGCGATTTCACCCTCGTAATTTCGATTCGAGCATTGAGGGCCAGCGAACACGAGTGACTTTTCAAGAACGCTCAGAAGGGTGGATGCCCATACTTCGGGCTGGAAATTTGTTATTGCCATGATTGGCCTTTCTGGTAGGTGGGTTTACCCGCCGAGGACTGTCGCTAGACGTCCCTCGATGCGGGCTGTTTCAACTGCGGCGTAGTCCTTAGATGCGAACAACGCCTTCATTTCGGATTCGGTCATTTGCTTCTTGCCAGATATGTCAGGGCCACGATCGCCGCCGCCAAAATCGGGCTTGGCTGGTGTGCCTTTGAACGCAATCAATGCGTCAGCAGATGATTCGAGTTCTTCTTTCGTGCTGCCACTGAGCAGATCCGCGGGGATACCTTTAGCCGCTGCCACTTCGGCGCGAATAGCTCGCGCTTCAATCTCGGCAACCTTGGATTCCGCTGCGGTCGCCCTGTCGGCGGCCTTCTGCAACTCGGTTTTGCTTGCTTCTTCAAACTCGTCAAACTTCTTGGCCTTGTCAGCATTCGCCTTGGCCGAGTCCTCATGCTTACGCGAGAACGCTTTCCACTTCGCAACTTCTGCCGCGAGATCCGCTGATTCCGAATCCGAACTAACAGGATCGGGAGTTGGTGCAGGATCAGAAACAGGTGGAACAACTACTGGTGGTACTGGTGGTGGTACTGGTGGTGTCGCATTATCTTCATTTTCCTTTTGCATGGCGTGTCTCCCATTCGGGTGTGTTTTGCCCATTGCGGGCAGTCCTCGCGGCGTTGCGAGAAAATCAGGTGATCGAGGAAGGTCCAGTGAAGTGCTGGCCTGCGCGGACAAGTGTTGGACCGTATTCGCCGTGTTCCTTTGTGACCACTAACTTGCGGTAGTCAGGTGCTCGCGCGCCACGATCAGATATGCCGAGTTCGTTCTCAACAGCAGTGTGGACAGATTCGAGTCGGTCACTCGCGCCTTGAGAATCGAACGGATTAGCATTAGTGATCGGTGAAACTCCACACGAACAGCCAGGGTGGATCGGCATGAGATCGCCACGACTGTAAATCTGTGTCGACGCGACGTAACACAACGCGCATGTCTTTGTGCCAGTTACGTCACGAGTGAAGCCGCGCACGCGAGCATCACGCGAAAGCACACTCTGCGAAGTGCGCGTTTTGGCGAGCTGCATATCGGTACGAACAATGTCCACGAGCCTCGCCTTGCCAGCAGAAACCGCTGCATCAAATGGCTTTTGCTCAGAAAGGCTCGTCCAGACTGTTTGAAAAGGACGCTTATACACTTCATCGGCAGGAACACCACGAAGCGCCGCTGTGTTAATGGCACCCTGCGGTTTCACTGCTTCGCCGAGCATTAGAGACAATGTGCGCGCAAGGTAGGAGTCTGTGAGTGCTGACATTTGTGTGCCGCCTGCTTTGATAACTGGAACGACCCTGTTAAGAAAACGAACCATGTCGGCTTCTCTGTACGCACCCGCTGCCCACTGTGTCTTGGCGTAAGCCTCAACGCGATCACGGATAACTTTCGTCTGCCCCGCGTAAACCCGTTGCAGGTTGTCAATCGCCCGAAGGTCAGGCTTGCGCTGTGTCACTAGTCACGGAAATGTCAGGGATCGGCAGGGCAAGTGAAGCATTGAGTGCATCAGATGCGCGCTCAGTTTCTAACTGATCCACGCGGTCGCCGGAAAACTGCCAAATGTCGGTCATGCGGGTTCGCCAAGGGAGATCCTGCGCCTTTGTTGCAGCGTCTGCCTTCTCTGCGAGTGATTGGCGCTCAACAGGTAGCCACAGCACTTCAATATCAACAACGATGCTGGACTGCCCGCGTTCGATAGCCAAGGCTGCACCCATCGCGCGTGCAAGTGGGGACGATGCGCGAACAACTCTGTCGCCGGCCTTAAACGTCAAGCCTTCCTTGGCGAACGCTGCACCCTCTGCGGACTGGTTCGCACCGTCGGGGATAAGTGTTGACATCGGGGTCCGACTTACTGCTGCCAAATGTGTGATGTCGTCTTTGTTTGCCGAGAGTGAAGCCGTGATGTCTGTTTGCGATGACTCCCACAACTTGACGCCATCTGGCAACTGCCACAGTGCGCCCGGACCCGGCTTGAATAGTTCCTTGTAATCGATTGGGTTGCCTTCGTCGTCCTCTGTGGGCAGGCTTCCTTCAACTGCGCGCTGACGATAAGCCTGCATCGCCGTAATGACGAGGCGTTGCAAAATGTTCCAGTTGATCCGATCAAGAATGTCTGTGTGTGTCTCGAACTCGCCCTTGCCTGAGCGATTAACAAAAGGAAAGACAGGGACGAAATCTAGGCCGGTTGCATTACCGTGAGATCCGTCATCGTTAAGGAATGGAACCCAACCACCTGCAATGCCGCGGATGGGAACTCCGTAGGTTTGTGTGAGAGAAACATTCGTAAGCGGGCGAACGTAAGGAAAGACAGCGCCTGGTAAATGTAGGAAAGCAAAGTCCGAGTTTTCAATCTCGTCGCGGTACACCTTTAGGCCGGCGCGCACTTGGTTGGGCCTAGATGCTGACTGTTCCGTGATTGCCTGCTCGGGGCGCTCGCATGACACCAGCGCTTTCCCTGTCGACTCCTCGCTAACAATCAGGTAACCAGCAGAGAGACCGATCATGTCGCGCAGAACGTCAGAAATGCCGAGTTGTAACTCGTTGCGCTTCCAGATTGCACGCAACTGGTCGTCATCCTCAGACGCGCCGGCAACAGAGAAGCCAGAAGGAATCATCCGCTCGCACACGGCGTCGACAATGAGCTCACCAAAGTTTGTCCGTGACTTGCGCTGGAAATCCTTGTACGCATCTCGGCATCCGTCGGCACCTTCAGGAAGCGGGGCGTCGCCGTCCATGTAAGAACGCAAGATTGCGATGCGACTTGCGCGAACATCCATCGCCTGTGCGAGCCGATTGAGCCACTGGTCAGGAGTCAGTGCCATAGGTGACTCCTTTCAAAGTTAGCGGAGACGTCGTGGTGCGCTGCTGGTTTTCTTTTTTCCGATGCCCTTAGCAATAGCGTCAATGCGACACTGCCAAGCGAGCGTTGCGGCGATAGCGCCGTCGATCTTGTCCTCAGAATCAGGATGCTGTTTAGATATTTGGACAGTGCCGTTGCGGATCTTGCGGCGCGCATTCAATAGGTGGCGAGTGAGGACGCTTGACCCGTCATAGGTCATTTCACCCTCAACGATTGCTGTGTGAAACTGTCCAAGAGCTTTCGACACAAGATAGGAGCGGCCACCAGTCATCCACCAAGTGATCGGGTGAGCAGATGTGCCGACCTTGAGTTGCTTGTGAAATAGTGCTTCCCAATCAGCCACATAGGATTCCCACATTGCAGGGTCGGCGTAGAAACCAACCACATGATGTTTCTTGAACGTTTCCTTGACTACCGCGTCAACTTCGGCTGTGGGAACCTGCCATTTATCAACGTGATCGGGATGCTCCCAAGAACCAATGTGGAAAATGTGACCGTCTTTGACGGTGCAGCCCACTAGAACGGTTGCGTCCGTCTTGCCTCGGGTGCGGCTGCGTGAACCGTCGAAGCCAAGAACAATCGGCTCGCTCCGAGTAACTACCCTTGGCTCATCGCCGCGCTTAGGTCCGCACGCCAACAATTCAGGACTCGACAACCACGAATTACCCGCGTGTGTTATCTGGTTGAGAAAGTCAGAGCGCGAGACTTGAACGTCAGACGTCAAATCCCAAATCGTTGAAACTAAATGGTCCAAGTCCATGTGCCCAGGTGCGCACGGTGGTTCGTGGAGAACACAACCAGCAGGATCGGCAGAAGCGTCGCCGTAAGTAAAGCGCAAACCAGCAATAAGAGACTCGCGGTCGAATAAATCCGTGTCAGCCAAGGCTTCGCGGTGATCGTAATGCAGCGCCGTGTCTTTCGCTCGACCCTCTTGGATCGCGGCCCATGATGCCGCCGATTCTTCGGCGACCGAACCTTCGCCAGGAATGAAAGCGTTTGGTGACTCGATGAAACTGCCGCCCGTTTTGGCTGTGTTGTTCTTTACTTTTTGGTAAAGGTTCAAGCCGCCGTTTGACGCGACCCATTCTTCTGTTTGGTCCAATACCGCGAACACAGGGCGGTTGCCCTTCGTGCTGCGCGGCGAAGATGTGATCGGTTCAATGCGACCGCGTGGAAGGCTGACGAATGTGTCAAGAATCTCTGTGCCGGGATAGTTCTTTACCACTGGACCAGCGCCCATTTCTAAAAGCGGCGACCATGTGTTCTTCGTCTGCTTCTCCGAGACCGCAAGAATCTGGACAAGTGGCGTGCGTACTGTTGACCACGGCTTACCAACCGGCTGTCCGTCCGAATCCCAGCCATCAGGAACGACAGGGCCGAGTGCTTCGACCCATGCGAGCGCGGCAAGAAACGGGGACTTACCCCAGCCACGCGAACGGGAAATTACGCCGCGGCGACACTTTCTTTTGCCCGTAGCAGGGTTGAGCTCGTAAAACCTGAGAACGAAATCCTCTTGCTCAACATAGAGCGAGAACGGCTCATACTCCGGTCTGTCAGGTGCTGCAAGATTGTCTGCAATCCAATCGATGACTGCGTATCCGAGTGTCGGAATCTCACCCGGAAATGTTGGCTTCCACGGCACAACTCACCCACCCAAAACTTTCGAGTCTGGCACAGCGTGAAGCCCGCCACGTCGAGCGCGAGCGTTAGTGGGTGCTGGTGCTTCGACAGTAACGGGAGCATCGGGTGTTGCGTCAAAGAATCCTTGGCGTTTGCGATCATCTGGATAGCCACCAATTTTAGCGATCCGCTGCCGCAACTCGGGGGCAACCTTTGTGTCACCTTCCCAGAATTCAGCGTGCAGCAATGCAATCTCCAAAGCTGTAAACCAGTCAGTCTCGGTCCATCCCGCAGCCATCTGCGATCGCCCCCACGCTGCCCACCACGCAAACGTGATTTTAGGCCACGCAACTCGGACCATGCGGCCATCCACATTGCGAACCATGCGAACAGGCAGTTTCGGTTGACTCGCTGGTGCAGCCTTCATACGAGTCGGTGGGATCGCCGGCTTATTGGTGCGCGCGCGAGTAGATGGATCTTTCGGAGCAGGACCTTTTCCAGCCATGATGTACCTCCCGTGTCGGGAATGAAAGACTCATTCCCGTGTCGGGATTAAGTCGGTTGAAGTTGGAACGCCGAACCAGTCACGCGAATAAAGCGCGCTCTCGTGTAACGCTCAAAACCAGAACGTCGAATGCCAGGAGACTCGGGTGCAGAAACGAAAATGTGCAGACCGTCGCCGGAATGCGAAACCTCTGTGAAAAGGATCGGCTCAGAAATAGCGGCGAGATGCTCCGATGCGGAATTGGTTAGTTGCCCGTCGATCAACGCGTGATCCAAGTCGTAACAGCCAATGCCATTGCCAAGCATGATGCCGAAACCGTCGCCGGCAGTTGACGCCTTGGCCTCTGAGTAACTGGACCACGTTAAAGGGTTGGTGCTTGAAGCGGGTGAACCGTCGCTACGGATCGGGCGCTTGCTATCCGCGCGAGTCCAGCAATTCCGCGACGTCATTTCGACCGGAAGATTCCCACGCGCTCGTCGAGCTGCGACTCGGCACCGATTGGAACAGAAACGGGCAGCGGGACCGTGAGATTTCAGCTCAAGAGAAACGTCGCACCGCTCGCATCGCATGACACGATTCTACCATTGATAGCAACGGTTTTCATGTTTTCGAGTGTGCGGAGTGCATCTATATCGGGCAATCTAAGCGGTTAGTTTGGTCTGTGGTTGTAGATGATTCGGCGGGGCGTGAAAGCGGCAGACTGTGCGACGTCGAAGCGTATTTAGGGCAGAAGTTCCAGACCCGTAGGCGAAGCGAACGGCAGCACCTTAAGTCTGCGCGATGCACCGGGTGGGGGGTTGCCCCCTGGGGGTCACAGAAGCCCTGGATGTACCTCTGGTGCACGTTGTGCTTTCGTAGCCCAGCGTGCGGCTTGAGTCTCCATGCGGCTCTTGTGTCTATGGCAGGGCTCGCACTTGCCGCCGTGGTTACTGTCGTCTGCCGTGCTGGCATCACCGCCGAGGCTGATGGGAATTATGTGGTCGTCCTGTGTAGATTCCCTGTAGCATCCGTGCTCGTTGCATTGTGGACAACCGGTGCAGCGGCACACTGGATCGCGGTTGAGTATGCGGCGGCGTTGCGCTTGCGTTCCTACTGGCCTTCTTCTTCCCCAAGGATTCTGACCCACTGTCTATCCGATCAGCTCAACGCTGACATCGCTTTCCTTTGTTTTTAGTCGCTGATCAAGTACGGCGTTGAGATACGCCTGCCAAGCAGCTCCGCGTTCATCTGCTGGAACCTGGTTCAAATGGGTTAACGCCTCATCAACGTCAACGATTGCTGC
>Ga0209390_10005186_pt1 | contig 18736 bp, 13 predicted proteins | sample BON01_FD_187212 | JGI IMG/M metagenome (GOLD analysis project Ga0209390, IMG submission 187212) | Freshwater microbial communities from Lake Bonney liftoff mats and glacier meltwater in Antarctica - BON-01 (SPAdes) (version 2) | ecosystem: Environmental > Aquatic > Freshwater > Ice > Glacier...
TATATACATATTTGTGAATATATATATATTCACAAATATGTATATATATATATATACGTATATATATATATATATATATGTATATATATATCTATATGTATATACGTATATATATATATATACATATTTGTGAATATATATATATTTTCTGTTCACATATATGTAAACATGCAATTATTTCTACATATAGTTATACGCATAAATACATATTTATATAGTCTTATGTCTCTCACACTGTCTACCTCGCTCTCTTCATCACTCTATCTCTTTCTCTCCCTGCATCCCTTCTTTTGCCTTTCTCTTTTGCTCTCCCTCTCTCTCTCTCTCCCTGTGTCTCTGCGGGTAGCGCAAGCTGACCATGAACACAGGCTGGAGTTGGTCGGGCATCGTCACCTGCTGGTCGACAGTCCCAATCTTGTCGCTTTCGGGCCTGTTGCCGCGGACGTTGAATTTCAGCTTGAGGACGAGCGGCGCCTTGTCGGGTCGATCTGCGTTGAACAGGCCGTGCGTCAAGTGGATCCGGCCTTGAAGCGGTATATGCTGCGCGCATGCACCACGCCATTGCTGGCATATCAGCGCATCGCAAGGATCTGCATGAGAGTGAGCACTGTCTTGCAGTCATCGTCGTTGAGCACGTTGACTCCGCAGAACGAAAGCGTGATGCTGCCTCTCGAGCCGGCGAGCCAGTTGATATCCGCTGAGACAAAGCGTTGAGCACTGGATGGGACAGTATGAACGTTGAAGACAAGTGCGCTCAAGGATGACGGCAAAGTTGACATCCGGCAGCCAACACAAGGATCAGTCACGCAACTGCAGAAAATGCGTCAAGCAATCGAGTCATGAGCCGAAAGTGTTGTTCAATGTAAATGAACTCAATGCTATTGTTTGTGCTGTACGGGCATGGCACCTTGTACTGTAAGAAATTGCAACGCTGAACTATACACACACAGCTCCTGAATATCCGTCTTCATACACTCGAGATCTTCTGGCTGCATAAGCCATGAGCCCTGTACTTCTGGCACAAAGTCAATCACACCTTGCCACAACCTGTCGATGGACAAGTGTATGCACGTGGTCTTCAGGTTGAGAAATGCGGAATGAAGCTTCCAGCAACAGTAGCGCGCAAAAAATCGGCATGTTACCCAAATCTCTGCCCTTCCACTGTGCGGTCAGGACAGCTAAGACTGTGTTGGAAATGATCCTTGTGCTCCTACGTCGGCGAAAAATCTTGTGCTGGTATGGAGAGTGGCAGCTTTGCACTCTGCAGATGTATATTATATACCTGCCATTATCTTTGGTTTCCAAACCGCGGGCAACCTGAAACCTGAGATTGCCAAATTTCATAATTGCGAATTTTGGTGCTTGAGACGATGACGAGACATTTAGTTCTAAAGTTCGAATCTAAACAAACAAAACGACGTTTGGTGAGCGACGTTTCGTCGTGTACAAAGACGAATCTGTGCGACGTCGAGAGTGTAAAGGTGGATCTGCGCCATACCATGCGAATGCACATTTGTGTGTATGTCGAGAGTGCAAAGGTGGATCTCCGCATGTGCATCTTTCGACGCATGCGTATCTTGCGCATGCGCATCTTTCGACGCATGCGGATCTGCGCATGCGCATCTTACGACGCATGCGCAAGACACATGTGCATCTTTGTGTGTGTGTATGCGTGCGCTTATATCCTCATACACGAATGCACATTTGTGTGTATGTCGAGATTGCACAGGTGGATCTGCGCATGAGCGTCTTTCGACGCATGCGTATCTTGCGCATGCGCATCTTTCGACGCATGCGGATCGCATCTTTCGACGCATGCACAAGACGCATGTGCATCTTTGTGTGTGTGTATGCGTGCGCTTATATCCTCATACATCAAAAACTGACATGAGAACGGTGCAGACACGATGTATAGCGGCCGGAGAACAGGTAAGCGAGCGCTTGGTCATGGCCAGTTTGGTATGGCTAGACCATGCAAGCGGGCCGGAAGTTTGTTGCTGCCGGACAACAGCTACAGCAGTGACGATTCTGACCAGTGCGACAGAGTAAACAATCCAGAATGTGCTCAGAATAAAGGATTCTCGGTGCAACTGCAAGATGGCATAGTTTCTTCTGATTCTGCGAATACGCAAGATGGATCACCTCAAACTCTCAACAACTGGATGCGAATACTTCACGCTGTGCGGCATTCCGAAATTTGTACGAACCTTGTGTGTGTGCGACGAATGGCTCAGATGCTAGTTCTGAGACGTAGGGTTCGTATTCTTACGATAGTCAAAAAACTAATGATTTGGGACACAAGAATGCAGATGCGTATCCTGGACCGTGATGACACCCCCAAGATCTCGTCTCTGATGGTCAAAACCTGGGAACGGATGAGCCACGCTGCCCTCCATTCTCGCATGCGCCAGACAGCTTTGCATTTGCGCGTCTGGCTTTCCAGGAAAGTGAGTTTCAACCAGACACTTTACACGTGGCGGCGGGTGCTTGAACCAGCGCTTCAATTGCGCAGGTTCCAAAGAGATATACTGGTGCAAAGCTTGCTTCAGTGGAAAGTAAAGATTGAAGTGAAGATCAAATCAAGGACAGTTTACAATTGCCGGCGGGTGCTTGAAGCAGCGCTTCATTTGCGCAGGTGCCAGTTTGTTATTGCTGGAACATGCAAGCGGGCAGGATGTTTGTTTCTGCCCGATACCATTTACAGCAGTGACGATCCTGGCAAGTGCGACAGGCTATACATTCCAGAATGTGCCCAGAATAAAGGATTCTCGGTGCAACTGCAAGATGGCATGGTTTCTTCTGATTCTGCGAATATGCAAGATGGATCACCTCGAACTCTCAACAACTGGATGCGAATCCTTCACGCTGTGCGGCATTCCGAAATTTGTACGAACCTTGTGTGTGTGCGACGAATGGCTCAGATGCTAGTTCTGAGACGTATGGTTCGTATTCTTACGATAGTCAAAAAACTAATGATTTGGGACACAAGAATGCAGATGCGTATCCTGGACCGTGATGACACACCCAAGATCTCGTCTCTGATGGTCAAAAGCTGGGAACGGATGAGCCACGCTGCCCTCCATTCTCGCATGCGCCAGACAGCTTTGCATTTGCGCGGCTGGCTTTCCAGGAAAGTGAGTTTCAACCAGACACTTTACACGAGGCGGCGGATGCTTGAACCAGCGCTTCAATTGCGCAGGTTCCATACAGATCTACTGGTGCAAAGCTGGCTTCAGCGGAAAGTAAAGATTGAAGTGCGCACTGACCGTGGAGATTTTGTGTACAATCTTTCTCCTGCACGCACCACTGTGCTTGACATCAAGAGACTCGTGTTGGGTCCTCATTTTGAAAATACAAAGCAATGTTTCTGGATCAAATGGCAGAACACTGTTCTCACAGATCAGCTCACCCTCTCGCAAAATGGAATAAAAACAAATGCAAGTCTGAAATTTCAAGTGCAATTACGGGGTGGGGGTGTTGGTGATTTCTCGTCACAAGAATCTGCATCGGTGAGTAATGGCAGAGGCAAGGATAAGTCGTAATTGTAGTTTGTTGAATATGAGAGATTGAGATTTCACATTCAGGCCTTGATGCCAGATTGCTTTGAGTTAACCTTGCAAATGTTCCTGCATGCACTCCATACATCATAGTGCAGTGCAGTGCTCACAAAGTCTTGTTGGCACATCATAGAGCAGTCCTGACAAAATTCCTGTTGGCATCGGCATTGCTCTCATGGCAGACATGTAGTTTCTCATGATTGGAGGAGGGGTGCAGAGTTCTTGACTGTTATTGCATATTGCCCGAGATTATGTGAAAATGGACGTCCCTTTTAATTCAGGGGGGCAGATACAGAAAGTGATAAAATAATGAGGCACATGGTATTCATGGACGACGCCCGATCTACTGTTTAAAGCCGACAATGACGCACCCTATCCTTTTTTGGAATTTGCGAATAATCATCATTCCAAACTCACATATTCGAAAAGACACAACGACCATGCCGATTTCTCAAACTCTTTTTTTTGTTTTGAAACCTCTCATCAGTCTCCACTTCAATCGCCGGCGCGCTCCTCAAGCCAGTCAAATGCAAAAACACCATTTGCAAAGGTGTGCCTTGGCATGTTGTTCCGTGTGCTTGTATTTGTTTGTAAGGGTGCAATTTGCTTTGACAAATTGTCTTCTCGAACTATCCTCAAACACACATGTATTTTGATGTGATTTTATAATGGAATTCACGCACATTGATTTTAGTGCGTATATAAACGTATCTATGCAAAAACCCACGACGAACATTTTCATTTCTCAAAATCTTTTTTTTTTTTGATCTCAGGTGATGGATGCCAAGACACTCAAATCGCCAATTGCAAAGGTGTGACTAGGCCTGTTGTTGCGCATGCTTGTGTGTGTTTGCAAGATTGCCAGGTGATTTGACAAAATGTCTTCTTCAAGTAATCTCAAACATAAATGTATTTCGATATGATATTATACTTGAATTCACCTGAATAGATTTTTGTGCGTACATAGACCTGTCTGTTGTTTGGGTACTTGTAAACATGAATATATGTACTTATAACAAAACTTAATATGTTTGTACACATCTATATATTTATTTTTACTTTCAAATGTACAAATACAAATATATATTTGTTCAAATCTAAGGAGTAATATATACATGTATATACCTGCATATGTAATGAAATGAATATGTATTCCTATATAATGTTCTTCTAATACGCATGCTTGCCTGTCTTTATATGAAAATACAAATGATGTACATTTACATACGTATCAATATCTACATCCACATGCATGCATATAAATATGATATATACATATATATATATATATATATATATATATATATATATATATATATATATATATATTATATATATATATATATAATACTTATATATGCACACACGTGTATATGTACATATGAGTATTCAAATATATATACATATAAATGGATTCATATACATATACTTATACAAGACTTTTGCACATTTATATTAATATGTATACATGTGGGAACGGATACGTCGATTCGGTTAGGTCCGAAAGTACCTAGCTAGGTACTTTCAGACCTAACCGAATCCTATTTGACAAAGTGGTCGAAGTCGTTCGACTTATCCGTTCCCACAAAACCGTAAATGATGGCCGCCACAACCGTCTGGCCGAGCATGGCTCTCCCGAGCAGGCGTACCCCCATGCGGGCTTCCGTCCGTCCCACGGTTGGATGTTGCCCCTCAGCACCGGCCCCTGGGAGGATTCGCGGTAGCCCACCGGCCCCCGGGAGAATTTGCGATGGGCAGAGTTCGAACTGGCGACCTTTACAGTCTTGTGGGAACGAATAAGTCGAACGACTTCGACCACTTTGCCAAATAGGATTCGGTTAGGTCCGAAAGTACCTAGCTAGGTACTTTTGGACCTAACCAAATCCTATTTGGCAAAGTGGTCGAAGTCGCTCGACTTATCCGTTCCCACAATATAGATATTTATATACATGTTTATAACATTTCAAATACACAACAAAAAAATTCATGCATTTATTTGAATTGCCATGCCTATGATCAATATTTTGTAAGTATGTATGTGTATATGGACACATATTTTGAATTCCATATTTATGCATGCATTTAGTATATGGAAATGGAAATAATATACATATTTCTGTTGGTGAAATGTTTTGTATGATTGGATGCTTATGTAAATTTGTACATTGAACTGTGATAGACATACATATGTATTTTTACATGTACCTATATATGAATACATATATATTTTTGTTGACACACATGAATATAATCTCACTACACAATAATATATTTGAACCTTACGTGTTTGTTTGGATATTTATATATTTTTCAGGGTTTCATCACTCAAATGTATGTGTATCCTATAGTTGTACGAATTTATATATAAGTGTAAATTTATACAAACTATTTTTGACGTTCATATACATATTTATAGACACATCTAAACATATATACACATATAAATGTATATACATTGATCGATACTTGAATATAGACATATATATATATATATGTACGTGCATATATGTAAAATTGTCTATGTATATATATATATGCATATATTTATATGTGTATATATATTTGTATGACCACAAAAACACTTTCGAATATGACTCTTTTACATAAATGTTAAGAACATAAATGTTAAGAACACAGGGACGTATGTATCAATACACAAGAAATCAACAAGTGTCACATAAATGTCCAACAGGTTCATGGACGTAAACGAGATTCAGGCTCCGATGCTGATGATTCTTCGGATATCGATCATGAGGAAGATTTTTGCGAAGATTTGGATGAAAGTTTTACAGATTTTGATGAATTATCGGTGAGCAAAGAGTCGGCAAAAGGGCCTACATTTTTCGTGTCCATTACCTCTGTATGCTCTGATGCACCAGATACTCGACGACAAAGTCTTTCTGCTGCCTTTTAACTCTCAACTGCTACATGCATAGGTTTAACATGACAGGATATGTCAATTTCTTTTGTATCCAATATTTGCCAAGCACACGATGTACACCAGATGTCGTCACAATTTGTCGAATCCAAAGCGAGGAATACCGAGCAACTAGTAAAGATTTCTCAAACTGTGCTGATTGTATTTAATTTGCAATCATTGCCAGGATAACAAGAAAGTCAAGAAAGTCAAGCGACGAGGCCCGGGCAAGAAACAAGAGGTATGTTTTTCATCAAATATTCTCACAAAGTTATGTGATCAAGTTTCTGCTACTGGTTCACCTTGATACCTAGAGCGCAAAATGACAAAGCACACGATACACATAAGATATGAGTATTATTTTTTCAATCAAACATGACGAATACCGAGCAGATATTTACAATTTGTCAAAACGTGCTGATATCACACTTTTTGAACTCATCCCCAAAAAAAAAAAGTTTGACAATGCCAAGATTGGTGGCGCACAAAGTCAAAGCGCCGCAACAAAGGTATGTTGTCCAGCCAAATTTTTCGCATACTATGACACCAAGTATCTGGTGCTTTGCACTCTGCCACCTAGGACGCAGAATGGCAAAGAGAGCTGTAAGATTATGCAGGGATCTTCACAAATCAAGATCTCCAGCATGCCAGTGTGAAACCTAGCGTTGTTATGCGCACACGAGATCCACGTCAGTACAGACGCCATAGGCGAAGATGCAAGCTGGCGACGAGGAAGGTGCATATCAGCACAGTAGAATACACCGCGCTTCAAGTCGACAGATTGAAAGAAGGCTTTTTCTGCCGTGATATATGTGATATGCCAATCATCTGGCAACAACTGACACCTTTGGTCTGAGCAGAGGACAAATATTCATTTCCACGGTATTCCCGTTGAAACAAAAAAAAGGGTGGAATTGTCGCAGTACGATACCATGCATCCAGAAAGAGCGGGAACAACAAAGGAGGCGAACAAGTTGAAGCACGTTGCATCAGTTCGAAGTGACAGCATCAAATCACTGACAGAACTTCAAGAAGATGCAGAACAGCTGATCTCCGAATTGCAAGTAATTCATGCAGAATTGCACAAGTTGCAAACCGAAATTCATTTAATCGTGAATAAGAGCAACAACATGGTTCATAATTGGAATGGCAAAACACCTGTCCTGGCTTCCGTTGCAGTTGGAGGTGTAGACAAAACGTTTCATTTTCTGGGTGGAAGAAATGCAGCCCGCATGAACAAAATTGTCCAGTTTCATACATCACAACAAACCACCGAGGGTCAGCATATCCGCAATTTTTTAAATCGCCTGAGTGCAACGGCAATTGCTTCCATCCAAGAAGCAGAGGTACCAAGAAATATCCCAGAGAACGATCGCATAAAAAGTCTTGTCACTCAAGTGCTCTATTTGTCGCACACTGGATACCGAGACTCTACACATTGTGTCATGATAACAGGACATGCGCATACCGAAGTAGCTGTGTTTTTTACTCATTTGCTGGCATGGATACAGATCAAAATTCTGGAATCTTACACCGAGCTCAAAGAGCACATACCGTATAATTTGATGACATCGAAGAAACTAAACCACAGTGGGAATTCTATATCTTCGATATGGAGGCAATTCAATGACAAGCTGGAAAAGGCTCCCGTGCAGCAAGTGCGCACAGTGCGTAATTGCATGCGAGACTTTCTTTGTCGAGCTATGCCCGTGAAGGTGAAACCAATCTCGAAAACTGTGGACCTTCGACAATGTGCATTGACACATCTTCAGAGCAGAGCGGTGTGTCTCATCAATTTGCAAGATACCTTCATGGAATCTGTACAGTCAAGATATCAGAAAGATGCGTCAGCCCAAAATGATTTGATTCTAGGCAAAAAGGAGCGCTCGAGTGACACTGCCGAAAAGACCAAGGTTCAACGGGCAAAAGGACATTCATGGCCCGCTGATATCACAGTAAAGGCGACACGAGCGGCCTGTGTGGCCTTGTCCTTTGTGCTGGCAAGACTCACAACAACCGTGCTCAAGACTTCGGACGACGATAACATGACAGATCTAGAGACATACTTGGAAAGTTTCGATTCATCAACACACGTTGACTGGCTGACAAGCATCCTGGAGGACGACAAGGTTTCAGTTTTAAACAAATTAGAAATTGTTCAATGTTTGCTGACATAAGAACGATATCAGCGTATCAAATCATATTGTTTGGGCTTGATACTCGCATAATGTTCTGAGCTAATTCTACATGTGAATACACAGATGGCACCCTTCGTCGGCAACCTCTGTGAATACCGATGGGCAGTGGAAACTAGTTTCAAGGGTCAAGATTGTCACCAAGCAGTGAATTTGGATGTCACGGGATTTCACCAGTGGTTCAAGACCAGGCTTGAGTTTTTTTATGTTCAATTGGCAAAAGATAAGTCTGGTGAAATCTGCAAAAACCCTGACTGTGATAAGCATAATGAAAGATCATCCAAACATTATGATTTCTCTAGTTGCCCACTCAAACATTGGGAACAGATTTTGGAGGTGCTTCGCGTTTTGGGATTACAATCTCAGGTGAGAAAGAACTCATCTCGACACAGTATGAAGTGAAATTATCATGAAATAGTGAACTAAGGTATTTACGGCTTAAACATAAAGTTTCTCTAAGGACCTGTGTATTGGGCCCTTTGTGTAAGTTCTTAGAAAGATTGCATTATCGTCAAAAACTGAGAATGTGATAAGCTATTTATTGCCTTGAGAAAAATTCACTCATCCTTAAGCCAACAGGAAAGTGTTCCAACGAAAGACAGGGAGATGGGATCTAAGCTGAGTCGACATTAGGAAACTCGAAATAGCATAATGGGACATCACTTTGAAATAAGAGAACCAAGCAATGACGACATCAAACAAAATTAGTGCAGAGTTCTAAGTCTTTGGCGCCTCGCATGTATCTTTTGCGATCTTAACGAGTATCTATCGTATGTACCTCCTTTTCTGATAGTTGCGCACCTGTACATACCAATCTGCTCATAGGACACTGAAAGGCAACTGTAAAGACCAATGTGCCCATAGGAACATTCGCCAACTCCTCGTGACATGTGATCACGACGTATCTAGAGAATACTTGTCCTCACATTTATTGAGGATTTCAACAAGTGTGTACGCAAACAAACGGACTATTTATGCCGTGTAATTAAATCTGTCTCACGTTCGTAAAACAATCACTGACAAATATACTCTGCTTTCGAACAAATTACAGATGGATGCGGAGGATGTCGGTGACAAGAATTCATTCGAAGATGAGGTGCAGGGGTCAAATAAAAGGTCAACCATGTTTGTTCTTTTCATCACGAATGATAAAGGAGTGTTGCTCATGAATTGCTGGTGATGTTGTTGTGTCTGGATTATCAAGTCAATATGTGCTTTTACTATAGATCTTTCATAATTTGATGATATACATATTTTGCCACTGAGTTGCAGATAATCTTGTCAATCTTTTTTCTCCTGTCTATTTCGAGGCGCGTCAAAATATCAGTTTGCGATAGAATTTGTTATATTGTAATGATGCACAAGTGGTGTCACGTGCTGCCGACGTTGCAAAGAATTGTCAATGACTTGCAAATAATGTTTTTTATCGGACATTCATGGAAGTTTGTGTTTTTTGAAGTATTACTGTTAACACGCTATTGACAAATAATGATACTTGCACTCAATGATGTTGTTGTCTATCGATTGTATCTTTTCTCCAGAAAACTGTTGTTCGTAGTAATCAAATCTCATGCCCTCACTCTTTCTGTCGTTATCTCGCCCCTCTCCTTTACCCTCCCTGTCTCTCTCTCTCGCTTGTGTCCCTCGCTCACGCTTTCCCTCTCTGTCTATCCCAATCTTTCTCTCTCTGTCCTCCTTTTTCTCTTTCAATCCACTCTCTCTTTGACTCTATCTCTCTCTCATTCTTTTTCCGCTCTTGCTCTCGCTGTCTCCTATCTCTGTCTGTCTTTCTCTCTCTCTATTTACCTCTCTCTCCCCCCCCCTCTTTCTTTCTTTCTCTCTCTGCCTCTCTCACTCTTTCTGTCTCTCTCTCTCGTTTTTCATTTCTGTCTCTTTTTCACTATCACTCTCTCGCTCTTTCTCTTGCTCTAGTCTCTCTCACGCACACACACACTCTCTCGATTTGTCTTTTTTTGGCTGTCTCTCCCTCTATGTCTGTCTTTATATATACTGTGTAAGCAGTGTCTCTTTCTTTTGCTGTTTCTTTTTTTGTTTGTCGCACATTCTTTCTCGCCGTCTATCTCTATGCTGTGTCGTTCTTCGTCTCTGACACCCGATAGATGCTCACCTGCATCGCTCTGCCCCACACGCTCTTGTCCTTTTTCTCTCCTTCCCCTTGCAGGCGTGTTGCCTTTTAATAATCAATTTTTCGTGCTCTTGCTCTCACTGTTGTGATGTCTCTCTCTCTCCTTTTCACTCTGTCTCTCTCTCTATCGCTTTATGTTTCCCTCGATCACTCTTTCTCTCTCTCTCTATCCCAATCTGTCTGTCCCTGGCACTTTTTCCTATCTATCAATTCATGCTCTCTCTCTCTCTCTCTCTCTCTCTCTCTGTCTTTTTCGCTCTCGCTCTCGCTGTTGCCCTCCATATCTCTGTCTTTCTCTCTCTCTTCCTTTCCCTCACTCTTTTTGTCTCTCTCTCTCTCGCTGTCTCTCTCATTCTTTATTTATCTCTCTCTCTCCCCCTGTTTCTCTCACTGTATCTCTCTGTCTCACGCAGACACACACTTTCTCTTTTCATATCTTTGTGCCTGACTTCATCTCTCTCTCTCTCTCTCTCTGTCTGTATCTCTCGCTCTCTTTATGTCTCTCTCTCTGTCTCTCTCTCCGTCAATCTCTCTGTCTCGCTCTCATTGTCTTTATCTCCCTCTCTCTTTTCCATTGTCTCTTTTCTCTTTCTCGCTTTATGTGTTTCTCGATCACGCTGTCCCTCACTCTCTATCCCAATTTTTATCTCTCTGTCACTACTTTCTCCTCGCTCCTCGCTCTCTTTCAAGATCTTTCTCCCTCCCCATCTCTCTCGCTTTCGCTCTCGCTCTCGCTCTCGTTCTCGCTCTCGCTCTCGCTCTCGCTGTCGCTCTCGCCCTCGCTCTTGCTCTGGCTCCCACTCTCGCTCATAATATCAATCTCTCTCTTTCTCTTTCTTACCCAACCAGTGTCTGCATGCCTCTTTCTCTCTCTCTCCTGGCACTTGACTTGTACTTATACATACATGTCGTTGTTGCATTTGTTTCTCTCTTTCAAGTTTTGTGTGCTCCGCAATCCTCCCCTCCCTATCGTCCCTCTTCTCGTTTGAATTCTATTGATGAGGTAGATGCTTGTGAGCAACAATTATCTCATCTCATATGTTCTTGCTGTCTGTATCATATTGTCAGTCTTTCTCTCTCTCTCTTTTTCATGACATTTGTCCTCGCTCTCTTTATCTTTCTCTCTTTCTGTCTGTTTCTTTCCTTCTCTCTGTCTTGCTTTCTTTTCTCTCTGTATTCTCTCTTTTTTCTCTTTCTTCTCTCTCACTCTCTCTGTCTCTCGCCTCTGTCTATCTCCATTCTCTTGCTCTCTCTATCTCTTTCTCTCAGACACATTCATTGGTGTGATTTTTACAACAGGACTGAGAAGCAGGCAAGGGAAGGGATCGACAGGACCAAGGATACAGTGAGCAAGCAAACGAAAGAAGCTGGCGTCAATGCGGCCACGGTGAAAGAGGAACTTGACCCCGATGCGGCCACAGTCACGGTGAAAGAGGAACCTGGCCTCAATGCGGCCACAGTCACGGGGAAAGAGGCACCTGGCCTCAATGCGGCCACAGTGAAAGAGACACCTGGCGCCAAGGTTGCGGTTGCATCCACAAGCAAGAGTAAGCCTCCGTGCTATGTGTTTTGTAACAGGGTTTCATCTTTCAACCGACAGGAAGAAATCTTGCAAATAAAAGAAGCTGATGACATGTGGAATTGCTTTATGAAAGGATTGGACCACTTTCAAACAGGTCCAAAATTTGGGAGTGCCTATCTGGTTGCCTTTGTTGTTGAAAGTCTTGAAAGCCGGTACAAAACTTCTTCGGCATCCCAACGAATCAATTTTCTGCAAATCCATACGATGGGGGACGTATTTCGGACACTGACACAAGCTTTTCAAACCTTGCTTGCGAAAACATCAGCAAATTCCAGAATTGAAAAACAGGACAGCCTAATGGCCATTTTCGAACAGTGCTTGACATACGCTAAAGAACATGAGAAGGGGCTCCCTGGACCTTCTACGCAAATGCAAGCCCAATTTACTCGGGATGAAGACAAGCTTAAATTTATAGGTGATTTAAAGGAAACAACATCACGCATATGCGGTTGGCTGGAATTGGACGCAGGCACAATCCAACTTGTTCGAGTGAAGCCTGAGCTACCGCCAAGTTTGGCAGTCACATTCGAGCCGCCTAAACAGTGTTCTGACGTGTATAGTTGCATCCTAAGGGAGAGAGCCTTGCCTGCATTCGTAAAACGGCAACGTTCGAAGGAAACAATGACTGCTAAGTTGAATCGTTTGTGTTTTGGCCTCCTTCCAAGTGTCGCAGACTGTACTCCAGTTGCCCTCTCTGGCGACACGTTTATGCATCTGGTCGGGCCACCTATTGTGCAGAATCATTTTTTCATGATTGTAATGACAAAGACAACAGATGGTGTGGCCGTGGCAAAGTTTGACTCCTGTGCAGGTTGCAGCACAAATTTGCGAGTCTCGACAAATTCTGAAAAAAATCGATGCACTGAATACGACTTGATCGGCTTCATTCAAGCCTTTTTGGCTATCAACAAGAATATCATTTTTGCAGAAAAATCAGATGCAGAGTGTAAAAAGATTTTGGAAAATCTCACAATTTACACACCATGTCCCACTTATAATCAGCCAATTCATAGCAATGCATGCTGGCTGTTTTCAATAGCAGTAGCTGAGCAGGTTATTGCAAACTTGCCTGATCTAGCAGCATCGCCCAACCGAAAACAGGCTTATGCATTCTTCGACAAAATTATTGCATCCGTTGCAAACATACTCAAGGACTCAAATGCATTGCCAGTGTGGATACAGAAGGTAAAAAGCGAAAATTGGGACAATTGCCAGAGTGACCACAAGGTGCTTTCAAATTTAGAATCCAAATCGTCGGGAGACATATTCGTTGGACCCAAGTGGCAGGTGGATGAATGTTCTGAAACAAAAACTAGACATGATGCGAATTCAGCATATGCGGCAGAAGGGTTCTGCATTGATTCGGCAAAGGTTGGCAAAGACGTCTTTTCGATCTTAGAAGCACAACGCAAAAAGTTGGGTAAAATTCCATTCTCAGCGAGCACACACGGCAAGGATCGTGCCATGACATTCGAACAATGGAAAGAACACTGCAACACAGTGACTACTTTGGTCCGTGACAAGCTATTGCATTGCTTATCAGTCGAAAACCTATGGAAAGACAATGGAATCAAAATTCAGCAGGCCCGATGGGAGAAACTCGCAAAAATAATATGTATTCTCCAACCCGTCAAGACACCAGCAGCAATAAATAAACTTGCTACTATGTTTCTGAACAATCCTTCCCAATTTGTGAAAGATGGGCAAGGCACCGTTGTTGCTCGGACTGAGCAAAATTGGCAAGATTATGGAGACAGATGCGGTGGTGGAGACCTGGCTCTTTGTGTGAATACTACAAATGACAAATCATCGAAAACAACCAATTGGAATCCAGAGCAAGCGATAATTTTATACGCCACTGAAACCCGTGCGTATATTGCAGGAAGTGTCAAGGGTTCGAAGTCCGAAGGCAGCACGCATGATCCACGAGTAGTGAATACTGTGAAGGATACTGATTTTCATTTCTCTTACAAAGGAGACTCAAAGAATCGTGTAGAATGCTTCCATGGGACAATTCCTGGATGCATGTGGTCAAAGGACACCTGGATCACGGTGAGCCCTGAATTTCTCAAAAGAGCAACAACTGGTGGACAATCCTCAATTTATGGCTCTGCATCCTCAATGGTGGTGTCAAATTGGAGATCAATCAAAAAAGGCGGCAATGGGATCCTGGATCAATTGACAGCAAAGGCAAAACTTGGTCGCAGAGAAAGAAACACATTGGATTTTCGTACCATAGTAGGGAATGCGACCAATACGAATATTGCTGAAGAAACCAAAGCTGTAAATTGCCTGGATATACCTGGACAAGGGGACTGCCTCACTCAAGCATGCTGCTTGAACATCTTGACCAGCGCTGATCCACTGGTGGCCACGAAATTTTACGATGCGATGTTTCCGTCAACACTGCATTTCACATCGTTACACACGTATGTCATGCAAGACAGTTTGAATGGATGCACTAGGTTTTGGTTTGCTCGATGGCTTTGCAAGAAGCATGGTATTCGCAATGTTCTGTCGAAAGTTTGTGCACGGGTTGTTTTCTTTGCCGAGGGATCCAGCAAAAACATCCACCCCAACATGCTTATCTCGGATTTCTTAAATCTGATTGCAAGCAACAGTGCAATGGCCCAGAACTCACATGCACATTGGTTGTGTCCGACTCTCATCACGTTTTTTGTGGAATTTTTGAGTTGTGTCTTGACAATCCCTGTGGCATTGCTGATTCTGAAAGACGATGGCACACAATTAACCATCCATCCTGATGGTTCGTTGTGCAAGACAAGAGAGGACCTACAGCAAAGTTACTTCTTGGTCGTGAAGCACGAAAACGGAAACTCTACAGCTGGATCACACTACAGACCAGTGCTCCTTGATTATCAGATCACAAAAGATGCTAATTTCACATCATGTGGATTGTTGCCACATGCCTCCCTACCTCGCTTCTTCAAGGACTTGCTGTCTGACCAATGCGATCGTACCAGTTTGACGACCAGCAAGAACATTAATCTGGACAAAAAAGGTGTCAAACGAAAGAAATTTGAAAAAGTGTCAGTGGCTTTTTATGAAAACCAACCTAACGAGCATGAAAAAGTTCTTCCGTTGTATCATCCAGATCGTTTTTCCACAAAACTTTTATTTTGGCGTGTTTCTTTGATATGTGACGAGCAGCACAAATTCATATACGAGGATCTCGAGAGTGACTCCTCCGCATCTTTGGCCATGACATTGCTGCAAGCGCCGTTATATGCCCTAAACTTGCTTGCACCTTACAGTCGTTGCAGCGAGCAGATATTGAAGGCCTCTGGAAATTGTATGGCAATGTTCCAAGCTTGCCCAGCAACTCCAGAGCAACATTCGCTGTTTGCTCAAATTTTGCGGAGCATGGCTGGATTGCTTCATCATCTTTCACAAATTGTTATTTCCTTCGCGTCGAATGACATACTGCTACCCAGAGGTCCTTTGTCCAAAAAAAAGGAGGAAATTCGCCAAAAAGGTGATTTCGATATGTTTATTGGCATGATGAAGGATACCAATGACACAAGCGTGATCAAAACACTTTGTGACAATTGTGAAATGACGAGTACAGTTTGCGTTCGAAATTTTGCAGGCATTCCTTCCCAGCTTTATTGGGCCCTACTTTCTGCAGTTGTCCAGCGTCCCATTATAATTCTTACTGATGTGGTAACGACATGGGATGCAAATGCAAACCCCTTACCCCTTGATTCTGACTTGAAAGGTCACAAATATCATGCTGGCAGCTTATTCGACGATGATGGAGAAGTGTGCATTGCAAACGTGCAGGCAAACGCAAATTTGGCTTTGCCTGCTTACTTGATGGGACTGAAAGACCCGTGTAGTGCACAAACTTACTTACAAGCAACTCACACTGCAGCAATTTCAGCGATTCTAAACAAAGACCAAGATGGGCAGCCATGTGGCAACACACAGGAACTTCTCGGCAATTGGGACTTCGGACATTATGCCCGTAACTGCACGGACATTACTATTGTGCCAATAATTCCTATAATCTTAAGCTCATCAAGTCTTGCTATGTCGGGTTACATGCCTGTAATGAGTTTGCAACATCTGAAACTCGATTCTCCTAAGTACCTTAAGGGAACGGAAGATGTTTCTTTGCGTGGCTTGTCTCTCGTGGACTTAGTTGAAATATGCAGAAAATCTTTACAGTCAAGGAAGATCTTTTTCGAATCTGCAAAGCTGATTCCAGATCTATTCTTCTCAATGGGATTGACTGGCTATGTTCCGCAACTTGATACGTCTAATCCACATGAAGAATTGGAGCTCTTGCCTCGAGAAAATTTAATCTTGAGGAATGTACACAATTTAGCAAAGTACACACGGGAAGCATCAGAGAACGAGATCCAGGCTTGGTTGGGTTTTGGGAACAAGGAATTGAGCCAAATTCAATACAGCAACAAAAAAAATGCAGGAAACTTACTGCAACAATGGTTCATGAAGGCAAAAGAGGTAGTTTTCCATGGCACTTGCATTGTTCTAGAAATACAATAACTTTGATAGCTGATTCACTTGTTGCCATGTCATTCATGCTATCGTCCGCCAACTCCACGTGACATGTGATCAAGACGTATCTAGGAGAATACTTGTCCTCACATTTGTTGAGGATTTCAACAAGTGTGTACGCCAGCAATCGGACTATTTGTGTCGGGTAATTGACATGTGTCTAAATCTGTCCAATTTGCATAAAAACAACCACTGACACATACACTCCGCTTTCAAAAAATTTACAGGTGGTTGTGCAGAGCGCCGGCGAGCAGAATTCACTTGTTAATGAGATAAACCAGTGCACAATCGACAGGTCAATAGTTTCATACTGAATGTTTGTACTTTTCACTACGAAAGATCAAGGACAATTGCTTATGAGTTGCTGGTGATGTCGTTGTATCTGGATTATCACGTCAAAGTGTCCCTTTACTATAGAGCTCGCGTAATTCAATGATTCACATATGTTGCCACTGAGTTTCAGTTGATCATGTCGTTAATCTCTCTTTCCCACTGTCTATTTCGAGGTGTGTCAGAATATCAGTTTGCGATAGAATTTGTTATATTGTGATGATGCACAAGTGGTGTCACGAGGTGCTGATTATTTGCAAAGAATTGACAACGACTTGCAAGTAACGTTTTTTTCGGACATTCATGAGAGGGTGTGAATTTGTGAGTATTACGGCTAATGTGCTATGGACAAATGTTGCTAAAAACTTGCAATCAAAGATGTTGTTGTCTAGATTTTGTAACATTTCTCGAGAGGAGTCTTGCTCATAGTCTTCACATCTCTGGCTCTCGCTCTCACTGTCGTTCTCTCTCTCTCTTTCTTTTTCACTCCCTCTCTCTCTTTGTGTATCCCTCGCTCACCCTTTCTCTCTTTCTCTCTCCCAGTATTTTTGTCTCTGTCACTCCTTTCTCTCTATCAATTCTCGCTCTCTTTGTCTCTTTCTCTCTCTCTCTCGCTCTTGCTCACGCTCTTGGTGACGCTCTAACTCTTCATGTTTCTCTCTCTTTCCCTCTCTCTCTTCCTCTCTCTCTCTCCCTCATTCTTTTTTTCTGTCTCTCTCTGTCTATCTCTGTCTCTTTCTCTCACTCACTTACTCTCTATTAAGCACAAACACACACACTCTCTCTTTTTCATTCTGTTTCCTGTGTCTTTTTGCGTGTCTCCCTCTCTCTCTTACTCACTCACTCCCTCTTTCTCTCTGTCTCTCTCTCTTTTTCTTTCTCTCTTTCCTTCTCCCTGTCTCTCTCACTCTGTCTCCTTCTCTCTCTCACTGTCTTTCTTCCACTTTCTCTCTCGCTTCCTCTCCCTCGCTTGCTTTTTGTCAAGGACAGGGCACTGGAAAATGCGGGGGAGCAATTGAAGAGAAAATTGGATATAGGGCCTAGGGAGGAAACCAACAGCAAGAGCAAACGATTGCGAGGTGAATTAGACTCAGACACAGTTCTGGAAATTGAGGTGCAGGAGCAGATGGAGGAGGACAAAGTGAATGTGAGTGGAGAGAAGAAGGAAAGGAAAGCTTCGAAAAGGATTCTGGAGTACAAAGGCCCAAGTCAGAAAATGGAAACAAAGAAGAAGTAGAGAGGAAAGGAGACGTGTTGGTTTGTGTTAGTGAGTGGTTTGCGCAGGGACGAGGCCAGAAGGAGGGGAGGCAGAATGATTAACTATCAAATTTGTGACATGACTCATGTGGATGCAGGATGAAATATTCCACGGCGCACACAAATAAGTCATGTCACACATGTGCATGAGTAAAGGTTTCATTCAAGCAGTAGTAGGTAATGTTATCTGAAGTGATGGAGGGGGGG
>Ga0209390_10005187_pt1 | contig 18734 bp, 22 predicted proteins | sample BON01_FD_187212 | JGI IMG/M metagenome (GOLD analysis project Ga0209390, IMG submission 187212) | Freshwater microbial communities from Lake Bonney liftoff mats and glacier meltwater in Antarctica - BON-01 (SPAdes) (version 2) | ecosystem: Environmental > Aquatic > Freshwater > Ice > Glacier...
ATCACAAAATATGTCTGTTAATTTGTTCATGAGCCTGTTTTCCTTTCATTAAAATCTTTGTCGTAAAAGATCTGATCGGTTAACAGGCTTTTAGTTCCCTTGTCTTAAACAGGATTCAGGTTATCTAGCTGGTTAAAACCAAGCCATAACCCGATTCTTATCTTATCCATCCAGTCCAAAAGAATTGAAAGTTTAATAGAGGTTACTTCGTTGCCAGCCAGAACATCACTAAGGATCGGTTTCACCAGAGCTTCTAAATATGAATACTCCTCATTACAAGCATTACATGCTGGGAATGTAAATTGATCGAAAGAAAATATTCTTTCTTTCGTATCTTTATCAGAAGATTTCCTTAAACCAAAAAAAGCTTGTCGCTTCGGGTCTCCCGTTAATTTAATTAGCCATTGAGGAACTACGTGCTCTTTTGTTTTATCATTAGGTATATCGCCACAAAAGACACAGAACTTCGACACTTTTAACTCACTTAGTATTAGATAATATTCCTAAATCACTTTTTCTTAAGCGGTCTCTGCCATCCTCTAACCGTCCTCTGCTCCGACTTCGTCAACGTCAACGCATCAGCAGGCGCCGTTTTACGAATAGTAGAACCAGCCCCAATCGTCGCCCCATCCTCAATCGTCACCGGCGCGACTAATTGCGTATCAGAACCAACAAATACCCGGTCACCAATAACAGTTCGATGTTTATTAGCGCCATCGTAGTTACAGGTAATGGTGCCAGCACCAATATTCACATCGATACCCATATCAGTATCGCCAATATAACTGAGGTGATTTACTTTAGAGCCTTTGCCAATGTTGGCATTCTTAGTCTCGACAAAGTTACCAATCTTGGATTTGTCAGCCAGTATAGTGCCTGGTCTTAATCGTGCAAAAGGCCCGATATTAACGTTAGCACCGATGATACTAGAATCAATCATGCTGTTTGCTAGAATAATCGTGCCTTCACCAATTGTTGCATCTTTAATAATACAGTTTGCACCTATCACCACATTATTGGCTAAAGTCACTTCGCCTTCAAAAATAACATTCACATCAATCGTTATGTCGATGCCCGTTTTTAATTCACCGCGAATATCGATACGTGATGGATCTGCAAGTGTCACTCCTTTCGCCATGAGTTCATTGGCTTGTAATAGTTGATAATGACGCTCTAATTCTGCTAATTGCTGGCGGGTATTAACACCTGCAACTTCTGCATTATCACTACAACATACTGTATTAATTACGATGCCTTGTGCAACAGCAAGTGACACCATATCTGTTAAATAGTATTCACCTTGTGCATTGTTATTGGTTAGTTTTACTACTGACTCAGCTAACCATTTGGCAGGTAACACCATGATGCCGCTATTCACTTCTTTAATCGCTAATGTTTGAACATCAGCATCTTTTTGTTCAGTGATACAGATCACGTCGCCAGCATTATTTCGGACGATTCGACCATAACCTGTTGGATCGGTAAGCTCAGTAGTCAAAATTCTTAAACTATTAATATCGCCGCAGTCGATTAATTGCTGCAATGTCGAAAGTTGTGTCAGTGGCACATCACCGTAAAGCACAAGCACTTGTTCGGCATCAGCAAATTGAGCGGTGGCCTGCATGACGGCATGGCCTGTACCCTGTTGTTGATGCTGCATTACTTCCACCACGTGTTTAGTATCCATTAGTGGTCTTACTTGTTCTGCTCCATTGCCAGTAACCACAGTAAGATTACTTGGAGTTAATCTTTTAGCGGTATCTATAACATGTTCAACAAGCGGTCTACCGGCAAGTTTATGCATAACTTTAGTGATGGTAGACTTCATTCTTGTGCCTTTTCCGGCGGCTAAGATGACGATGCTTAATGACATAATATATTTCCGTTAGCGTTGTGAGTTGGTATTCTATCAATTTCAGGCAAAAAAAAGGCTGTCATATGACAGCCTTTTTTTAAGCTTTAGGTCTTTTAGCGACCTTTGCCTTTTCTCATACGATCAATACTACGTAGTTGAGCCATTGCTTCAGCCAATTTAATTTGTGCTTCTGCATATTCCATCTTCGCACCACGATCTTTAAGTGAACGTTCAGCTTCCGCTTTAGCTTCTAGCGCTGCCGCTTCATCAATATCATCGGCACGTACTGCAGTATCAGCCAAGATCGTTACAACACTTGGTTGAACTTCAAGAATGCCACCTGACACATAGAACTGCTCTTCTACACCGTTAACCAAGATACGAACTTCACCCGGCTTTAAACGAGTCAACATAGGTGTATGGCGTGGGTAAATACCCACTTCACCCATGATTGCAGAAGCAAAAACAGCTTCTACTAGACCTGAATAAATCGAGGTGTCTGCGCTTACGATATCGACGTGAATTGTCATTGCCATTGTTCAGCACCTCCTAAAAGGTTAAAGTTTTTTCGCTTTTTCAACAGCTTCTTCAATACCACCAACCATGTAGAATGCTTGTTCTGGTAGTGCATCATAATCACCGTTCAAGATACCTTTAAAACCTACAAGTGTATCTTTTAGTGAAACGTATTTACCTGGGCTACCCGTAAATACTTCAGCTACGAAGAAGGGCTGTGACAAGAAACGTTGAATCTTACGAGCACGTGATACAGTCAATTTATCTTCTTCAGATAATTCATCCATACCCAAGATCGCAATGATGTCTTTCAATTCTTTATAACGTTGTAATGTACCTTGAACACCACGAGCGATATTATAATGCTCATTACCAACTACTAAAGGATCTAATTGACGGCTAGTTGAATCAAGAGGATCAATCGCTGGATAAATACCTAATTCTGCAATTGAACGTGATAATACAACGGTCGCATCTAAGTGAGCAAAGGTTGTTGCTGGAGATGGATCAGTCAAATCATCCGCAGGTACGTATACCGCTTGAATAGACGTGATAGAACCAATTTTTGTTGATGTAATACGTTCTTGTAATACGCCCATTTCTTCAGCTAGTGTTGGTTGGTAACCTACCGCTGATGGCATACGTCCCAATAGCGCTGATACTTCAGTACCGGCCAATGTATAACGGTATATGTTATCAACGAAGAACAATACATCACGACCTTCATCACGGAAGTTTTCAGCCATCGTTAAACCAGTCAAAGCAACACGTAAACGGTTACCAGGTGGCTCATTCATTTGACCGTAAACCAATGATACTTTATCGATTACGTTTGAATCAGTCATTTCGTGATAGAAGTCATTACCTTCACGAGTACGCTCACCTACACCAGCGAATACTGAGAAACCATCATGCTCAGTAGCGATATTACGGATAAGCTCCATCATGTTGACGGTTTTACCAACACCAGCACCACCAAACAAACCAACTTTACCACCCTTAGCGAACGGGCAGACTAAATCAATTACTTTGATACCTGATTCAAGTAATTCGTTACTAGCGGCTAACTCATCAAAGCTAGGTGCTTTACGGTGGATAGACATTTTAACATCTTCACCGATAGGGCCTTTCTCGTCGATTGGGTTACCCAATACGTCCATGATGCGACCTAATGTTTTTTGGCCGACGGGTACTTGAATTGAATCGCCAGTGTTTGAAACAGCTGAGTCACGTTTCAGACCATCTGTTACACCCATAGCAATCGTACGAACAACACCATCACCTAGTTGTTGTTGTACTTCAAGCGTTAATCCACTTTCATCAACGATCAATGCATCGTAAATTTTTGGCAGGCTGTCGCGTGGAAATTCCACATCCACTACCGCACCGATTATTTGTACAATCTTTCCAGAGCTCATCTTGCTTCCTCTTTCAATACGTTTGGGCTATTAGGCCCATATGTTATTTGCTTTATACCGCAGCGGCACCAGCAACAATCTCAGATATTTCTTGCGTAATAGACGCTTGGCGCGCTTTGTTATAAACAAGTTGCAAGTCATCAATAAGGTCACCCGCATTATCAGACGCGCTTTTCATTGCGACCATACGAGAAGCTTGTTCACAAGCAATGTTTTCAACAACACCTTGGTAAACCAAAGACTCAATGTATCTAACCAATAGTTGGTCTAATACATCTTTAGCATCTGGCTCGTAAATGTAATCCCAGTGATGCGACATTTCTGCACTTGGTTTTTCAGGTGTAGCCGGCAACAATTGCATTACCTTGTTTTCTTGAGTCATTGTATTCACGAACTCATTAAACACTAGGTATAAACTATCAATGCTGCCGTCTTCATATGCATCAAGCATTACTTTTACAGCACCAATCAACTCATGTGGACGTGGCGCATCACCTAATTGAACAGCTTGTCCAGTAAGATTTACTGGCAACCGACCAAAAAAGCTTGTGGCTTTCTTGCCGATAGTACAAACATCAACTTCTAGACCTTTATCAATCTTAGTTTTGATTTCGTTCAGCGCCGTTTTGAACAAGTTATTATTCAAACCACCACACAGTCCACGATCAGAAGAAACAACAATGTAACCAACGCGTTTAGTTTCTGCTCTATCTTGTAAATACACATGTTTGTATTCAGGATGAGCAAAAGCCAAATGTTGAATTACATTGTGGATCTTATCTGCATAGGGACGTGTCGCTGCCATGCGTTCTTGAGCCTTACGCATTTTACTCGCAGCAACCATCTCCATAGCACGCGTAATCTTCTGCGTGTTTTTGATGCTTGCTATCTGAGTCCGTATCTCTTTGCCGCTAGCCATGGCTTATGCTCCGATTACCAACTACCTGTAGCTTTGAAACTTTCAATCGCAGCCGTCATTGCGCTAGCGATATCTTTATCAAACCCACCGGTTTCATTTATTTTAGCCATTAAGTCAGCATGATTAGATTTCATGTTTGATAATAAAGCTGCTTCGAAAGAACCTACTTTCGCTACATCTACATCATCAATAAAACCTTCGTTAGCTGCATGTAATGACACTGCCATTTCTGCGATTGATAACGGCTGATATTGGCCTTGCTTCATCAATTCAGTAACGCGTTGACCACGTTGAATTTGGTTACGTGTTGCTTCATCAAGATCAGATGCAAATTGAGCAAACGCTGCCAATTCACGATACTGAGCTAAATCAAGACGCGTACTACCACCCAATTTCTTAATGATCTTAGTTTGAGCAGCACCACCAACACGTGATACAGACAAACCAGCGTTAATTGCAGGACGAATACCTGAGTTGAACAAATCTGTTTCTAAAAAGATCTGGCCATCAGTAATCGAAATTACGTTAGTAGGTACGAAAGCAGATACGTCACCGGCTTGAGTTTCAATGATTGGTAAAGCTGTCAATGAACCCGTTTTACCTTTAACGGCTCCGTTAGTGATCTTTTCTACATATTCAGCGTTAACACGTGAAGCACGTTCTAATAAACGAGAGTGAATATAGAAAACGTCACCAGGATAAGCTTCACGACCTGGCGGACGACGTAACAACAATGATACTTGGCGATAAGCCCAAGCTTGTTTAGTTAAATCATCATAAACGATTAAGGCATCTTCACCTTTATCACGGTAGTACTCACCCATTGAACAACCAGCATATGGTGCGATAAATTGCAATGCAGCTGAATCAGAGGCTGCCGCAGCAACGATGGTTGTGTATTCTAATGCGCCGTGCTCTTCTAATTTGCGAACTACGTTGGCAATAGAAGATGCTTTTTGACCGATAGCAACATAGATACATTTAACGCCTGTACCTTTTTGGTTGATAATCGCATCAATAGCAATGGCTGTTTTACCTGTTTGACGGTCACCGATGATTAACTCACGTTGACCACGTCCTACTGGAATCATGGCATCAACAGATTTCAAACCTGTTTGTAATGGCTGGTCTACCGATTGACGAGAAATAACGCCTGGCGCTACTTTTTCAATTGGCGCTGAACTTTCAGCTACGATATCGCCTTTACCATCGATTGGGTTACCTAAAGAGTCAACAACACGACCCAATAAAGCTTCACCAACGGGTACTTCTAAAATACGGCCAGTACATTTAACGCTATCACCTTCTGTGATGTGTTGGTAAGGACCTAATACCACCGCACCGACAGAGTCGCGCTCTAAGTTTAATGCCATACCAAATGTATTACCTGGGAACTCTAACATTTCCCCTGCCATAACATCGGCTAAGCCGTGAACACGTACGATACCATCGGTTACACCAACAACAGTACCTTCTGTGCGTGCTTCAGTTGCCCCATCAAAGCTTTCAATTCGCTTTTTGATTAGGTCACTGATTTCTGCTGAATTCAGTTGCATCTCTGTTTCCTCATTAACGGGCCGCTAGATTATAGCGTTGGCCAGTCTGTTCAATTTACCCAAGGCAGATCCATCAATAATCAGATCACCTGCACGAATAATCGCACCACCCAATAAGCTGTCATCAATTGTTGTAATTAATGTCACATCTCTACCTGTACGCTTTTTCAACGCAGCAGCGATATTGCTTTCTTGTTCTGATGTTAACGCCCTTGCGGTTGTAACATCGGCGGTCATAGTTTGTTCAGCTTCTGCACGTAATTCTTCAAAAATCACGACGATGTAAGCCAACAATTGTAGTCGGTTATTCTCAGCTAATAATGCTAGAAAGTTACGAGCATCAACACTCATTAACTCACCAGAAATATCCGCTAGCAGCGTAACTACCTGCTCATCACTTACTGCTGGGCTAGTAATTATGGATTGCATTTTTGGATCTGCTACACATTGCGCTAATAGCGCCAGTAAGTCAGACCAGCCCTTCAACTCGCCTTTTTCTTTTGCAATTGCAAATACAGCACTTGCATAGGGACGAGCGATGGTAATTGCTTCAGCCATCCTTTCTTCCTCTAGATCCGGCTAACCAATTCTTCTAACAAATCGGTATGTGCCTTGTCATCAATTTCACGGCTAAGAATTTTGGCAGCGCCTGCGATAGCAACGCTACCTACTTGCGTCCGCAACTCATCTCTTGCACGGTTAGCTTCTTGTTTAATTTCTGCTTTTGCTGAAATTAAAATTCGCTCACCTTCAATCCGTGCATTATCTTTGGATTCGTCAACGATTTCATTACCACGACGTTGTGCTTGGGTAATAATTTCATTCGCTTGTTCTTTAGCTTCGTGAATAACTTGTTGTGCGCGTTTTTCGGCTAACTCTTGCTCATGTTTTCCGCGTTCTGCAGCAGCTAAACCATCAGCAATTTTCTTTTTGCGTTCGTCTAGCGCAGCCATGATTGGCGGCCATACATACTTCATGCAAAAACCAACAAACAGCGCGAACGCTATCATTTGCCCGATTATTGTTGCATTAAGATTCATGTTCGTACCTCGTGTTGTATTGCAAAAGAGTCTGTTGTTACCAACGAACTTTTATTATGCAACCGCGAACAGAATGTACATTGCTAAACCTACAGCAATCATAGGTACCGCATCAACTAGACCCATAACGATGAAGAATTGTGTACGTAACATTGGAATCAGTTCAGGTTGACGAGCTGCACCTTCAAGAAAGCGACCACCCAAGATACCGATGCCGACTGCTGCTCCTAAAGCACCTAGACCCATCATTAAAGCACCTGCAATATATAATAACGCTTGTTCCATTTCTTTCCCCTAACTTAAAAAGACAAATCAAAAATAAAATTAAAAATAACGTGAAACTAGTGATGTTCTTGGTGAGCCATATCCAGATAAACAATTGTCAACGTCATGAAAATAAACGCTTGAAGAGTAATGATTAGGATATGGAAAATTGCCCACCCAATTTGTAACAGACCACCAAAAGAACCTAGTACTAATCCTGCGCCATACATGATCGCAATCAGGATAAAAATCATTTCGCCGGCGTACATATTCCCAAATAGTCGTAATGATAATGAAATTGGTTTAGCGATTAAGCCGATACCTTCTAGGAATATATTGAACGGCATGCCCCATTTACCAAAGGGCTGCAAAGTGAGTTCGCCGATAAAGCCGCCGAAACCTTTCATTTTAATACTATAAAAAATAACAAGTGCAAACACGCCGAAAGCCATACCGAACGTTGCGTTAGGATCGGTCGATGGTACCACTTTGAAAAATACGCTATGAGGGTCCATGCCAAAAACAGTGGCGCCAGTGAACTTAGCTATTTCGGGAACAAAATCAATCGGTAAAAGATCCATTAAGTTCATTAAGAAGACCCAGATAAAGATGGTAAAGGCTAACGGGGCAACCATCTCATTTCTGCCTGAAAACGAACCACGAACACTGTCATTAATAAAGTCGATTATCCATTCAGCAAAGTTTTGAGCGCCTGTTGGCACACCAGCCTGAGCTTTTTTAGCGACGCCACGGAAAAACCACATCATCACCACGCCTAAAAGGATAGACATGCCCATAGTATCGACATTAATTGCCCAAAAGCCCATATCTGCGGCTTCTGCGGCGTCATGAGCCAACCCCCATGAACCGTCATGATGCTGCCCGAACGTCAAATTCTGTAAATGGTGACGTATATATTCTGAAGATGTCATCGTTTCACTTGCCATGTTTGTTTTAAGCCCGATTAAAATTCCCAAACAACAAAGCTAGTTGCGCCACGATAAATCCAGTCATTAATGGCGCTGCTGATAATTTCAACACAGCAAACCCGACTGCAAACATTAAGATGGTTAACACCCATCTTTCTAAGACACAACGATACGCTTTGCGTAAATTCATACCAGCATCTGACTTGGCTTGTTTTGCTGAGCCTATCAAATGCCACCTTTGTAACAAGGTATTGGCAACAGCTATGCTACCACCATAGAAACATGCTATTGAAGCATTGGTTCCTTGCCACCAAAGGGCAATCAAAACTGTTATCGCCAGCATTACAAGCTGCACCTTTATCAGATGATTAATTGGCCGAACTCTAATTCTGCTGTCCATACCAATTACCGGCGTTCTATTCTGCATTGAGCAAATCGCAATATTATAGCGATCCAGCACTCACTAGGTCAATGAAATTATAGGTTCTTTTTTTTGCAACACGTAACAACACGTACAAATGCTTGTATGAGCATTTGTATCTAGGTGATAAACACTTAATTTAACTTAGTTTTTTATGCAACCCTATAACTACCTCGGTATTGGCAAGTGTTTTTGTATGCCTGCCGGATAATGCACAATTATTATTTGGCGGCAGCGATGCCAATACGCCGATAGCAATAATAATCCAGAGCCGATAATAAAGGCCGTAAATGCAAAACCAAGGCTAACAACACCGTATTGTTCTAAAATAGAATTAAAGACATAAAGTACATAAATTAACGCTGAAACCATCAGCGCTCGTCGATCAATTGATATCGAAACTATTGCTAGAACAATATATAACAGCGTTACAGCGGCAGCTTGCCACAAAGCAATCGGAGTTCCAAATATATTTAACACCGTAAAAATAGGATGGACAATAAGCGGTGCTGCAATTAGATGCAACCAAAAGGCCACATCCGAGCGTCGTGTTTGTCGTAATGTATCTGCAGAATCCCACAACATTGCTAGATAAAAAACGCCAATACCTGCAATAAAGGTAATCAACATCAGCCATTGCCGTGTTTCAGGCAGGAATGCGAACAAAAGAAACATTATACCCGCAACCAAAGTACCTGTACCTGCCGCGATAGTAATAGGCACTTTAAAGCGCAACCAATGCATCCATGCCGCCAGTGCGGCAAGCACACTTGGCCCCCCAATACTGACTTCTTCGGTAAAACCGGCAGCTTGAAGAAAGATCATGCCTGTTGCTAATACCCCACCAACAAAGGCCAGCAATAACATAATTGAGGGCAGTGCCATTCTTCGCTTACGAGTGAAATATTCTGCAAGTCCCCATGCCGTAGCAGTTTGCAAAGCGGCGCCTAGAAACAAATTTACTGACGAGCCTATCCATGTTACCGAAGTGAGCAATAACAGGCTGGCAATCACCACAAAAATATCGTTAAAGCCAGTGATTAAACGGAAAAATTCTTCATCAATCGCCGGTGCCGACTCATTACCTGCAATATGATTTCGAAATTCGTTGGCTGTTTCTTTGGTCAAAATACCTGCTTTGACAGCTGATGCAATATCTTCATCACTATACATGGATCAATAATTCCTCAGGATTTTGATAGTTTCACCTTATACGCTTGATGATTTTCTTTAATTCGGTGACATCAGCATAATCAATGACCAATTTACCCTTGCCACTCACTGTATGTTTTATAGAAAACTTATCACCGAACTTTTCACTAATAAGGCTTTCGATGTGCGTTATTTCTTCTAGGTGGCCAGCAGATTTTTGTGTAGTTTCTTTTGTGGGCTTTAAGAGTCGTCTAATTAATTGTTCTGTTTCACGAACAGAAAGTCCTTTTTCAACGATATGCCTTGCACTATCTGACTGATTCTCACCTTCGAGTGCTAGCAAGGCTCGGGCATGACCCATCTCGAGATCACAATTTTCTACTAGGCGTTTTACATCATCATTGAGATTTCTCAATCGTAATAAATTTGATACTGCAGCCCGAGAACGACCTACTGCTTCGGCCGCTTCTTGATGGGTCATCGTAAACTCTTCCCGTAATCTATGAAGCGCATTAGCTTCTTCCATCGGGTTTAAGTTTTCCCGTTGAATATTTTCGATTAATGCCATCGCAATGGCACTTCGATCTGACACGTCTCGTACTAAGGCGGGGATAAGATCCAAGCCAGCTAGTTTAGAGGCTCGCCAGCGTCGTTCGCCGGCAATAATTTCATAGCGTCCACCATTAATCGGGCGTACCACAATAGGCTGAACTAAACCTTGTGCTCGAATGGAATCTGCAAGTTCATTCAACGATTCTTCTGACATATCAACCCGTGGCTGATATTTGCCCGGCTGAATCATATCGAGTGGAAAATATTGCAGACTATCATCCAAGCTTTCATCATCATGTTGTACATCAGACAGTAAAGCATCTAGTCCGCGGCCCAATCCTCGTTTTTTAATTGCCATCTATTTATCCACTTTTTCAGGGTTTTTAGTGCTTTCTCGCCGCATAAACTCGCTCGCCATTGCCATATAAGCAATCGAGCCCCGTGAACTTCGGTCATAGCTAATAACCGGTATGCCGTGGCTTGGTGCTTCAGCCAAGCGGACATTTCGCGGTATTATGGAATGAAATACTTTTTTATTAAAGTGCGTAATAAGCTGTCGTGAAACCTGACCCGCCAAGTTATTTCTAGCATCAAACATGGTTCGAATTAATCCAGTAACCTCTAACGCTGGATTGGCTCGCTGCTTTACTCGTTCGATTGTTTTTAATAATGAAGATAAACCCTCTAAAGCATAATATTCACATTGGATTGGAATTACGACACCTTTTGATGCCACCAAAGCGTTTACCGTTAGCATGCTCAGTGATGGTGGGCAATCAATCAAAATGAAGTCATATTTTTCACGGGTTGATTCCAAGGCCAAACGCAAACGATGTTCACGTAATTTCACATCTAACAACTGCACTTCAGCGGCGGTAAGATCGGAATTGGTCGGCATAACATCAAAGCCCAAATCTTCTGGCCGTACGATTGCATCGGCCGCTTTAGCGGTTGTCATAATGACATCGTAACTGCTTTTATCTATAGCATCTTTGTCCACGCCGCAGCCCGTAGAAGCGTTACCTTGTGGATCTAGATCGATTAATAATACTTTTTTACCTGCGTCGGCTAAGGCAGCAGCTAAATTAACGGTGGTGGTGGTTTTCCCTACCCCACCTTTTTGATTGGTAATCGCGTAAATATTTCCCATTCACTCTGCCTTTAATTCTTAATCAAACGTACCAAGTGTCTTTTACCATCGCAGTTTGGCACTTCCAGTGACACGACATCTTGTAGGCTAAAGCCTTCAATGGTCGCAGCCAATTCTTGTTCTGGATAAACGCCCTTCATCAATACGAGACTGCCAGCATCATCGCAGTGTCTGCCTGCTAAATCAATAATGACATCAATCGTCGAGAAAGCACGTGCGGTTACAGTAGCAAACTTCGGTAATTCGGCTTGTTCGACGCGGGCATGGACTACTGTTATGTTACTTAGAGCGAGCTCCGATTTTACTTGCTGTAAAAAACGCGTTTTTTTTGAATTACTATCTAATAAGGTTACAGCCATGTTTGGATTGACTATGGCAACCGGGATTCCTGGTAAGCCTGCACCTGTGCCAACATCCAACAATGTTGGCCCTGACAAGTAGGGCAAAACAGCTAGACTATCAAGAATGTGACGACTGATCATTTGTTGTGGATCGCGAACAGAGGTCAGGTTGTATACCTTATTCCACTTATCGAGCAGTTGAACATACGTCAGTAATTGGCTGGTTTGTAGTTCGGTCAGGTTCAGTTTTAAAGAGTCACAGCCTTGAAGTAGTTGTTGCTTTAGTTGAGCTTCATTGATCATCCATTTATAACCTTACTCTGCTCACCGCGCTTCAAATGTACTAATAATAATGACACGGCGGCTGGGGTTACACCTGAAATACGCGCAGCTTGTCCAAGACTATTGGGTCGTGCAGTGGCAAGTTTTTCACGTACTTCGTTCGATAATCCGCGCACTATTGCATAATCGATATCATCGGGCAGGGCCGTCATTTCATGACGTTTTAAGCGATCAATTTCAGTTTGCTGACGCGTGATATAACCTGCATATTTAGTATGAATAACAACTTGCTCGGATATGTCTTCTTCCAGCACCGTATGCTCGCCCATCAATAATAATAAGGCCGCATAATCTACTTTTGGACGGCGTAACAATTCTAATGCTGTGTTCACTTTATTTAATGGCTCACCTAAAATCTGTTCCGCCACATCCTGATCAACGTTTTCTGGGGTAAATTTATACGCCGTTAATCGTTGTGTTTCTTTGGCTACCGCTTCTTGTTTAGCGGAAAATATAGCCCAACGTTGATCATTAACCAAGCCTAACTCACGGCCTTTTGGTGTCAATCTGATGTCAGCATTATCTTCACGTAATAACAAACGATACTCTGCGCGGCTGGTAAACATACGGTATGGTTCGCGCGTGCCTAGAGTAATCAGGTCATCAATCATAACGCCAATATACGCTTCGTCACGACGCGGGAACCATTGTTCTAAACCTCGTGCTTGCAATCCGGCATTGATGCCAGCAATCAAACCTTGAGCAGCGGCTTCTTCGTAACCTGTGGTACCGTTGATTTGTCCAGCAAAAAACAAACCCGCCATATGCTTCGTTTCTAGCCACGGCTGTAAATCACGTGGGTCAAAATAGTCATATTCGATCGCATAACCAGGTCGAGTAATATGAGCATTTTCCAGACCTTTCATTGACCGTACAATTTCATATTGCACATCAAACGGTAAGCTAGTTGAAATACCATTTGGATAGACTTCACCGCATTTCAGACCTTCCGGCTCCAGGAATATCTGATGAGAAGTGCGATCAGCAAAACGCACAACCTTGTCTTCAATCGACGGGCAATAACGCGGGCCAATGCCTTCAATCTCGCCACTGTACATTGGTGAACGATCCAAGTTATTGCGGATTACTTCATGCGTCGCTTCATTGGTATGCGTGATATGACACGAAATCTGCTCAGGATGATCGGATCGCTTACCTAAAAATGAAAAGACCGGTGTCGGCGTATCACCTGGTTGTTCAGCTAATTGAGAAAAATCGATGCTATTGGTCGCAATACGTGGTGGTGTTCCTGTTTTTAAGCGGTCAACTCTAAACGGTAAAGCCCGGAGTCTATGTGACAGCGCCATCGAAGCGGGATCACCTGCACGTCCGCCTTGATGATTTTGTAGTCCAATATGAATTAAACCACCCAAAAATGTACCCACGGTCAGTATCACTGTTTTAGCGGAAAAACGTAAACCAACTTGAGTAACTACACCGACCACGCGATCATTTTCCACTACAAGATCATCAACGGTTTGTTGGAATAAATATAGATTTGGTTGATTTTCTAGATAAGAACGAACGGCCGCTTTGTAACGAACTCGATCCGCTTGAGCACGTGTAGCTCTGACTGCTGGGCCTTTGCTCGCATTCAAAATACGAAACTGGATACCACCCTTGTCAGCCGCTTGCGCCATAATGCCGCCAAGTGCATCGATCTCTTTAACCAGATGACCTTTGCCGATGCCACCGATTGCAGGATTACAACTCATCTGGCCTAATGTCTCTATGTTTTGCGTCAGCAATAGCGTTTTCACGCCCTGACGCGCAGAAGCCAATGCGGCCTCAGTACCGGCATGACCGCCACCGACAACAATCACATCATAATGATCTTGATAACTCATAACACACCAAACACGTTTAAAATTAATGATCGATGATTTTAACATGCGTGCAATAATTATGAGTCAAAATGATTGCGTAACTGTAATTTTTACTGTTGTTATAACTGCATGACATTACAAGATTTTACGCCAGATTGATCCATGTTATAGTCCCAGCCAATCTCACTTATGGAAGAAATTCATTATGGAAAAAAACACCGGTATTAAACGAATTTTATACGCTACGCTTTACTCTTGGCAGGGATTTAAATCTGCGATCACCAATGAATCTGCTTTCCAACAAGAGTTCTTTGCGGTAGTTCTGCTCGGTGGATTGAGTTTTTTCCTTGACGTAACGGCCTATGAACAGCTCGCAATGATCATCAGCTTAATCGTCATTCTAATTGTTGAAATCTTAAACTCCGCAATCGAGTGTGTCGTCGATCGTGTCGGTACAGAACACCATGCTTTGTCGGGGCGCGCCAAAGATTATGGTTCTTTAGCCGTTTTACTTTGCATCGCGATTGCCATCGCCGTTTGGGCCGTCATCCTTATCTAAATATTTATTTACGATAAGCACGTATTAAGATAAAACCACCGAGTAAAATCATCGGCAGTGAAAGAATCTGTCCCATCGTCAGCCAATCGAAAGCAAAATAACCATATTGCTGATCCGGAGTGCGAACAAGCTCAACCAATGACCTAAATAAACCATAGCCGAGTAAGAATAAACCCGACACTGCTGACACCGGTTTAGGCTTAGCGGAATAGAGCCATAAAATAGCAAATAAAATTAAACCTTCTAACCCCGCTTCATATAGCTGAGAAGGATGGCGAGGCAAGGGGCCGCCATGTGGAAAGACCATTGCCCAAGGCACATCACTCACTTTGCCCCATAACTCACCATTAATGAAGTTACCAATTCGGCCAAAAAACAAGCCTATCGGCACCATCGGCGCAATAAAATCACTAATGGCGAAGAAAGATTTCCCTGTTTTTCTCGCAAAGAACCAAAATGCGGCTAATACACCCAATAAACCACCATGAAATGACATACCACCTTGCCAAATTTTTAATATATTGAGTGGGTGTGCGAGCGTGTTAGGCAAATCATAAAAAATGACAGAACCCAAGCGGCCACCGATTATGACACCAATTGCACCATAAAATAATAAGTCTTCTACTTGCTCGGCAGTCCAGCCATAGCGCTCAGCGCGCAAGCGCCCTAGCCACCACGCACCAACAAAACCGAATAAGTACATTAAGCCATACCAATGAACTTGTAACGGTCCTAAAGACAAAGCGACTGGATCAATTATCGGATATACCATCGTTATTTCACCTAAATAAATTAGCCTGCCATGATAACAAGCTCTGTTGAAAATAAATAATTCATTAAATAAACAAATTTTCGCACCAGAATAGTGCAACACATTGTTGAGTCGCACTAAAATGAAACGGGAAACTGTAGTTAAAACTTACGAAATCCAGCTAAGCTAATGAATTTTATTATTATAATTATCTTGGCACACATACTGCAGAATATGTTGCAGTCTGAATACATAATGTTGTCATTTAGCAACACAATCGCATTCAAACGATTTTATTATTTTATTTAAAAGTCATGAGGAATTAACAATGAATCTGAAAAAAATCTCAACTTTATGTTTTGCAGCAAGTACTTTATTTGTCGCTTCATCTGCAATGGCATGGGAAAGTGCTGATGGACAAAACACAGTAAGCGCTAACGTCGGTCTATTCAGTGACTACGTATTCCGTGGTATCTCATTTAATGATGAAGATCCAGCGCTCCAAGGTGGTTTAGACTATGCACATTCATCAGGCTTCTATCTTGGAACATGGGCATCAAACTACACAGGTGGTTCAGCTGATGATAACCTTGAAATTGACATCTATGGTGGTTTTGCCAGCGAAATTGCTGACACAGGTGTTGGTTATGACCTAACTGTTTTACGCTATATTTATCCTGGCCAAAGCAGCGGTTCAGAACTGGACTATAACGAGTACTTAGCAGCAGTTTCATATAGCTATTTTACAGCAATGGTAGGTTTCACTCCTGAGTTGGGCGGAGACAGCAACGTTGACGAGTACTATTACAACCTTGCTTTTGACTACGCACTTCCTAACGACTTTGGTTTTACTGCCGCTGTTGGTTACACCGATTCTGATCGCAACGACGGTACAACTTTATCTGATACATATATGGACTACTCAATCACGTTAAGTAAATCACTTATCGGCTTAGACTTTGCGCTAGCCTATGTTGGCACAAACAGTGATGGTGAAGACTTTGCCGCAACAGCCGATGCAGCAGACGACCGTTTAGTAATGAGTGTTGGCGCATCATTCTAAAACTTGTTTATTCTTTACCCCTCATCTTGAGGGGTAAAGTTATTCTTCCATCAGAGGTAAACTTATGAAACAAGTAGTAGCGATAATCAAGCCTTTTAAGCTTGATGATGTCCGCGAATCATTGTCTGAAATTGGTATCCAAGGTTTAACTGTTTCTGAAGTTAAAGGCTTTGGCCGCCAAAAAGGACATACTGAGCTATATCGTGGCGCAGAATATGTGGTAGATTTTTTACCTAAACTCAAACTAGAAATTGCGATTGATGACGACTTAGTTGATCAAGTTATCGAAGCAATTACTAAGGGTGCTAACACTGGAAAAATCGGTGATGGCAAAATTTTTGTATATCCATTAGAGCAAGTGGTTCGGATTCGCACAGGCGAAACCGGTTCCGAAGCGCTATAGTTTTAGGAGCATCAAATGGAAACGGTAACAAATCAAATTTTCGAACTGCAATATGCCATCGATACTTTTTACTTTCTGGTAATGGGTGCATTGGTGATGTGGATGGCCGCTGGCTTTGCAATGCTCGAATCGGGCCTAGTACGAGCAAAAAATACTACTGAAATCTTAACCAAGAACGTTTTAGTATATGCCATTGCCTGCACGGCATATATGGTTGTTGGTTACGAAATCATGTATGACGGTGGTATGTTCTTAGAAGGCATTGCTGGTGGTGACACGCTAACTGCCGATGCCTTAGCTGCTTCAGCAGAAGCGGGTTTTGATGGCGGTGCTGTTTATTCAGGAGCGTCTGACTTCTTCTTCCAAGCCGTATTCGTAGCAGCTACGATGTCTATCGTTTCTGGCGCAGTAGCTGAACGAATGAAATTATGGGCATTTCTAGCATTTGCTGTTGTTATGACAGCCTTTATCTATCCTATGGAAGGCTCATGGACTTGGGGTGGTGCTGATGTATTTGGAATGTATAACTTAGGTGATATCGGCTATCTTGATTTTGCCGGTTCAGGTATCGTTCACATGGCCGGTGCTGCTGCGGCATTGGCAGGCGTTATATTGCTAGGTGCTCGTAAAGGTAAATATGGGCCTAATGGCGAAATTCGCGCGATTCCTGGTGCCAACTTACCTTTAGCAACATTAGGGATGTTCATCTTGTGGATGGGCTGGTTCGGTTTCAATGGTGGTTCAGTGTTAAAACTGGGTGATATGGCCAACTCTAATTTAGTCGCAATGGTATTCCTTAATACTAATGCCGCTGCTGCCGGTGGTGCTCTTGCAGCACTGATTGTTGCACGACTAATGTTTGGTAAGGCCGATTTAACCATGGTTCTCAATGGTGCTTTAGCTGGTCTAGTTGCTATTACCGCCGGACCTGATACTCCAACACCCTTAATGGCAACGATGATCGGCGCTGTCGGTGGTGCATTGGTTGTATTCTCTGTCGTCACTATGGATAAAATCAAAATTGATGATCCCGTCGGTGCTATCTCGGTTCACGGTGTTGTTGGTTTATGGGGTCTTTTAGCCGTGCCCTTAACTAACCCTGACGCGACCTTTATGGCGCAAGTGATCGGTGCTGCAACTATCTTTGTTTGGGTATTCGTAACAAGCTTTGTAGTGTGGTTAGTAATCAAAATGGTGATGGGTATCCGCGTCACCGAAGAAGAAGAGTACGAAGGTGTTGATCTAAGTGAGTGTGGTATGGAAGCATATCCAGAGTTCACTAATAATACTAAGTAAACCTTTTCTTAGTTAGTTTAAACTAAGGGTGACTCGAATATTGAGTCACCCTTTTTTATTGTCAGCTTGCAAAATATTTAGCTACATATTACTTTACCTATCTCACCAGTACAAAGGCTGTTCTTTTATGGATAACTCGTCATCCGCTACAACAGATTTTTTATCTATCGTGGTAAGGCTACTCGGTTTAGTGATGCTGCTTATTGGCTTATTTATAGGCATTAAAGTGATTTTTGAAGCCTGGGATCTCTATATGCGTATTCCAGACCAAGGTTGCCACTGATTCCAGAGCAAAGTTGCCACCCAAACCATTTTAAAGTTGCCACCGATTCCGGTGAACGTTGCCACCCCTAAAAGGGGCAAATAAAACAACACGGACTA
>Ga0209390_10005188_pt1 | contig 18731 bp, 10 predicted proteins | sample BON01_FD_187212 | JGI IMG/M metagenome (GOLD analysis project Ga0209390, IMG submission 187212) | Freshwater microbial communities from Lake Bonney liftoff mats and glacier meltwater in Antarctica - BON-01 (SPAdes) (version 2) | ecosystem: Environmental > Aquatic > Freshwater > Ice > Glacier...
AACCGATCATCGAGCAGATGACCGATGCGACTTTCACGGCGCTCGGCAACGCAACCGAAATGCTCTCCGACCTCGATGCGATTGCCGGTGAATGGCGCGATCGAATCACCGCTCGCTCCGACAGCACTGTCTGGCGACTCGCCGAACTCCTGATGCGCCAGCCCGGCGTCAACTCGAAGGTCGTCGAAGAAGCCCTCGGAGTCTCGCGGCCGGCAGCGCTGAACGCGATCGGCAAGCTCGAAGACGCAGGCGTGCTGGTGAAGGCGCGTGGACAGGAAAGGAATCGGGCGTGGATCGCCGTCGACGTCGTCGCCGCGCTCGATCGGTTCGCGGAGGCTGGTGGTCGTCGAGCGCGACCACCCGCTCGCTGAAGGTCGGGTCGCTTGCACCCCAGGTCTTCCTGTCTAGGTTCCCAGCAATGCTCTTTCCGTCATGCGCCATGCTTCGGAAGTAGCCGTCACCCGTGGCGATCACGCCGTGCACGCGCAGTAACGCGATCGAGCGCGGTGACAGTTCGACGAGCTTGGCAGCACCGTCACCGGCCTGCACGATCTGGCCAGCCGCTTCCTGGTGATTCGCAATGGACCGTCGATGAGGCGTGGCGGTCAGAAATAGTCAGGAACGCCGCAGCGCGCAAGAAAGAGATCGCGCTGGGGCCGTTTCGCCGGCCGCAGCGTCGCCTCGTGCACCATGCGGTATGTCCCGTAGGCGCCAGGATTCGCGAAGACGACCACACCGACACCGAGATCTTTTGCTGCGAGCGACACTCGATCATCGGGGCCTTCGGCGTGCGCGAAGACCCACGTGTAGTTCGCTCCACGACCCTGTTCGTAGGCCTGATAGACAGAGCGGACATCGAAACCATTGCGCTGCTCGATCTCCACTGCGTGGGTGCGTCGGGGGTCTTCAATACTCTGACGGCGTCGTGGGTCGGCGAAGAACACAAGATCCGGACGGGTCCACGGGCCTTCACCGGTCGCACGCCCACTGCGTGGTCGCACCGGGTGAATCTTTCGCAGGCCCATCGCTCGCGGACCCCAATATGTCGTAACGATCCGTTCGACTGCCGAGTAGATCGCCACCTGCGACCCGATCTCGGTCCCCCAATATGTCACCGTCCCGCCAGCGCCGCTCGTGACGTTGCAGTCCGGATCCGCACACGCTCGCTCAATCGTTGCGTGGGCCTGATCATCCGTCATCCACCGAGGCGCCAACGCCTTCACAATCGTGTGGCTCTTCGCGCGTTGATTGTCGCGATGAGAAAGAAAATCAATCATTCGCTTCTGCCGTGAAACCGATGCCATGTCCATCGACCGTAGTTGGTCAACCAGGGCGCCTTCAGCGGACTCGATCGATCCAGTTGCCGCTGGCCCAGGGAAGGCAGTTCGTGATGACCGAAACCAGAAAGAAGTTGCTATCTCTGTGACACCGCCGGCGTATAACGGAAGACATGGCAACGATTTCCCAGCTGGGCGGCACCTGCGGTGAGTGTGGCGGCAAGGTGCTGCCCGTGCTGTATGGCATGCCCGCCAACGACGCGATGGAGGCAAGCCAGCGCGAGGAGCTGATCCTCGGCGGCTGCACTGTGGAGGACATCGCCTGTCGGTGTGACTGCGGCGCCACGTCCTACACCTTCGACGAAGTCGACGACATCGACGACGGGTTCGGGCTCGAGGAAGCTCGCGCCTACATCGCTGAGGTTCGTTGGCAGTTCGCGAAGACAATGCCGCAATGGCCCCACGAGTACACGGTCCGCGACTGGCGACCAGAACTCAACGACACCTTCGAAGCGTTCGCCGGGTTCACGAGATCCGATGGGGTGGTGAAGCCTTGGCCGGCTGACTCGCCGACGCCTCGTTATCACCACAGATATCTGGAGATTGACGGGTGGGACTACTGGATCATGGACGGCACGATCGAGGAGACCGAGGTGATTAACCGTGCCCGCCTCGACGACACCGCGCAGTAACCCGAGCAGTCGTGCTCACCCGATGCAATCGAATAGCCCTCCGGCTGTGCGGCGGTTGTGTGGAGCGCAGACCATTTTCGGAACCCTGTGACACCCTTCGGTCACAATGGGCTGATGGCGGAACGTTTGTTGACCCCTTCGAAGATCACGGCGTGGTTGGACTGCGCGCATTTCCTCACGTTGCGACACGAGGTCGACTCCGGTGTGCGTGAGCCGGCTCCGAACATGTTCGGTGAGATGGCGCAGATGCTTATGGAGAAGGGCCTCGATCACGAGCAGGCCGTGCTTGAGCGGTACCGCTCGGCTGGTCGTGACGTGTTCGAGGTTCCCGACTGGGATCGGGGCAACGAGTCATTCGCGCAGTGGGTGGCCTGGGTCGGTGGCGTGCTCAACGGCGGTCACGACGTGATCTTCCAGATGCCGTTCGTGCACGACGGCATCCGCGGTATCGCTGACTTCCTCGAGCGAGCAGTCGACGCCGACGGCAACGTCACGTACGAACCGGTCGATGCCAAGCTCGCGCGCAACGCTGCCAAGCCTGGCCATGTGCTGCAGTTGTGTTTCTACGCCGAGGCAATCGGCGCGCAGACCGGCCGGATGCCCGAGCACGTCTACATCGAGTTGGGGTCCGGTGAGCGTGAGACAATTCGCGTTGACGACGTGCTCGCGTATTGGCGTCGCCTCCGGGGCCAGTTGGCAACGCTTGTGGCGGGGCCGTCGACTGAGCAGACGAAGCCCGAGCCGTGCGACCACTGTGAGTTTTGCGAGTTCGAGCAGGTGTGCGACGCCGAATGGCGCGCCGCCGACTCTCTCGTCCATGTCGCCGGTGTCCGCCGTGCTGACAGGGCACTGTTGGAGGCCGACGGGGCTGACACGATTGCTGGCCTCGCGGTACTTGACCGTGAGGTGGCTGAGCTTGACGCCGCACGTGTGGTGCGGATGGTCCGCCAGGCGTCGCTACAGGTCCAGGCCCGCAACGCCGCCGATGGTGATCCGCCACCGTTCGAGCTGCTCGAACCGTCCGCGCCGACGGCAGCGGACCTTGCCGAATTCGATGTCGAGCCGGTCGAGCCCGAACTGAAGGGCTTCGCCGCGTTGCCTACACCCGATGACGGCGACGTCTTCCTCGACTACGAAGGCCACCCGTTCTGGAAGGCCGACATTGGTCTGTTCTTCCTGTTCGGCTTCATCGAACGCAACGACGCCGGCGAGTGGGGGTTCAAGGCGTTCTGGGCGCACGACCAGGCCGCAGAGGCCAAGGCCACGCAGGACCTCGTCGACTATCTGGCCGAGCGTCGCCGTCGCTTCCCAAACATGCACGTGTACCACTACAACCACACCGAGCGAAGCTCACTGGTGCGCTTCGCTACCGACTATGGCGTCGCCGAACGACGACTCAAACGCCTGATTGACACCGGCCTGTTTGTCGACCTGTTCCCGATTGTGACCGGCGCAATGCAGGTCGGTGTCGAGTCGTATGGCCTCAAGCACATCGAGCAGCTCACCGACTACAAGCGCAGCCACGACATCGATCAGGGTGCCGGCGCTGTGGTCGAGTACGAGCACTGGATGAAGGACCAGGACCAGACCCGCCTTGATCGGATCGCCCGTTACAACGAAGACGACGTGCGCGCCACGATGGCCGTACGCGACTGGCTCGTTAACCATCGCCCCGACGACGTCGACTGGCGCGACGCCGTGCTCGAACCGGCGGTGGCCGACGAAGAGCTCGATGCTCGCATCGAGGCGCTCCACGCGTTTGGGCCCGACACACCTGAGCATTTGATGGGTGACCTGCTCGGCTACTGGCGTCGCGAGCGCAAAGTAGTGACCGCAGATTGTCTGCGCTTGTCAATGGCCGACGAGCACGACCAGTTCGAGTCGCTCGGCGCGGTCGCGAGGCTCACGTTCGAGGGCTTTGAAGACAAGTACAGCGACAAGACCGGCAAGAAGCTGAAGTGGCCGGTCGCGGTGTTCTCGTTCCCGGTGCAGCCGCTCGACGCCGATATCAAAGTGAAGTCGGAGATGATCCTGGCGCTCTTCGGGCAGGACTGGGCCTTCTTCGAGCTCGCCGACATCGATCGTGCTGCCGGCACTCTCGAAGTCTCATGGAACCAAAAGATGATCGATCAGGCTGTGTTCCCCACGTCGCTCGTCCACTACGTCAACTTCGACGAGAAGGCGAAGCTGGTTGCGCTGAGCGACCTCGCCGACCAGATGCTCGCCAACGACGCAACAGCAGTCAGCCACGCGATCCTGCGCAACGACCTACCCGGCTTCGTCGCCGGCCACGGGCCCGCAGGCGGCGTATTTGTCGGCGACTACAAGGCGATCTGTAAATGGGCGCCACACCTCGACACCAGCTTCGTCCCCATCCAAGGTCCACCCGGTACTGGCAAGACGTTCACCGGCGCCCACGTGATCCACACCCTCGTGAACGCTGGCAAACGCGTCGGCATCACCGCAATGAGCCACCACGCAATCGACAACCTGATGGAAGCAGTCGTCGAACGGTTCGCCGCCGAGGGCGACGAGCTGCGTGCGGTCCGCAAAGCCAAGGGCGGCTCCGTCGACGGCGTGAAGTACATCAACGACAACGCAAAGTGCGCTACCGGTCCCTTTGACGTGATTGCCGGGACGCCATGGATGTTTGCCAACCAGGCCATGCGTGACAACCCGGTCGACGTGCTGGTGATCGACGAGGCTGGCCAACTCGGACTCGCCGACACGCTCGCTGCGTCGATCTCGGCGAGCAACGTGATCCTGCTCGGTGACCCGCAACAGCTCCCGCAAGTAGCCAAGGCCAGCCACCCCAATCGTTCAGGTGTGAGCGCACTCGAACACCTGCTCGGCGAAGGCGTCCGCACTGTTGTGCCCGAGCGTGGCGTCCTGCTCGATGTGACCTGGCGAATGCACCCTGGCGTGTGCGGCTTCATCTCCGATGTGATGTACGAGGGCAAGCTCACCAGCGAGGCGTCCTGTGCTGGGCAAACCACGAGCGCCAGCACCGGCCTGCGCTGGATCCGTGCCGAACACCACGGCCACGCCACCGAAGCACCAGAAGAAGCAGCCATTGTGGTCAACACAATCGAGGGCTTGATCGGCACCGACTGGACCGACCAACACGGCATCACCGGTCCGCTCACTGCCGCCGACTTCATTGTGGTGACCCCGTACAACGACCAACGCCGCCTCATCGGAACGGCGCTCGCAGCGAACCCGGCCACCGCCGGTGTCGAGGTCGGCACCGTCGACAAGTTCCAAGGGCGCGAAGCTGCCGTCGTGCTGTTCTCCATGGCGACGTCGTCAGCGGAATTCATGCCCCGCACTGCCGGCTTCCTATTCTCCAAGAACCGCCTGAACGTGGCGATCAGTCGAGCCCGATGCCTTGCTTACCTGATCTGTACCGACGAGTTGCTCGACACGCGGGCCAGAACTGTTGGTGAGATGGAATTGATCTCGGCGCTGTGTTCGTTAGTGGAGCGGGCGAAGACACTGAGTTCCGGCTGCTCCGCTCTACCATCCGCGGGCAACATTAGTGCGACAGACGCCGCTGATGATGAGCCGTACTCAACTGTCGATCGCGTACTTGACGAATACCTCGTCAGCGATTCCGAACTCGTCGAGAACTCGTTGCACCTCGGCGAGCATGTACTGCGGGCCAAGTCCCATGAATAGATAGTGCGAGCCCTCGAGTGCGTCCCACTGGCTTGGCCATTCCTCCGTCGCGTGTACCGGACCGGCGTTCATTGCGGTGTAGGCGAGAAGGTCAGCGCGTTGCGTTGCCCAGAGCCGCTTGAAGACGTGGTTGTAGAGAGTTTTGAGGTTGTGCTCTTCCCAAATCTCGTCGCGGTACATCACGTACGAAAATTCGTTCTTCCAGCCGGGGTACCAGCCGGGCTTCTTCTCAGCCTCGAGTAGCGGAACGAGATGTTCGGCGTCTTCGATGTGGTCGTCGGATGGGCGTGGCCAAATCTTGAGAAACTGACCGATCAGTTCCTCAGTCCGCTTCTCGATCGCCCGGGAATCCCAGGTGGCGTGATCGGCGAGGGCTTTTGCCGACTTGACGGCGCTGTCGGTGTAGTAACTGTGCTTGTCGATGAACGACCTATTGCTCGCCCCGGCATTGAGGTGTGATTCGAGGAGCACCAGATTGCCGAGCGTGTCAACCAACGCTTGGTACCGGGCCTGTTCCTCTTCAGGCATCGATGACCATATGCGCTCACCATTACCGGTCCATGACGACGTCGGTGTTTGCGGGAAGATGTGCTCGATCTGTAGGCCGCTGTGGACCGTGAGCCCTTCGAGACGATGCAGCACGTAGCCGACGTGAGGGACATGCCGATACTTGAGCGCGTTGCGGACTCGCTCATCAGATGGGCTCCGTCGCCCCATGTCACGAATCGGGTATCCATATTTCGAGAGGCGTCTGCACAGCTGCGCGGCGAGGTGGTCGCGTGTCTCGCCGACCACCATTCTTCGGAGATACAACGCTTGGAGTTGCTCCAAGATCTCGATGAACGTGTCCCGGTCGATATCTCCTTTGCGGTAGTCTCGGTAGACGGCCATCACGATCGGGTACATAGCGGTGCCAAACGTGTTCACATACCCCAACTGTGTCCTGATCTCGTCGTCGTTGACGCGACTCGGATCAAGCAAATTGCCGTAATCCTCGGCGTACGACAGCCATTCGGCCGCGTGCTTGCGGATCGATTCAGGGAGTAGCCGTGGGAACTGGGACTTGAACACTTGGTAGACGCCGTGCTCGCCGCGGACATCGCTGTCGCGACCGGTCAATCGGATCAGGTAGTCACGCAAGAACTGATCGGTGAACTCGCCGGCGTTCAGTTCCAGCGGCACCCAGTAGTCCCGCTCGATCTGTTCCTGCACGTCGTAGGACAAGCCCATCAGAACGTAGTTGTGCACCAGGTCGTGGTCGCGCAGCGGAACGCTGGTCGAGTTGAGGCTCTCAAAGACCTGCTGCGCGTTGGCGCCCTCGGCCAAGGTGATCATGACGTGTTCAAGTCGTTCGAGTCCGCGGTACACCCGAACGGCGTCCCGATGGACCTCACCGAGGAAGTACCGGTAGTTGTCCTCCAAGGCCGACTCACCCGGCTCGCGGCAATCGCGAGCCGGGTTGAACACGATGTCGGTCAACTCGTTCTGGCGGCCTTCGTGCGGTCGCAGCTTTGTCGCTTCCTGTCCTGCCGGGGGCGCCACCAACATCTCTTGGAGGCTGCTCGCAAGCTCAGGGTCCGCTTCTTTGAGAGTGTCGCGGAGCGCAGCGACAAGAAGAGTCAACGTTGTAACACGCTGCTGCCCATCGATGAGAACGCTCTTCGCTGTCGCAGCAGGTACTGCAGTCGCCAGGATCGAGCCGAGGAAATGGACCTCGCCGACAGCACTGTCGGCTGCGGCGCGGACGTCGTTGAGAAGCTGGCGGCAACGATCAACGTCCCACCGGTAGTGCCGCTGATAGACGGGAACTGCAATCTCAGCTTGGCTCCGCAGCCACGAGACAGTTTGAACGGCGCTGGCATCGACTTTTGTGGCGGTCATCAGATACTTCCTGTTGAGGCCCCAGTGTTAGCAGAGACAACGCAAGATCTCGAGGTCAACTCCTCGGCGATGCTGACCTAGCAGAAGAGCTGCAGTCTCGTTGGATGGATGAAGACGTGACGTGGCGATCACCTTCGAACAGATCGGGTTGGGCGCCTGCGCCTCAGGCAGTGTTGCGTTGGTCGATCGAGGGCGCTATTCATCGCGTTTGACGGTCCCCACCTCTACCTCGAGTTCGTCGAAGGTGACGGTCTGGGGCTTGGGGGTGGACCGTTGGGCGGCAACTGGAGGTTTCGGCTGATCTGGGACTGGGCGTCGTGGTTGCCGGCCACGCTCACCACGGGGATGCCCGCCTCGTGAAGCCGACCCAGCTGTTCGTTCCAGAACAGGCCAGTGCCGTAGCCAGGCCAATCGCCATCGAAGATGTCACCGGCCAACACGACGAGGGACACCTCGTGGTCAAGAGCAGCTTGGATCAGGTTTTCGGTAGCTCGACGGGTGGCCCGATCAGTGCCGCCTCCGTGGCCGCGACGGGTTTCGCCATCGTGTTCATGTTTCGGAGGCCACGGCAAGAATTTGGTCGAGCATGTGCCTCCCCACGTTTACGTCGCCGACACCCGACTATTCGACGGGCGGACTCAGCCTGCGACTCGCCCGCCCGGGCTGTGCACGGCGAGCAGAAGGGTTCGTCGACCCTCCGGAAAGTGAGGCCTTCGCCGGTCGGGTAGAGCGAGTGCGGTTCCCTGAGACGCTTCGATCGGGATAAATCCGGCAACTTCCTCGGCATGACATACGGTTCGACGAATGAGAAGTGTGCGGTCCGGCATCGACACTGCAAGGGAACGCCTCTAGCCTAAGGCGAACACGAAGATGACTACGTTGGCCAGCCTTTCGCGGCGGCATCGAATGAACACCCGAATCGCTCTGGGTTTTATGGGTGCTGGTTGGTTTGAGTCCCTGACGTGTTTGTCGGGACGTTTTAACGGTAGTGGTTTGCTTCAAACTCGGCTGGATGATCGCGTGCATCGACTCCCAGGAAGCCGCTCCGCCGTCAGTCGGCTTGGGGATGGCCATGCGGCGAAGCCGCTGTGGCTTGGGCCGGATGCCGAGGAGCTTTGCAGGCGGCTGCTCCCTCTTTCTCCTCCAGCGGGAGCGTGATGACGCGGGAGATGTAACCCTCGAGTCCTTCGACGTCGATAGCACTGTGACCACGATAAACGCGGTTGTTTCGCAGTCGGGACGTCGGGCTGTGCCGTCAACGTGCAACTAAGTTGGATCGCTGGTTCCGGCGCCGCGGTGTGCCGGTTTACCGACGGTTGGTTGGACGTCAGCTCCATCACCACTGAGACTGCGTCATTCGAGGCGCCTACTTCGGATGGTCGTAGTCAGCCATGAAACCAATCTCGGGGTGCTCGTGGGTTCCCGTGACCATCGCGCGGTCGAGGAAGACATTGAACACTTCGCACGCTGTTTCTGGCAGAAGTCCGCACGCATGGCACGCAGCCAGATTCATCGACTTCGGGCCCTGGCCCTTGGCGCCAAGCTCCATACACACCGGATCTGACGAGCACCACTCCGCCCGGTCAAGAGCGGCGACAATCGCAGGCTCCAGCTTGCCTGGCTTGCCCATCCGAACAAGCCCTCCCATGGTTCCCTCAGAGTCCCCAGCAGCGGTGTAAATAAGGAACCCAGCCATTGGGTTCTGGCCCCCAGCACAGAACAGACGCTCCCGCAGCGACGCTGAGCTGTACCCGCATTCGAAAACGAGTTGGTTAATGAGGAGGTGGCTGAGCGTGTGTAAGAGCACAAAACGCGGGATGAGCGAAGCGTCTTGGAGCGCCTCGCTGGCACGGGTGCGGTCTGCATGCGTTGCGAGCTGCCGCACCCTTGCCACGACGTCGGGGCGTTTCTCCCAGGCCTGCAAAGCTGACTCGTTGAGTTCGAAAAACAATCCTTCGCCTTTGACGACGTACGCTGGCAACCACGAGGCCCCGAATTCGGGTTCCGTGTTCCACAACTGAGCCTTTATTTGCGTCAGCGGTCGCTGCTGGTTGGGAGCGATGCGGGAAAAGCCGTACATGACGCGCGTCTCGCGGAGCTGCTCAACAAGATTCACGCGGGAGAAGAACCGACCGAGCGCATCGTCGAAGACGCCGACCTCTTGCGGCTTAACCGTCAGGTCGTCTGAAACAAGGTGGTCTCGAAGAACATCAAACTCGGGGCGTCGCAACGTCTCAGGGTCAAGGTCTTCTGGGTCGCCCTCGGACTCCGCCTCGCTTTTCACTCCGTCCAACGCATCAAGCGCCCGGGTGACATCCTCATTGGAATAGTCCTTCAGCTGACCTTGTACGTCCGCCTTGAGAACACTCTCCAACGTCAGCATCTCCAGCTGGCGCAGCGTGTCGATTTTGTACTTCAGCGGCGCTCGCTCGATGGATTCGATGAGCCCGTCAGGAAGCCCCAAGGCACCACCGGGTAGATAGATGGCCGACAAGACGTGGGCGTAGTAGGCCGAGGTTGAAGCACGAAGACTTCCACGGACAGGGAGTCCGCACCCCTCGCCGACTCGGTCGTCAACCCACGGTCTAAAGCCATGGCACTCGTACCGGTCGGTCTCAGACAGCTGCGAGGATAGGATCGTGTCCGGTCCAGTTTGGGCCTCAAAAGCCTCAGTAATCCGCGAGAGGTTGCGGGGCCGCACCCCGCAATCGCAGGAAACTGTCTGGGCTGCAAGCGTCGCCCCACCGGTGGATCTCAGATACATCTGAGCGGTGCATCTCGGTGTTGGCGTGCGGTGGAGCCACTCACGCCAAGGGAAGTCCTGCAGGTGCCCGTCAGCGCACATCGCGACGAACGGAACCTGTGCGAGGAACGGGGCCCACTGCTTCTTTTTGCCGCCCGCTGTCCCACCGCGAGCAATCCGGTGTTCGCACGTCGGGCAGCGTCGGCGCTTGCCGTGATGAGGCTTCACTTCATGCAGAGCGCGACAACTAACCGCAGGACAGAAATGCCACGAGGGGAACAGCAGGGCAGGGACATCGAGCTGCATGTTCGGCCGTCCCTCTTGGTGCCGCCGCACTCGCCGGTGATCTGGCGGAAGTCGAAGTTCTGGTACACGAAGTTGTTTCTCGAGTCGCCACTCGCTCACCCGAAACTCTTCGAGCTGCAGATCGCGGCTGGCGTCCGTGTCGAACCAGCCGTCCAAGCCGCCGGTAATCATGCCGGTGCCATCAGGGGCAGTAAACATTGCACCGACACCGAACGGTGCGATGAGCTGGGCCCGACGCATTGGCGAGTACTTCATGAGTTTGTCCCCTCAGTTCCTGCGTCGTCGTCCCCGCGTTGCATGGCGTATCGGTTGGTGATGGCGCACCGGCATTCGGCGTCGACGTCTCGAAGCGACATCGGCACTGGCCATGTGACGTCTCGAAGGTCGTCGTCAATCCATTCGCCGGCTCGTCTCATTAGCGGACCGTCGTCACCCTCCCAATGCACGGGCTCCCAGCCGGTCCATTGTGTTCGTCGCCGTTCGAGTTCCCGTTTCACGTCGGGGACCGACTCTGGGTCTGCAATCTCTGCACGCTCGATGAGCAGCCGTTCAACTTCGTCGAACTGGTCGAGCGGAACTGGTGACGGGCCGATTCCTTCCCAGCTGGTCTGACGAATATAGGAGATGGCGACAGCGTGAGCGGCCCGACGGAGCACTGGACTGGAGAACGGCGTGACGCTGACTGGTTCGACCTCGGCGTACAAGCGTTGGTGATGTGCTTGGAACTTCTCGAAGTGCGAACGGTCTCTGGGCCGGAGCGGCGAGTAGATGGTGACGACGAGTCCGGGCCGCTCCTGCCAGTTGCGTCCGACGCGACCGGTGATTTGGATGTACTGCGATGTCGACTTCGGCTGTCCGAGAACTGTCAGCAATGACAGGCGTTGAATATCGACGCCGACCTCGATGATGTTCGACGCGAGGCAGACATCAATCGCTCTTTTTGTTTCCAGCGTTCGTTCGAGCCGGGCGATGGCACCAGGGATTTCGTCCTGCCGGAGTCGTGAGGTGAGCTCCATCAGTTCGTTGATGTACCGCTGCTCTGTCGCTCCACTTCGAAGCTTCATCGCATACAAGTAGTCGGGGATGTCGGACTGGAGCAGCGACACCGACGTGCCGAGCTCGCGAATTGAGTTGAAGAACATCAGCGACGACCACCATGCGTCACGCTGCTCTACGGGCAGGCTCATCGGGGCTTGTAGCAGAGCGGAGCCTGTGCGGACCTGTGCGGTCTGAATCGAGCCAAGCCCGGGCCCATGCACCCCGACGTACATCCGTCCTTGTGACAGCTCACCTGTCTCGGGGTCTCGGGCGTGGCGGGCAAAGAACGAGTCAGCTGCATCCAGCCCGTGCGGAGGGAACAACGCTGCGTCGGTCCGTCCGTAGAGGCCGCAAATCTGTTCGGCGTAGTTGCGAATCGTTGCCGTGGAGCCAACAATTTTCGGGCGGTAGCTCTCACCGTTGTCAGTTCGTGTGCAGAGCCGTTCGATGATCGGTTCGTAGAGGCCGACCATGGAACCCAGCGGACCTGAAATCAGATGGAGTTCGTCTTGGATAATCAGACTCGGCGGGTCGCATACTCGGTCGCCGAATTCGTCCAGCCCGAACAGCCTGCGGGCTTCGGGGCGGTACGCCAGCATCGCGAACTTGTCGACTGTGCCGATGACAATGGATGGCCGCTCTTCGTACAGGTCGTCGTCGATGACAAACACGGGCAACGACTTTCTGAACGGGCATCGGCGGTCGGGACACCGGAACTCAACACTGCCGGCCACCGACCGGTACCCAGCGATCCTTGGGACGTCCGCCTTGACTCCTTTGGCTGCGTCGATGGCTCCCATCTGAGCAGCGCACCAGGGACATCGAAGCACGAGGAACGGGTTCTCCTTGGTCTGCCCTTTCGCGAGAGCGTTGTAGGACGCTACGGCGCCTTGACGGTTGTTGGGTGTGGTCGAACCGCCGACCCAAATGCCGATGGTGAAACGCTGCTCGCCGAGGTCGCCGCTGTCTTTCCGAATCAGTTCCATGGCGCAGACGAGCGCCGAAGCGCGCAGGAACTGTTGACTTGTGAGCAGCCTCAGCGTGTACCGCATGAGCACGCTGACGCCGGTGTTTCGGCCGGTGAGTCGTTGGTAGAAGAGCACAAACGCAGCGAGGCCCAGATACGCCTCGGTTTTGCCACCGCCGGTTGGGAAGAAGATGAGCTCGACGGCTTCTCGGTCCTCATGGCCGCCTTCAGCCGCGCTCCGAGCCGCCGCGATAAGGAAGCCGATCTGAAAGGCCCGCCAGCTCCGGTTTGCATCACGCCAATCCTTGACGGGTATCCCGGCTTCGACGACTGGCCCGTCTTTCGTCAGCGTCGTCGTTCGAGATTCGACCCGAAAGTTGATCTGCTGCTCGAGTATCGCTCGGTTGGCCAACATGAAGGCTCGTCTGGCTGTCGTGTCAGTTGAGAGCCATTCGATTCCATCGACGATGCGGCGATGTGCTCGCCAACATTTGGCTATGTGGTCTTCAGCGGCTTGGAGCCGAAACCCGTCGAGTGATTTCGCTTCGGCTTCAAGCCTTTCGATCCACGTGCCGTATTCGTCCGCGACGATCGCCACTGAGGCGAAGCCGTCGTCGTCGGCGTCGAGTCCGGCCAGCGGGCCCATTGGAACTGAGAGCTGGCGGCCGTCTTCAAGGACGATGTCCGGGGTGACGCTCGGAGTTTCGAATGCCGGTAGTGCGGTGGCGCGCACAGACTTGGACCTCAGGGTTCCCCACTTCTCTGACCATGTTGCTGCGCAGCCGTGACCGACGCCGAAGGTCGGTGCGTTGCGATACATGAGGTCAAGGGACCGGGATTCTTCGTCGCGTTCGAGAAGCCGTTCGGAGCGCGGGTCTGGGTACGGAACGATTGCTTCGACGATGTCGCCGCCGCGTCGGATCGACACGGTGAAGTCGGCTTGGAAGAGTGAATTGATCTCAGCTGAAAGGTGGCCCGGTGCGTTGTTGGTGAGTGCAACGGTCAGCAGCCATTGGTCTCCACGGGCCCGAGCGAGGATTTCGACGCCAAGTGCTAGCGGTTCGAAGTCCGGCACTGGCGTGGGGCGTTGCTTTCCTGCGCGCTTTGGAGCGGCGAAATGAACGGTCTGTTCGACCGGGCGTCGAACGAACCATTGACGGTCCTGGTCGTCGACGTGGACTTGTTGGCCCTCATAGCGGCCTCCGGTGACCATCACTTCAATCAGGTCGTCGGCTTCGAGCTCAGCGAGCAGGCTGACAGCCATGGCGCTGGGGCGGTATTGGCTGGTGGCGCTCAGGTCGAAGTCGTCGTCGTCGGCCTCTACGCGGCCGGAGTTTGAGAAGTGTGTTTCGGGGACCGGGTCCGGTGGGCGGTCGTCCTCGGCGCCGACCTCTGCAATCTCAGCTTCGCCTTCGTTGGCGTCAGCGTGAGGTTGTTGTAGCGGATACAGCACTCCGACGCCGTACCGCTTCGTCGGCCGGTCACGTACGAGGACCTCGTTACCAGTTCCCGCTTCGTGGAACGGGCCCTGAGCGTCCTGCCTCGATTGGAAGACCAGGGCGTCGCAGAAGCTCACGGGCCGCCCGATCGGGTTTTCGGTGTGAGCCGGAGGACCGAACAACTCCGCTCGCAGAGCTTCAACCATTGTGTGGCGACCACCGTCGTCTTGGGTGCTCATTGACTGTCTCCCATGATGATTCTTCCAAGTTCTTTCCGGTCGTTTTCATGCACGAGCAGCGCAAGTCGCTCGGTTGCTCTTGACGCTCCGACGTAAAGCAGCTGTCGTACCCGCTTCTTCGAAAGCCCTTCGATATCAGTCACGATCACGACCGGCGATTCGAGTCCCTTAAACGCATGCACCGTTGCAGTTCGAATCCGATTGGTCGGAGCGAACCCGGCGCGGGCCAACCACTCAGCCGTCGGTGGTGTGAGCGAGTCGGCGGCGGCGTCGGTGGCCTTAAGCGACAACACGGTGATGTCGCCCATCTGGTAATGCTCACTTCGGAACTGGTTGATGGTCTCGGCGAGCTCCGTCGCCTGGCTTTCGCGTGAGGAGTACAGCTGGATGGTCGGCGCAGTCCCATCGTCATTTCGCAGATAAGACGCGTACATCTGCATGTCTGCCACTGATGACGCAAGACTTCCGATGGATGGACGGTTTCGGCAGTTCTTCGAGAACCGATGCGCCGCTGCACTCGTCCGGCTACTCAGGAGCTCTCTGGTGTCATAGCCGGCATAGATCGCTTGATGCTTGAAGTCTCCGAATGCCAGAAGCTCGCCATCGCGTAGCCCGTCCTTGAGTAACAGGTCGAGGACATCGAGGTAGGCGTCTGTGAAGAGGTCTTGGGCTTCGTCGATGACAATGAGGTCGAACGCGCCGCACAGGTCGTGATCCGACACGAGCTGATCGATTGCAGCGCGTGGCAGCTCGTCGGAAAAGAAATCGTCCGGTGGGTCGACTGGGACGTCAAGCCCTGAGATTCCGAGCATGACGGAATGCAAGGTTCCAACCGTTGCGGTGTCGCCGAGAGGCGTTGCTTCGTTGGTGAGCCAGTCTCCGAGAAGACTGTTGAAACAGCACAGGAGCACGCGCTTGTCTGAGGCGACTGCCCTTCGCGCTGCCTCCAGCGCAATCAGTGTCTTTCCTGTTCCAGCGCCACCGTTAAAGACCACCCTTCGGTTCTCATCGACTTCATCGAGGGCATCGAACTGCTCTTCGGTGAAGGCTTGAATCTCCGCTGTAGCTTCAGCCTGGCGGGCCTTCGGGCTTCGCGACTGTTCGAACGACGGCCGCAGCATTCGTGCAATCTGTTCGCATTGATCTTTTGTTGGCATCCCCTGAGATTCGATGAACCAGGCAGCCGATGATGTCGCCGCGAGCTTTAATCGATACGCCTTGCCGGCTCGTTCGAGAATGGTTTGAAGTCCGAGAGCCAGGAACTGGCTCTCGTCGAAGACCTGCCACGGCTCCCATTCGGTCGGATCGATTTCGAACCGGCAATGGGTGAAGCCAACGACCGAGATGAATGGGACCTGTGCAAGCGAGCCGACCCGGTCGGTGACTCTCTTCCGCACTGCATGAGTGGCGTCTGACGCCTGACGGAACGGGCCCCTGGATGACGGTTCGTCGCGTCCGAGATGCCACAGTCCGGATTCTGGTCGCCGAACGCCGGTGTGGCTCTTCACTTCCAGCCCGATTGCCACGCAGCCTGGTATGAGGATGAGGAAGTCCATTTCGCCCGAAATGTTTTTTTGGTGCCGCGGAATGTCGAGCGAGTGGAGCACGGTCCAGCTATCGGGGCAGCCGTCCCGAAGAGCGTCGAACACCCGGGGCTCGCCGGGGGCCAGTCCGACGCGTTCGATGACGGAGGGAATCATCCGTGCCATCCGTGGTCCTCCACTTTGAAGGGCTCGTCAATCACCATTGGATCTACGAGCTTGGTTTCAGGGTGCACGTGGAGCACTCGGAACGCCGACATCGTGCCGAATCCGGATATCTCCAGACGTTCATGACCGGAGTCCAACAACTCCTCCCCGACACCGGCCAGCAGTGTCGCTTCGAGCCATTTGCGAATCGTGTGTCCAGCGCGTTTGTGCGCACGGTCGATTTCCGTCAGCGCTTTCCAGAGTTCATCTGCCTGCGCTTCGATATCGACGAAACGACAGACTGCATCGAAATCCTGACGACGTTGCGGCTTGATGCTCTGGTCTGTGACCCAGTGGCGAAGGTTGGCGGTGAGTGCGCCTTGCGCGTACAGCTCCTCCGTCGCCTGGCCAAAGCCGCCTTCGCGTGCTACCGCCATCCGAATGCTCTGTTTCCAGCGGTCTTGGGTCGCGCGATGTTTGGCGCTGCCGTGTTCTTGGTCGGCAACCTGTCGGACGAGAAGGCTTGTCGCTCCTTGATCGCGGAACAGGAGGTATGCGTCTCGATCGACCTGGGAGGCTTTGACATGCGCGATGCGTGGTTGCTCTGGTGTGCTGTAGTCGATTGCCATGTTCCAGTGGCCTTCCCCTACCGAGGTCCAGACGGCGTAATCGTCAGCGAGCAGCACGAGCTTTCCCGGTACGGCGTCGTCAAGGGCGTTTGGCACGCGTGCTGAGACGTGCTCGGCTGCAATGAGCAGTGACTGGTCGAGGTCAAACAGCGATTCGGTGTCTCCCGGGCTTGGGACGCCTGTTGTCCGGAACGGCCTGATCTTCATCCCTCCGTCAGTCCCGAAGAGCCCGCTGGCGGGCTCGTTGGTCGGGCCGAACGGGTACTGAACGAAGCAAACGGTCTCCCAGCGAGCGGCGTTCCAGACGGCATCTGGGAATAGTTTCGGCCAACCGACGCAGACAAGCGTGCCGGTCGCAGCGCTCCAGCGGAGCTCAGATGAGACAATCACGTCGCTTTCGACACCGTTGGCAGCTAGGTAGTCCGTCGTCGCCTTCCGTTGGTGGCCGTACCGAAGCACGACGGCGCGCTCGCCAACCGGTGCGGTCTCGAGCACATCAATCGTTTCACGGCCGAGCTGGGTGCCCTCCATGTCAAGCAGTTCGATCGTCGCGTCGAGGGCGGTGCTTGCTGCTTGGTGAGCTGGTGTTCCCTGGTCGAGTTGATGGATGTGCGACTGAAGCAACTCTGCAAACCGGTCAAGCTCGAGTGTTTGCGACGAGGGCGGAATCACATTCGTCACGAGTCTGAAGCTCGCATTTCTGAGGAGGCTGTCGATCGGTGCGAGGTCCTCGTCTCCGTCGCGAAGCAGTTTCAGAAGTCGTTGCCGGCCAGCGACCAGAGCTGCGAGGGGTCCCGGTTCGGCATACACGCGGTAGGTGGTGGCGGTGTCGGCCTGTTCATACGCGGCGCACACCTCGTCGAAGACGCTCATCGCAGCTCCGTCCATTGATACAGCTCCACGCATGCCGGTTGCGGCCTGACCTCCACTCGTTCGGCTGAAATCCAGGTTTCGCCCCGCTCAATTTGGACGGTGTTAGCGGCGTTCTCAGCTCCCGGGTTCCATCGATCCAGCACGACAATCGCTGCCGATGACTCCACCGCGTCGCGCATTCGAAGGTAGGCGCTGGCCCCGTCGAAGATGGCTGGTCCGTGGCAGTTTGAACCTTCGACATCTTCCGGTTGTGCGACCGCCGAGATAATGGCGCTGCGGTGGTGCTGACCGAGGCCCACCATTTCACGGGCTCTCACCGTGTCGGCAAGGCAACCAATCTCGTCAGCAACGGAGAAGCAGACGTCTGTCAAGTCGGCTTCGAGTTGGGTGCGGTTGCCGATGAGAATCGCGTCGATGTCGCTCGTTCCGAGTACGAGTTCTGCGGACATGCCTGTTGCTGCGATCACGAAATCGGGATGATCTGCCAAGGGCCGCCCATCGACGAACTCGGGGTCTTCGTTTGCTGGCCAGAAGCTTGAGGCGAACTTGTGCATTCTCTTCGCTTTGAGGCCCCATCCACCGTGGACACGCGGCCGGTAGCTGATGAAGTCGTCGTCCATCTCGAGAAGTTCTCCGTATCGCGCTTCGTTGTTGGCGTCGATCCAGGTGATCGGGGTGCCTTCGGCGAATCCTGCGAAGCGGTCGCGAACACTCGGCCAATCGGCCTGATGCAGGCGGGCGCAGATCGCGCCATGTGCGATGAGTGAAGCTGCAAATCGTCGGTCGGGGATGGTCACAACGGCCCAGTGCTTCTCCTTGGAGGCGAAGTCGGTGCGACAATGCGCGGCGCCCAATTCGACGAGCCACTGGGCCCAATCAGGCAGCGGGCGTACTTGCTTGCCTACGCGAACGTAGAGCAATCCGACCGAGGTTTCGCCCAAGTCGCCACTTGGTGTCGGTCCCTTTGCGCTCTTCTGTTTCATCTACGTTTTTACAATACACGCTGTGTGTCACATGGATTTCAAGCGCGTTACTCATGAGGAGTCTGCCTAAGCCTGGATCCACCGTGTGGGTGCTGGTTCGAGGTGGTGCGCGTCCACCAAAAAGGCCTCCCGAGCTGGGATGATGTTGATGTTCGAAGTCAACTCACACCAAGCCACAGGAGGCACTTTCTGTGTTCCCAGTATCGCGCACACTCGACCGATATGAAACGACCTTCGATCATGACGGTCTGATTGCCAACGCCGGCCTGATCGTGGTCGCCACGCTGATGTCGCGGCT
>Ga0209390_10005189_pt1 | contig 18730 bp, 17 predicted proteins | sample BON01_FD_187212 | JGI IMG/M metagenome (GOLD analysis project Ga0209390, IMG submission 187212) | Freshwater microbial communities from Lake Bonney liftoff mats and glacier meltwater in Antarctica - BON-01 (SPAdes) (version 2) | ecosystem: Environmental > Aquatic > Freshwater > Ice > Glacier...
TATGAGGCGCAGCAGTATCGCTTATTCATAAATACTTCAAATGTCTAGCTGCTAGGCATTTTTAATGCTCAAAATGAAGGCATTTATTACTGTTAGAAAAAATTTGTTATGCACCCGTAGGTGATTTGGGCAGTCTCAATGTAAACGTGCTGCCTTTGCCCAATTCGCTTTCTGCGGTGAGGGTGCTGGGCCGCAACTTGCCAAACGTGCAAGATGCTGCATGGGCCATGCAGCGCTACCTTTAGCAGGATGCTGCATGGGCCATGCAGCGCTACCTTTAGCAAGATGCTGCATGGGCCATGCAGCGCTACCTTTTCAAAATGTATTTCGTTTTCGGGGTGGCGCGGTGTGGCCCACACCGCATGCGGCGTGCTGAGCAAGATGCTGAGTGGGTCGCTCAGCGCTATCTCAAGAAACTAGATTGCACTTCCTGGCGAATCTGTAGAGATGCTGAATATGCCAGATTTTGAGAGAAAGCACCTGCCTCATGACATTCCGGATTGGGTGAAGGATGGCGCAACTTTCAATGGCAGGACGACTTCTTCGACCATCGATTACGCGACGCAAACGCTGAGCGGGAAAAAGCTGCATATATCCGAAATAATCCGGTTCGTGGCAAGCTGTGTGAGACGCCTAAGGAATGGGCTTATACTTGGGATGCGGAAGCGATCGATCAGGCGGTTCTTGATTTGAGATAGAGGACAAACGATGCTGCATGGGCCACTCAGCGCTACCTTTAGATGCTGAGTGGGCCACTCAGCGCTACCTTTCGCGCTCGACTATGAGGAGACGGGTTGGTTTTGTTCGAACTTTAGGCCTTTGGCTTCTTCATCGACGGCTACCTTGATGACTTCGCCGGGATTGATCTCTCCGGAGAGGATGGCTTCGGCGAGGGAGTCTTCGAGATACTTTTCGACGGCTCTGCGTAATGGGCGGGCTCCGTATTTTTCGTCGTAGCCTTTATCAATAAGGAAGCTCTTGCACTCTTCATTGAATTCAAATGTGAGCTCGCGCTCTTTGAGGCGATTGGAAACGTTGCGAAGCTCTAGCTCGACGATGGCCTTCATGTCCTCGCGGGCGAGTGGTTTGAAAATAACCAAATCATTCAAGCGATTGAGAAACTCGGGCTTAAAGACGCGTTTGGTCTCGTCGAGGATCTTTTCGCGGATCTTCTCATACTCGTTTTCGGCGTTGCTCTCGATACCGAAGCCCATCGATGTGTTGCGCTGGAGGATATCAGCGCCGACGTTAGACGTCATGATGAGAATGGTATTTCGAAAATCGATTTTGCGGCCGAGGCTGTCGGTGAGGCGGCCTTCTTCGAGGACTTGCAGCAGGAGCTGGACGACGTCGGGGTGTGCTTTTTCGATTTCGTCGAAGAGCACGACGGAGTAAGGCTTGCGGCGGACGGCTTCGGTCAGTTGCCCACCCTCTTCATAACCGACGTAGCCGGGAGGCGAACCGATGAGGCGGGACACGGCGAACTTTTCCATGTATTCGGACATGTCGATCTGAATAATGGAATCCTTTTTGCCGAACATCTCTTCGGCCAGAACTTTGGCAAGGAGTGTTTTCCCGACACCTGTGGGCCCTAAGAACATGAAAGAACCGATGGGGCGCTTGGGATCTTTGAGGTCGGCGCGTGAGCGGCGGAGTGCTTTGGAAATGACTTCGGTTGCCATCGTCTGGCCGATGACTTCGCGCTGTAGCTCTTCTTCGAGCTTGAGGAGTTTCTTACTCTCAGCCTCTTCCATGCGGGAGAGAGGAATACCAGTCCACGCGGCGACGACTTGGAGCATCTCCTCTTCGTCCACGATAAGGCGATTTTCTTCGCGGGTCTTCTTCCACTCTTCGATGACCTCGGCCTGCTTCTTGCGGAGCTGCTTCTCTTCGTCGCGGTATTTGGCCGCGCCTTCGAAGTGTTGCTTGGCGATGGCGTCTTCTTTCTGAGCGCAGACGTCTTCAATCTCGGCGGTCATCGCCTCGATCTCGAGTGGCGGCTTGAGCGACTCGATGCGCGCGCGTGCGCCGGCCTCGTCAAGAATATCGATGGCTTTGTCGGGCAAGAAGCGTGCGGTGATGTAACGCTCGGAGAGCTTGGCAGCGGCTTCGAGTGAGCTGTCGGTAAAGGTGCACTTGTGGTGGTCTTCGTATTTACTGCGAATGCCCTTGAGGATGAGGATGGTGTCTTCGATCGAGGGGGCTTCAACTTTAACCGACTGAAAGCGGCGATCGAGTGCGCTGTCCTTCTCAATGTATTTACGGTACTCGCCAAGAGTGGTGGCACCTATGCACTGTAACTCGCCGCGACTGAGGGAGGGCTTGAAAATATTGGACGCATCCATCGCGCCTTCGGCGGCACCGGCACCGACGATGGTATGTAACTCGTCGATAAAGATGATGACGTTTTTGGCGCGGCGAATCTCGTCCATCACTGCCTTAATGCGCTCTTCAAATTGGCCGCGGTATTTAGTGCCCGCAACCATAAGGGCGAGATCGAGCGTAATGACACGCTTGTCGGCGAGAATCTCGGGGACGATACCAGAGGCGATTTCTTGAGCGAGGCCTTCGACGATGGCAGTCTTACCGACACCCGCTTCGCCGATGAGGACGGGATTATTTTTTGTGCGGCGGCAGAGGATCTGCACGACGCGGCGAATCTCTTCCGCACGACCGATGACGGGGTCGAGCTCGCCTTTTTTGGCAAGTTCGGTGAGGTCGCGACCGAAGGCTTTAAGCGCGGGGGTCTTGCTCTCCTTCTTGTCATCCGGGCTACCCGACTTGGAGCCAGCAGTCGCCTCTTCGGCATCGCCGGAAAAGTTAGGGTCGAGTTCAGTTAGGATTTCGTTACGGCAGCGCTCGATGTCGATATCGAGTGACTTGAGCACACGTGCGGCGACGCCCTCGCCCTCACGCAGGAGGCCAAGGAGGATGTGCTCGGTGCCCACGTAAGAGTGGTTCAGGGCTTTGGCCTCTTTGCCTGCGAGTGCGAGCACCTTTTTAACGCGGGGAGTATAAGGGATGTTACCTGAGGGCTTACTTTCAGGGCCGGTGCCGACTTGTTTCTCAACGGCGGAGCGAACTGTCTGGAGGTCGAGCCCCATCTTTTGGAGCACGTTGACGGCGACGCCTTGCCCGAGGTTGATTAGGCCTAGGAGCAAGTGCTCGGTGCCCACGTAGTTGTGGTGAAAGCGGTCAGCCTCTTTACGGGCGAGCGCCAGAACTTGCTGTGCGCGGGGAGTAAAGTTATTCATAGGTTCCATAGGTGCGTCGTTTAGGTGCGTCGTTTAGGTGCGACGTTCAGGTGCGTCGTTTAAATCTATTTAGCCGAGGTTATTGACCTTGTCAAAATCGAGAGCGGGTAATCGGGCAAATTCTCCACGAAGGGTGTCGGCGCGAGAGAGGTCACGAGCTTCAGGTTCGATCCCCTCGCCTGCGGCATATTGAATGTGGCCTGGCTGGCACTCGATAAAAAGGCGATCCACATCGGAGCGGTTATTTTCGGGCAGCATCTCGAAATCGACAGCCAAGCGCATCAGCGAGAGCATGTTCATGGCCTCGTTGGAGTTGAGCACATGGGCATTTTGAAGGATACCGAAGGCGCGGCCGATCTGGTCGAGCAAGCGGGCTCGGTTCTCTTCCAGATATTTAAAGCGGGCGTTGATCTCGTGGTCGATAATGGTCTTAAAGACGCTACCGAGTCGGGACATGATCTCCTCTTCGCTCTCGCCAAGGGTTTGCTGATTAGATATTTGGAAGACGTGGCCAGTAGCGTCCGAGCCTTCGCCGAAGAGGCCGCGCACGGTGATGCCGAGTTGATTGACCGCGCGGATGACCTTGTCCATGTGTTCGGAAATCACGAGCCCGGGCAGGTGCATCATGACGGAGGCGCGCAGCGCGGTGCCGAGATTGGTCGGACAGGCGGTGAGGTAGCCGAACTCCTGCGAGAAGGCGACGTCGAGGCCATCTTCTAAATTAGAGTCAAAGAGGTCAATCTGCTTCCAGACGGAGCGAAGGTTAAAGCCTGTCTTAAGAAATTGAATTCGGAGGTGATCCTCTTCGTTGATCATGACCGAGCAGGTCTGGTCTTTGTTAATAAAGACGCCAGAGCCGGAGCCGCCCTCGCAAAGTTCGCGGCTGATGAGGTGGCGCTCTACGAGGACTTGCTTTTCGAGGTCGGAAAGTTCGGCGATATCGAAAAAAGCGCCGTGTTTCATCTGTGTAAGATCGGCGATCCGCTCGGCGCACTTGGTCATAACGTCACTCCGCTGTGACGAACTGGCACGCTCGGGGAACGGAGTGCCCACCAAATTACGGGCAAGGCGCACGCGTGTACTGAGAACGACGGGCGAACCTTTCTTCGTGCTTTGAGTCAGCTCGGCGTTGTCGGACTTAATGAGTGATTCGATCATGACTGTACGGCCTCCGCCTTTTCCACTTCGGCTGCCTGCTTGATCACATGAATCTGGTCGCGATACTTGGCGGCGTCCTCATAAGCCTCTTCGGCGATGGAGCGTTGGAGGGCGTTTTCGAGGCCTTGCAGCTCGGCCGCACTGTTCTGGCGGCTGAGTGCGACATGGGGCACTTTCCCCTTATGCATGGTGCCCGCATGCATGTCTTCAAGCACGGGGCGAATGAGTGGGACGAAGCTCTGGTAGCAGGCTGCACAACCGAGACGACCCGTGCGACGGAAGTCGGCGGTGGTCAGCCCACAGTCGGGGCAGGTGATTTGCGGCTCACCGTTTTCAGGGGTGAGATTGGTCTTCGACAACAGATCCGCGAGGGAGAAGCCTTCGGGGTCAGTCACCCCTTTGGCCTGAGCACAGGACTCGCAGAGATCGACTTTAATAATCTTGTTATTGACGATCTGAGTCAGGTGGACGGTCGCGGGATTGTTGCAGTGACTACACTTCAGATTTTCGGCCATAATTATAGAATATCGATACCTGTAAGGATCGCAAAGCTAAAGCGTATTTTATAGCTAAGAAACCCCGAGATTTCGATGGGTTCACTTGTTTTTGACAACAATTGCAGGAACTGTGCCAATTGTGCAGGTCATGCGAAGCAAACTAGAGCATGGTGCCCTCGACAGAGACTCGACGGCGAAAAGCTTCGAGGAACTTAGCGGTAATCTTGCCGGGCTTGCCGTCGCCGATCTTGCGCGCATCGACTTCGACGATGGGGACGATCTCGGCAGCAGTTCCGGTGAGGAACAGCTCGTCCGCGACCCAGATATCATAGCGAGTCATATTAGCCTCGCGCCAAGGGATACCGAGCTCGTCGGCGATCTCCAAAGCGGTGTCGCGGGTGATGCCCTTGAGCGCGCCTGCGCTGGCGGACGGTGTGATGAGCTCGCCCTTGTGGATGATGAAGATGTTGTCGCCCGTGCACTCGGCAACGTAGCCTTGGTCGTTAAGCATAATGGCCTCTTGGTAGCCGAGGTGTTGGGCTTCGATCTTAGCGAGGATGTTATTCAAATAGTTGAGCGATTTCACCGCAGGTGGGAGCGCGGCCGGATTGCTGCGGCGAGTCGGCACCGTGATGATGGGCAAGCCATTTTCGTAAAACTCCTTCGGGTAGAGTTGGATGGTGTCGGCGATGATGATGAGCTGCGGCGTATCGCAGTTTTTAATCGAAAGCCCAAGGCTGCCGACTCCACGCGTGATGACTAGGCGGATATAACCGTCCTTGAGGCCATTGGCGCGACAAGTCTCGCAGACGGCGTCGGAGATCTCCTGACGCGTCCACGGCATTTTCAGCATGATAGCCTTTGCCGAGTATTCGAGGCGCTCGAGGTGCTCTTCGAGCTTGAAGACGCAACCGTCATAGAGCCGGATACCCTCGAAAATACCATCCCCGTAGAGCAGGCCGTGATCGAAAACAGAAATCTTGGCCTCGTCGGCATCAACTAATTGATTATTTAAGTAAATTTTCATACAGCACGCGATATTGAGTGCAGATGCGGGTTTGTCTAGTCCACATGTGATAAAGAAAAAAAGAGCGCCGTCCCTCGAAAGGAACGGCGCACTACAAACAACAAACTTATGAAAAACAACAAAGTGTATGCTTACATAGACGTATTACCCCTGCTCGCGTTCAATTTTCAAAAACTTTTTTTGCACAATAACACCTCAAATCATTCAAGCCATTCTAGCAGAGCGACTTAAATTAATCAAAAATAGTTTCAATTGCCTGCTGCATCTCTTTGGCATCTTCCCAATCGCTCAAATAAATGACCAGGGCGTGAAGATACTTATGCGAGGGGGCATCGCTAAGAATTACCTCGAATAGTACACCCAGCGAACGGGCAGGATTAAAGTAGGCGAAATTAATGCGCGCCATGCGCAAGCGTAGGAGGTCGTAGCGCGCCTGCACCAGTTGCTGCACCTCTGGCTCGGCGCGATGCGTCCAAAGTGAGCGTAAGTTCAGCTCGACCTCGCCCGATTCCAAGGTAAGTGGCCCATTGAAGCGCGCCAGGGCCGCAAGCCAGCCACGCGAAACATCCATCGGCTCAATTACATCGTATTCGCGGCTGAGCAGCGAATCGAGCTGACCCGCCCACCAAGCTTGCCCCGGTAACGGCTCGGCTGTCGGCGCGTTCGGTTGCACGGCGGCGGTGAGCGCTTCCTCGATGTCGATGCCAGCGATGGCTTGCTGAAAAAGGCTACGCAAGACGGGACGTTCCATGGAGCCGGACTTCATGGCTTGCAGTAGCCAGTAGCCCGAAGTCGGCGCGTCCTCTGCGTCTGACTGCAAGGCCTCTACAACTATTGGCAGCAGTGGCACTTCGTTCTCTCGGGTGCGATTGAGCAACTGAATAAATTTGGCCGGACGCAGGCCGAAATAAACCTCAATGCCTAGCGCAGTGACTGGCCATGCCCGTAGATGCTGGGGTGCCTCGATCCCGTGATTATAAACCGCGTATTGCACAATCAAAGCTTCGCTGATCGCGCGGCAAGTGCGCTCAAGTGTGAGCGAATCTTCCCATCGCAGGTCGAGTTGCACGGCACCCCGTTGGGCCAAGCGAATACGGTAGTCCCCCTCGAAGTCGGCATGTTTTCCTGGACGCAGGCTGATTAGAATCGGCGTGGGATAGGCCATCCCCTCACGCGCCAAGTAGCGCTCAGCGATCTGCAAGGTAAAGATGCTGAGCTCGTTGACGTAAGAGACCGAGCGCAAGTCGAAGCCGATCACTTCAAAATGTTCACCACGCATACTACGCAATGCGGGCTCGGCCTGAAGCATAGCCGAACCCGTCACCCAAAGGGCAAGCAGCGATACGGCGATACGTTTGGCGATGGCACGGCGCATGCGGTTTTGCTAGCGCAATTCGAAGACAAGCTGCCTGCCCTCGACATCAACCGAATCGGCACGGGCGAAAGCATCGAAAAGGATCGTATACTCCTCAGTTGATTGGTAGCCTTGCGCCAGAACCTTCAGTATTTTCGCGCCTAACAGATTAGGCAAAGGCACCTTAGCGCTGCTCACATTGACAGAGTTAAACTGAAAGCCATCCGCACCCAAATCGCAGTGAGCAGAGATTGTGAAATCGCTTTTTACACCGTAAGCAGTGATGGTCGTAGGCAAGTTAAAATAAAGCGTGCCTGCCTCCAGCAATGCGACATTTGGCACGCCTGGTACGATGAGAATACTTGAAGCATCCTCGCTGCTAATCGCTGCACCCGGGCGGAATTTGGCGGACATCCATGCATTAATCTCACCCTCAGTAAATTTCACCGTCTGCGCACCCGGCGCCCCTAAAAGGTCGCGCTTCGGCTCCCAAGAACGCGTCTGCGAGACCTCACCCTCGATGTAGTAGCCATCTCCAGGTCGCGGCTCTGGGATCGGCTCTTCAATGTCTTTCAAAGAAGCCTCGTAATCCGCCTGACTAGAAAACGCCTGCGCCGAAAAGCTCGCCATATAGACAAAGCCCAGCAAAACGCCGAAGAGCGCCATCAGCACAGCGAAGAAAAAAACGCCAAAAATACTCGGTGATTTATCAGAAGTAGAAGACATAAGGAGTCAGTGAGTTGTGAGAGTTAGTCAGAGGCCGATTTGTTTTGTTCGATACTACGGTAGCGCAAGCTCGTGTAAGTAATCAGCAAGAGGAAACCACCGAAAAACGCAAAACCATAAAACGGCAAGAGCAAGACCACGATGCCCAGAAAAACAAGGGAAGGCACAATCAAACGCGGCAGCTCCATCCAAGTCATGCGCAGAATGAGGGGGACGTCCAGCAGATCATTAAAATCCTTTCGCATATTATAGCGATAGAGCGCCGAGCTGAATAGCACGGTGGAGAACAGCACCGCCGAGAGAAAGAAGATATTGGTCAACGTGACGAGACCGATCAAAAACATCAACCAGGAAATGGTAAGCGCCAGTAAAACCGGCAGCAGCCAGTAAGCCAGCCAGACCACAGCAAAGCGCAGCCCGTCGATGAAAAGTGACTTCCAATCCTGCCACGCCGGCAACTCGGGCAACTCGGGCCACGCGGGCAACGTTGGTTGACCTGATTGACGGACGGCGCGCGAAACGCGATAGAGATAGCCGAATGCGAAAATGTTCAAAATCGGCACAAAAGACAGCAAGCCGCCGATCAAAAGCTTCACCCAAAATCCGGGCAACTTGAGCAGGCGATTGAAAACTTCTTCAAATATTGGCGTTTCCTTCATAAAAAGTATGCTGCAAGCTATCGCAGTGAATCCCGTATTAAAAGAAAAATTGGAGCAGTATCGTAAACGCGTCGAAAGCGGCATCGATCAACTCTTACCCGCCGCCGACACGCGCCCAGCCAAGCTACACGCTGCCATGCGCTATTCGATGGAAGCGGGCGGTAAACGCATCCGACCCGCTCTACTCTTCGCGGCCTGCGATCTATTCGGCTCCGAGGCCGACCCCACCGCCGCCGCCGTCGCTATCGAGTGCCTGCACACCTACACCCTGATTCACGATGACCTGCCCTCGATCGACGACAGCGACCTGCGCCGTGGGCGTCCCAGTTGCCATGCGCAGTTCGACGAAGCCACCGCCGTGCTGGCGGGTGACGCGCTCCTGACCTACGCCTTTCAACTACTCGCCCGTGCGTATCAAAAACGGCCCGAGCTCGCCACCCGCCTGATTGGCGAGCTGGCCGACGCCAGCGGCAGCGAGCGCCTGATCGGCGGCCAACAAGAGGACATCGACAACGAAGGCAAACCGCTCGATGCCGACACCCTCCGCTACATCCACGAGAACAAGACCGCCGCCCTACTCACCGCCGCACTCAAGATGGGGCTATTTTTCAGTCAACCCACTGACGCGCAGATCGAGCTGATCCAAGCCGCTGGCTATCACCTCGGACTCGCCTTCCAGATTGTGGATGACATACTCGACGCCACCTCCACACCCGACACGATGGGCAAACCTGTAGGCAACGACGCCGCCGCCGGCAAATCCACCTACGTGGCACTCCACGGCATCGAAGGCGCCCACGCCGAAGCCAAGCGCCACACAGAAGCCGCCATCACCGCGCTTGAATCCCTCGGCGGCGAAAATACAATGCTCATAGAACTCGTGCAAGAGATGGAAACACGCATTCATTAACATTACACAAATATGGCCAACATCGGAAGATACAACACCCTCACCGTGCTCGAAAAAAGCGACCACGGCCTCTACCTCGACGGCGGGCAGCATGAAAAAATCCTCATGCCCACCCGCTACGTCACGCCCGAGATGACGATCGGCTCGGAAGTCGAGTGCTTCGTCTATAACGACTCGGAAGACCGCCTCGTCGCCACCACCGAGACGCCCCACGCGCAGGCAGGAGAATTCGCCTACCTAGAAGTGGTCAGCGTCCACCCCACTGCCGGAGCCTTTCTCGACTGGGGTCTGAGTAAAGACCTCCTGCTGCCCTACCGCGAGCAAGGCGACATCCACTTCACCGAAGGCGACGGTGCCGTCGTAGCCGTCTATGTGGACGATTACACAAACCGCGTGGCCGCTTCGACCCGCCTCCACAACTACCTGCAACAAGAGAAGCCGGACTACGAAGTGGGCGACCCCGTGCAAGTGCTCATCTACGGGGACTCGCCCCTCGGCTTCAAAGCGATCATTGATAAACGCTACCGCGGCCTCCTCTACTACCAGGAGACCTCCGACAAACTGGAGCCCGGCGACCAATTCACCGGCTACATCAAGAAGGTGCACAACGACGGCAAAATCGACCTCCGCCGCGACCCTTCAGGCTACGGCCGCGTGGATGGCGTCAGCCAAATAATCCTCGAAAAGCTCGAAGCCGCCGGCGGCGTATTGCCCTTCAACGACAAAAGCTCGCCCGACGACATCCGCGCCGCATTCGACACCAGTAAAAAGGCCTTTAAGCAGGGACTAGGCAGGCTCTACAAGCAGAGGCTTATTCTGATTACAGAAACAGGGATTCAGCTGGTAAAGGAATAGGTAGAGGCGATTGTCCCCAATCGCCATGTTCCGGGGAGCCACGGGAGGGCGAATGTCCCGCAAAATCGGCACCCACGGTCGCCCAAACGTGATCACGCGTCCTCACGCCAAGACGCGACTAGCGTCGCATCGCTACAAACAGCGGACAGACAAGAGTGTCTATCTGACGACTGCGACTTATTTAGCCTATTCACTCTGCCCCAACACCGCCTCTTCCCGATACAGTTCACGGTTGCTTGACTGAAATTCGGCTTTAAGGCGCACGCGGAAGTCGATTAGATCGACGACCTTCCAGGCCTCTAGTTGCCAGCGGCCTTCGACTTTGCCGCTGTGCGCGATGCCGACGATCAAGTGACTGGCATCGTCCAATATTTTATTAGTCGCCCGCTTCGGCTCGAAATAAAACGTGCGGAAGCTACTGTCTTCGCTGCCTTGCTTATAGACCTTCGGGTCGATGTAGAAAACGCGCCCGCTGGCGGTGTGCTCCAATCGCAAGTCGGGATAGCCGGAGCGCTGCGCATCGCCCGAGGCGTTGGGCGGGATACTGCAGCTGTAGCCCTCGCCTTCGTTCAGGCGGGCGAGTAAAAAGTCTTCGACATGGCGGCTGATCTCATTGACACGTCCCACTTCGTGAATCGGATTTTCCGGCTTGGCCAGCTCCACCAGCATCGCATCGAGGGCAGCTTGCACATGCACGAGCATCGCCGCATCCACGACGTCGGCAGTATCCACGGGCAGGACTTTGCACCCCGACACAGCCTCCGCGACTTCGGCGAAGCGCACATCTTCAAGGCGCTCACCATCGTCGAGCAGCCAATGCACGAAAGGTTTGATGTCGGCATTTGCGGTGGGCGGCTCGGCGCAACCGACGGTCGCGAAGAAGAGAGCAAAAAGGGGTAGGTAGATTTTCATGGTATTAAACCCCCTCACAGAATCGGGAAGGAGAAGCTTATCCGTGATCCTAATCTTAATTGAGTCACTTGTCTATTAAGAACTTACAGTAAACAAAAGGAGATTAGGAATAAGAGTATGATTACGATTAAGAACCAAATTCGCAGAAATCACAAAAACTATTTCGCATGCGAGACAGCCTTCTGGTGACGCCCGCCCGCCTTCAATAACTCTTGGCAAAAATCACGCGCTTGCCGGGCTGGCCCGTGAAGACGCAGGGCACCACTTCGTCGACTGTGGCATTGGGAATGCAGCGTACGGTGACTTTGTATTGTTTGGCTATCTTGTCTTCGAGTTCGGAATCGCAGCAGAAGCCCATCGAAGCGAAGCCGCCGTGGATCTCGGGTGCGTCAGCGTTCTTCGGAGTGAAGAATTCGATAAACTCCGCCTCGGTCGTGATCTCGCGGGTGTGCTCTTTTTGGAAGGCTTTGGCCTTGGCCAGCATTCCGGCTTGCATTTCGTCGAGTAGGTCGGCGATGCCAGCCACGAATTGATCGAGGGGGATGCTTTGCTTATCCTTAGGCGCACGGTCGCGGCGACCGACAAATACATTGCCGCCCTCCATATCGCGCGGGCCAACTTCGACACGCAGCGGGATGCCTTTTTTGATCCAGCTCCAAGCTTTTTCGCCACCGCGTATGTCGCGGTCGTCGAACTCGACGCGCAGGCGCCCGTCCATGTAGTTCTGCGCTTGCAGCTGTTGCTTAAGATCGAGGCAGTAGTCGAGCACTTGCTGGCGCGTTTCGTCCTTCGGTGTGACTGGGATGATCACGACGTGCGAAGGCGCGATACGCGGCGGCAGCACGAGGCCGTCGTCGTCGGAGTGCGTCATAATGAGGCCACCGATGAGACGTGTAGACACGCCCCACGAAGTCGTCCAAGCGAACTCCTCTTTGCCTTCGGCGCTGAGGTATTTGATGTTACTGGACTTGGCAAAATTCTGCCCGAGGAAGTGCGAAGTGCCCGCTTGCAGCGCCTTGCGGTCTTGCATCATCGCTTCGATCGCAAAGGTGGCATCCGCACCTGGGAAGCGTTCGGCCTCGGTCTTCTCGCCGGTGAGGACAGGCATAGCCATAAAGTTTTCTGCAAAGTCGGCATAAATATCGAGCATCTGGCGCGTCTCCGCCATCGCCTCCTCGGAGGTGGCGTGGACGGTGTGGCCTTCTTGCCAAAGGAATTCGGTCGTGCGTAGGAAGAGGCGGGTGCGCATCTCCCAACGGACGACGTTCGCCCATTGGTTGATCAGGAGCGGCAGGTCGCGGTAGGACTGCACCCATCTGGAGAAGAGTTCCCCGATGATAGTCTCGGAGGTCGGGCGCACAATGAGCGGCTCTTCGAGCGGGCCAGCGGGCTGGAGCTTGCCGTCGGCATCGGCTTCGAGGCGCGAGTGAGTGACGACGGCGCACTCTTTGGCAAAGCCTTCGACGTGGTCAGCCTCCTTTTGCAGGAAGCTCATCGGAATGAAGAGCGGGAAGTAGGCGTTCTTGTGGCCAGTCTCCTTGAAGCGGCGGTCAAGGTCGTGCTGAATATTTTCCCAGATCGCGTAGCCCCATGGCTTGATCACCATGCAGCCGCGCACGGGCGAGTTCTCTGCGAGATCGGCGGCCTTAACGACCTGTTGATACCACTCAGGATAATCCTCTGCGCGGGTGGGTGTGATTGCGGTTTGTGCCTGCTTAGCCATAAGAGGCAGAAGCAAAGTCACCCACGCGAGGCGTGCAATGCCAAATTATATAATTACCAAGGCCGATCAGGCCGCTGATCGCCGAGCCAGCCGCCGCGCACGAAATCAACGATTGGTGCTAAAAAGTCAGGGAACATTTTCGCGAGCAACGCGATGACTCCGATAAGAATGATCAGCATGACGATGCCCTTGCCCGCGCTCTTGAGGATCTTAATGAACAGGATAAGCAAGACCACGAGAATAATCCAAACCACGATATTGCGCGAGGCGATAGCTTCTTGTAGAAATTCCATATAATTAAGCAGTTCAACCGTCCGACCGGTGAAAGGCAAGCTCAGGAAGACCAATCTTCCCACCTCAACCCCTCGATCTGCCCGAAATGCCGGGCATTCAGAGTGGCCAAAATCAAATCGTGATGCATCGCAGTCGCGGCAATCAGTAGATCAAGATCATCGATTCGATGACCGAGCAAGTCCTGCCTCGCCTTAATCATCGCCCACTTCGACCAAACACTCGCCTCAACAGGCAAAGAATGAACGGATGGAAGGATGTCACGGCGGTAGCCTATCCAGCGGCGCTCCGAACCGAGTTTATGTAAACCCCACTCAATCTCAGCCAAGCAGACTATCGAGGTCCCAATCGAATCCGCTCTCAGAGAATTCCAACGCTGCAATGCAGTCACATGTGGCCTCCGTTTTATCGGTTGTGAGCATACACTCGTATCCAACAAATATTTAATATTCATGCTCAATCAGGCTTCATCTTCGAAGGGATCCGTGCGCTTGCTGTTTCGATCCATCCAGACGTCCGGAAAATCCGTTTCATCTTCGGGTATTTTTCCATATTCCGCATTGGTTTGCGCCATACGGGTAAGGAGATCTACGGAATCCTCGCGCTTCGTGACGACTCTGGTTAACCGCGCAACTGGTCGCCCCCGGCGGGTGACGACATATTCAGCACCACCCTCTTCGACCTGCGTGCAGAGTTCTGATAGCTTGGCCTTAGCTTCAAATATACCGACTTCTTTCATTCCTACCAACAAACTAGTTAACTAGTTTGTTGTCAAATCGAAAAGCACTCCTTAAAAAGCAAAGGCTATCGCCATCGCACTACAGTCGAGTGAAAGCGACAAAAGTGTCGCTTATAAGATTCACTTCGCTTCGCCGATGTATTCCTGACGCATCCAGTATTGGAGGCATTCGGGGACTTTCACGCGGCCGTCGGCTTGGAGGTGGTTCTCTAGGATCGCTGCAAGCACCCGGGGCACCGCTAGACCAGAGCCATTGAGGGTGTGCGCAGTCACGGGCTTGCCGTCGGCACCACGATAGCGAATACCCGCGCGGCGTGCTTGGAAATCGGTAAAGTTCGAGCAGCTGGACACTTCGAGCCAGCGCTTCTGGCCAGCGGCGAACACTTCGAGGTCGTATTGTTTGGCGTGCGGAAAACCAATATCGCCCGTGCACATGCGGAGCACGCGGTAAGGCAGATCCAGCTTCTTTAAAGTAGACTCCACATTGTCGCGCAGCTTTTCCAGTTCCTCCATCGAGGTTTCGGCGTCCGTCCATTTAACCAACTCGACCTTGTCGAATTGATGCAGGCGGTTGAGACCACGCACGTGGGCACCCCAGCTGCCAGCCTCACGGCGGAAACACGGAGTGTACGCGCAGCGCATGATCGGCAGCTTTTCGGTATCGAGAATTTCATCGCGGTAGAAATTGGTGACGGGCACCTCGGCGGTCGGGACGAGGTAGAGACCTTCGTTCTCATCGACATACATTTGCCCTTCTTTATCAGGCAACTGGCCGGTAGCGGTGGCGCTCTCGGCGTTGACCACGATCGGAGGGAGCACTTCTTCGTAGCCGTTGAGACGGGCTTCTTCGAGGAAGAAATTAATCAAGGCCCGGACGAGGCGCGCCATTTCGCCCACATAGAACGGGAAACCCGCGCCAGTGGTTTTCACCCCACGTGCGAAGTCGATGCGCGACTCAAACCAAGGAATATCAAAGTGCGGCAGCGCGTATGGAAAGTCCGCCTCGGCATCACCCCATGTGGAAGCAACGACGTTTTCGTCCTCTCCCTTGCCCACGGGCACGGAAGGATCCGGCAAATTGGGGATCGAGAGGAAGGCTGCTTGAAAAGCTTCGTCCGCCGCTTTGGCTTCAGCTTCCAGTTCCTTGGCACGATTGGCGGTGGCCTTCATGCCCTTGACCGCTGCGATAAACTCCGGCGAGCCTTTGGGCAGTGCGGCCATTTCCTTGTTGGCAGCCTTCTGCGCGGCACGCGCTTGCTCCGCCTCCGTAATCTTGGCACGGCGGGCAGCATCGAGCTCAAGCACCGCGTCGATGTCGGTCTTGAATTTTTTGTGGGCAATGGCAGCACGGACGAGGTCCGGTTGCTCGCGAAGTAACTTAATGTCGATCATAAGAAAAGAAGTCAGAAAAGCAGACATGACTGGCCCGACAGTCAAGCCAGCAAAGCGGACGATTGGAAACGGATGGTGCCATCTAATTAAATGTGAGGGGTATGACTCTATCGAAAAATCACAAAATCAAATCTTGGTCATCTGCGATAAACCGCTCAGTTTCGTGGGATATGGCACAAGATCCAACTCCCCCATTAAGCGAGGCAAGCCTCGCTGCGCTGGCTTCCATCCCTTCCAACGACGCGCCCTCTCCCGGCTATGTCGTGCACCTCGATCAACTGGAGAAAAACTGCCAACTCTTGCAGTCTGTCTCGCAGCGCTCCGGCGCCAAGGTGCTGCTCGCACTCAAAGGCTTCGCCTGCTTCAGCACTTTCCCCTTGATCAACAAATATCTGAGTGGCACCACTTCCAGCGGTCTGCACGAAGCCTTGCTCGCCCACGAGTCTTTCGGTTGCGAAGTGCACGTCTACTCCGCCGCCTACAAGCCGGAGGAAATTCAGAAGCTCAGCCGCTTCGCCCATAGCCTGGTCTTTAATTCTGCCCAGCAACTGGCCAAGGGGCTCGACGCCCTCGAAGGCCATCGCCGCCCCGAAATTGGGCTACGCGTGAACCCGGAATATTCTGAAGTAGAGACGGAACTCTACGACCCCTGTGCGCCCTCCTCGCGACTCGGCACCACGCGCGCCGCCCTCGACTGCGCGCTCAAAGATCTGCCCAAAGATTTACTCCATCAGCTCGACGGCCTCCACTTCCACGCACTCTGCGAACAAGACGCCGACGCACTCGAACACACCGCCGATGCCTTCGAAACAAAATTCAGCGACCTCATCCCGGGACTCAAATGGCTTAACTTCGGCGGTGGCCATCACATCACCCGCCCCGGATATGACGTTGATCGGCTCATCCGAGTGGTTAAACGCTTCCGTGAACGCTACGCTGTGGATGTCTATCTCGAACCCGGTGAAGCCGTGGCACTCCATACCGGTGTGCTCGTCGTCACCGTGCTCGATATCGTTGAAGCCGGCGGGCACCAAATCGCCATCCTCGACAGTTCAGCCACTTGCCACATGCCAGACATACTGGAGATGCCCTACCGCCCCGGCATTCTGGGTGCCGGCCTGCCCAACGAGCACGCACATACCTACCGTCTCGGCGGGATGTCCTGCCTAGCGGGCGATGTAGTTGGCGATTATTCCTTCCCTCAACCACTAGAGATCGGACAAAGACTCGTCTTCCTCGACATGTCCCACTACACCATGGTGAAAAACACCACCTTCAACGGCGTGCCCCTTCCTTCAATTTCACTCTACTCTGAAAGCGGCGGCTTGGAGACCGTGCGACGCTTCGGCTACGAAGATTATCGAATGCGCCTTTCCTGATTTCCACTGGGGAGGGAGCGGTCGCGCGGATTGGCCCGGAGAGTGGCTCGAGATAGGATTCTCCTATATCCGTCTGTTGCATCTCCCATCCCCACCTAGCTTCAACTGCACCGAGCCACGACGACCGGAGACTTCATGCAGGCGTAGAATGTAGCCGCCTTCCGCAGGTTTCACCCAGCACGGCACCAGCGTCTCGCCACCTGCCATCGACTCGATGGCAGATTCAATCGCAGCGCCTGCGTAGATCACTGGAGCCAATCGAGATCCACGGTCACTTCAAGCAAGGGACTAGACTATCTAGATCTTACTTGAGTGAATCAGCTAGGTAGGTTCTCGGAATGGATATTGCCAAGCCTAGGGACAGCGGAAACGATTCAGAGCAAAATCTGATTTCCTGAATGAATCTGCAATTCCACTACGGAGCGACCGCCCCCTACATCAATACGAAAAACAACGGCCTACAAGTCGGCGTGCTGAATCCGTCGTGCGCTCAGGCAATTGAGCGCTGGAGCCTTCCTGCGGGGGAATACTGCCGGCGAGGCGATTTTCACATCATCGAGTCAGACGCTTACATTCTTGGTGCAGCTTCGATCCAGGTCTGCCCAGAAACTTTAGCCGACACGACGGAATCGCTTTATGATCAACTACTCACCAATCATCCCGAATTTTCGCTCTACCGGATCTGGCATTTCGTGCCAAAAATCAACGAAATTCCAAATGGGAAAATTGAAAACTACCGTGCTTTCTGCAAAGGGCGCTCAATCGCATTTGAGGCACACGCGAACGAAGCACTTCACTCAAAAATCCCAGCGGCCTCTGCCGTGGGGACTATTGGAGAGCATCTCACTCTCGTATATTTTGCAGGCAAAGCGATCAGCACGCATATCGAAAACCCACGCCAAACGCCCGCTTACAATTATCCCGGGAAATATGGCCCTAAGCCGCCAGCCTTCGCCCGTGCGACGACAGTCATATTCGACGATAAACCCACACTGTTCATCTCGGGCACAGCTAGTATACTAGCCAGTGAAAGCATCGGCGAAACCATCGAAAACCAATTAGCCACAACCATTGAGAACCTCAATGGCGTCGCCTCGAATACCCCTAATACCTACATAGGCACACGTAGAGTTCGCGTTTACTTGAGACACGTGAGCGACTTCGCTTATGTGAAGAGCCATCTGGAAGCTGACTACCTCTCGGCTAACGATGAAGTCTACTACATCGTCGCGGACATTTGCCGAAAAGAACTGCTCGTCGAGATCGAAGTCACTATCGGACTGAGCTGATTGTAACCGGGATGCTCCGCGCAGGGACGGTTTGGGAACCCCAGTAAACATCGGTGGGCACTTCCATCGTGCCCAGGCTGTCCGACTCGGTACGCGTCGAGGCTTTTATTAGCGACTGGTCCATAGGGGTGTTCACGGGTTGATGTGCCGCCCCGGCGAGTTGTCCAATCCAGTGATGATCCGCGAACCTAGTTTGTAGGTGAAATACGAGTGAATCCACTGGAGGAGCACCGCCGCTTTGTTCTTGAACCCGATCAAGAAAATCAAGTGAACGAGCAGCCACGCCACCCACGCCAGCCCGCCCGCCCGAAAATTCAAACCGGCCAATTTGCGCGATGGCCGCCGACCGACCGATGGTTGCCATCGTGCCTCGGTTCCAATAGCGGAAAGCCGGACGCTGGGCCGGTCCGGAGCCACTCGCGTTCAGTTCCACTTTAACCTAAAAAGATGAGTTAAGATTGTAGGCGGTAGCTGTCAACGACAGGTCGCCGTTAGTTTATTTCAGATGTAGAGGCGATAAATTCAAGTTTGGGCTGCGATTTCAGGCGGTGCACGGCAGATTCCT
>Ga0209390_10005192_pt1 | contig 18718 bp, 16 predicted proteins | sample BON01_FD_187212 | JGI IMG/M metagenome (GOLD analysis project Ga0209390, IMG submission 187212) | Freshwater microbial communities from Lake Bonney liftoff mats and glacier meltwater in Antarctica - BON-01 (SPAdes) (version 2) | ecosystem: Environmental > Aquatic > Freshwater > Ice > Glacier...
TCTTGGAAATTGGTCAAATGGTTGTCGACAACGCAACCGTCGTGCAAGATGAAGCCGGCAATGCCACGGTCCTAATGCGGATCACCAACGAGGGCTTAGACCCCGACACTCTCGTTGCCGCGGTGCTTGGCGAACAACCGGCGGTGATCACGTCAGGCTCGGTTGACATTGCTCCCGGTGAATCAATTTCATTCGCTTGGGATGCCATTCATTTTGTGAATGTCGCTGGTTTTAATGCCCCGATGAGTTCCTACGTCCCATTCGGCCTCCAGTTCGCCAATGCGGGCATAGCCGAAACCGAGATTCTGGTCGTTCCACCAACCGGGATATACGCTGATATCAAGCCCTAAATTTTCATCCACGATTGGTCTCACGTATTTGGGACGGCACCTGACCTTAATGTCCACCGCAGAAGTTGCCGACACCATTGTCGCCAATTTTGATTAACGCTGAACAATTCCGTGAATACCGTAAGTGGTGTCAAGAAAGTTGACACTTCACACCCAATAGATGCAAAACCCTTAAGTTGTGGCTTCATCTTCATTTCATCGAATCCAATACCAAGTCCGATTGCGCTCACTCCGAGACTTGCAAACAATCAAGGTAAAATAATAAAATTTAGAATGTTTCGTATGTTTACCAAAAGTGGGAACTTTATCGATGGCAGATCAATTTCATTAAATTCCTGTCAGTGAAGCGCAAATAAAACTATGATTTAGTGGTGTCAGTAAGTGATGTTCGCTTGGAGTCAGGCGTCTCCGTTCCAATGCGAGATGGTTGCATACTCAAAGCCGACATCTATTATCCAGACACGAAAAATCCTGCACCAGCCCTACTCATGCGGCTGCCCTATTCAAAGGAACTGGCCGAAACCAATGTTTACGCACATCCTTCTTGGTTCGCGGCTCGTGGCTACCTGGTCGTGGTGCAAGACGTAAGAGGACGTGGCGCCTCCTGCGGTGACTTCGAACCGTTTCTACATGAAGCGGCAGACGGCTACGACACTGTTGAATGGGTGAGTGAACTACCTGCGTGTTCGGGGAAAGTTGCCATGTATGGGTTCTCTTATGTCGGAGCGACTCAACTTCTAGCTGCGTCTGCACGACCCCCGCATTTAACGTGCATTATTCCCGCTCATTCTGCTGTAGATTTCTATAACAATTGGACGTACCGCGGTGGGGCATTGCAGTGGGCATTCGTCTCTTACTGGGCCTACTTCTTAAGTATGGACACTGCAATACGTTCCGGGGATCTGCAGACTGCCGAGCAGATCTCCAATGGTTTGGCCAATGTTGGGGCTTATTTTACGACATTACCTACGTCCAGTTTCCCGGCTTTTCCACACGACTTGGCTCCGTACTTCGAGGAATGGTTGCACCACAGTACGTATGACGACTACTGGAAGGAACGAGGTTCACTTCCGTCTGAAATAGCGTGGGAAACGCCAGCTATGCATATCGCTGGCTGGTATGACATTTTTTGCGATTCGGCATTTGAAACTTTCGCAACTATGCAGACGCTAGGTGTACCGCAACGACTCATCATCGGACCATGGTGGCACATGCCTTGGTCACCAAACCTAGGAATCCGTGACTTTGGGGAAGACGCTCGATCCAAAGCCAGTGAGTGGGTACTGGAGTGGGCCGATAGGTGGTGTCTCGAAGCGCAGCAGGAATCGGTCAAGACATCCGTTGACTATTTCGTTTTGGGGACTGACAAATGGCGTACTGCGCTCACGTGGCCGCCGACTGAAGCAATTAAACGGTCGTATTTCCTTGACAGCGGTGGCTTAGCGAACTCCGTCAATGGCAACGGTATTTTAGTAAATTCGCCGAATTCTGAGAGTGAACCGGATACTTACATTCACAATCCGTTGGATCCCGTTCCCAGCAAGGGTGGTCGCTCGTGTTGTTTTTCGTCCATCAGCCCGATGGGTCCGGCAGACCAATCCGAGGTCGAGGCGAGAAACGATGTACTTGTTTTCTCCACCCTGCCTCTGACAAAGAAGATCACCATCGCTGGGCCTGTGGAACTGACTCTCTTTGCATCGTCATCTGCTGAAGACACTGACTTCACTGCCAAGTTGGTGGATGTCGGTCCAACGGGGCGAACCTCCAACATTTGCGATGGCATCATTCGAGCCCGGCATCGGAACGGTGGAGATGACGCATTCCTCCGACCGGGAACCATCTACGAATTCAATATTCGACTAGGTCATATCGCTGCCATGTTTGACATCGGGCATCAAATCAGACTGGAAGTCGCCAGCAGCAACTTCCCGGCCTTTGACAGATCACCCGGTACCCGTCAGGCTCCGCACGAGGCTGCCTGGGGTGACATGCGCATGGCTGTCCAGACCGTGTTTCATAGCGAAAAACATCCATCCCAATTGCATCTGCATGAATTACAAGACTGATTTACTTCGCATTAGCAATAACTTGTTGTTGGACGCCCAGCCCAGTAATGGCTAATTGGACAACATCGCCGGGAACCATGTAGGGGAAACGCCCTGAGAGAGCAACTCCTTGTGGGGTGCCCGTGTTAATGATGTCTCCGGCGTCCAAGAGCATTATGTGGCTGAGATGGTGAATGATGTGTGCCACGCTGAAAATCATGTCAATCGTCGAAGAGTCTTGACGTGCTTCGTCATTCACCCAGGATTGCAGACGCAAATTTTGTAGATCAATATCAGGGCTCATCGGCAGCAGATACGGGCCCAGCGGGTTGAACGTCTCCCATGATTTTCCCTTAGACCATTGACCGCCCGAGCTCTCAATTTGCCAATAGCGGTCACTGACATCATTGGATATGGTGATTGCGGCAATGCAGTCGATAGCCTCTTGTTCGGAACCAAGTTTGCGAGCCCGCTTCTTTAGTACTACGGCAAGTTCAACTTCCCAGTCCAACGTAGCGGACCCAGGAATTGGGTGGACTTCGTCGTTAGGCCCAACGATGGTCCCAGGATGCTTAAAAAAGACTATGGGTTCCTCGGGTGGAGCTGCTCCTGATTCTGCAGCATGGGCAACATAGTTCTGACCGATGCAAATTACTGCACGCGACCCTACGATCGGGGCCCCAACTCGCAGATTCGCAATCTCAATAACAGGTAATTTTCCTGTTCGGCATATCGCCTGCGCGTCATCCAGACCTCCCGCTTCGAGGAATCCCGGATTGATATCTTGGGTAATCGAGCGGAGGTCATATGCAACTCCTTCGGACACAATTACCGGAATCTCTTCCCCCAAAGCACCTACTCGCATGAACCACATAGACAGATCCTCTCTCTTGTATTGATATGTAAATTTGATGAACTCAGATTATGGTTGTAGCAGAATCTTGCTAGCGTCTCGAGAATATGACGCAAGTTCCTTGAAAACCTGGGGTCCTGTCGACAGCGGTTCGACAGCATCGACAAGTTGCTGAACTATTTCAACATTGGCACTCAACCAATCAACAGTAGAAGTGAAGTCATGTCTGGAGTAGCAGAACGTTCCAATGATCTCTCGCTCCTTTACCGAGACCTCGAACGCCGGCACTTCTAGGCGGGGTTCGGCCATGCCGATCAACACGAGTCGGCCCCCCGACCCAGTCAGTGCCAGGCCTTGGGCTACCGACTCATTTGAACCTACCGCGTCAAACACGGTCCCGACAGGCTTTCCATAGCTGGTCACTTCGGTAGCCACGTTTTCCGCTGCAAACGAACGAAAGCCAAGCCGACCCAGCAATGCACGCCGGGATGGCAAATTCTCGGAAACGACGATATCGGTCAGACCGAATCGCGCAGCGGCAAGTGCGACCGCCTGGCCGATCGGACCACCACCGATGACGACGATGAATTCACTGGGCGAAAGCCGGGCCCTCCTTACAGCATGCCAACCAACTGCTAGAGGTTCGACGAGAGCACCCAAGTGCTCGGGGGTGCCCTCCGGGAGTGGAACCAAGTTAGAAATTGGTGCAATTAGATACTCTGCGAAGCCTGCGTCCCGCTCGGGAAACACCCCGATAACTCGAAGGTTCTCACATCGTTGATTTTCAGATATTTGGCATGCAGAGCAAGTCCCGCACGAAATAGCGGGATTGAGGACTACTACTTGGCCGACATTAAAGATAGATGAGTCATCGCCTAGAGATGCGATACGACCGACAGTTTCGTGTCCCATCACCTGACCAGGATGCCGTCTTCCAGTCCGGCCGGTGTACCCATGCAGGTCACTACCGCAGACGCCTGTGGCGATCACATGGATGAGCGCCTCTCCTACTGAAGGCGAAGGCACATCACGTTCTTCTACCACCATTTCCCATGCTGACTTAAAGACCAACGCTTTCACGATACTTGCTCCATTTCTCTAGCACTCGTTTTTAACTTCTGCGATCGCATGAATACCTTTGACTACTGCCTCGGCGCTATTGGCCAAGGAGATCCGAACCCATCCGTTACCGTTCTCTCCAAATGCACTACCCGGGGCAATGGCTACGCTTTTTTTGTTTATGAGGTCAAGGGCAAAATCTGTACTATCACGGCCCTCAATTGACAGCCACAGATAGAAGGCACCTTTGGGAACTAGGTAGGTCAGGCCCAATTCATCGCATGCCGATAAAGCAGCATCTCGACGTGCGCGATAGGCGTCAACCATTTCCGTCACACGCTCTTGGGGGCCTTCCAACGCTGCCAGAGCTGCGTACTGTGAAGGTCCGGATACGCAAGAGATGAGTGGTTCTTGCACCTTGGAAAGAGTCTCGGCAAGTCCCTTGGGGACAGCCGCGTATCCGACACGCCACCCGGTCATGGCGTAAGTCTTAGAAAAACTGTATGTGGCAATCACGCGGCCATCCGGGTCGATTCGTGCAGGGCTTGGGCTGCTTTCCTCAAATACCACTTGGTCGTAACACTCGTCCGAGACAATCCACAGGTCATGGGCTTGGGCCACGGCATAGAGTCGCTCGAGTAACTCCACATTAGCTACAGAGCCCAGCGGATTCGATGGAAAATTGACGAGTAGGACTCGTGTTCGGGGAGTGATGCGTTCCGCAATCTCCTGTGGATCGGGAAGGAACCCGTTTTCCGACCGCAACGGGTAGTAGATGATCCGAGCAGACAACAGATCCGCCATCATTCGAAAATTTGGCCAACCGGGATCGGGCAGCAAAATTTCATCCCCTGGATTAAGCATCGTTACCAAAGATGCAAATATTGCTTCCACTGCACCCGATGCAACGATGATTTGAGTCGGCTCAACCTGGTATCCGTTAGTGCGCAAGATCTTGTCTGCGATGGCCGATCGCAGTTCAGGGATTCCAGCATTGGGTGTGTACCGAGTCTTGCCGTCGACGATTGCGCGAATACCGCCCTCTCGGATATGTTCTGGCGTCTGGAAATCCGGCTCGCCGACCTCTAGGTGTAGACAGTTGGGAGTTTTCCATGCCAAGTCCATGATTTCCCGAATCCCTGAACGGGGCATCTGCGTTACTATGTCGCGAGTTCTCATCACTTTTGTTTCACCTTAATCCCTAATACTCGTTTGGAATTTGCCCCCAGTATCTGGGTAATCTCGGCTTCGCTGAGACCAGGCAATTGCACCCTGACGACATCCATGATCGGTCTGTAACCGGGCTGCACCTTTATCCAGGGCCAATCAGATGCCCACAGCAATCTGTTCGGACCGAATGCCTGCAAAAGTCGATCTGATGTTTCCAGAAGGTCGAGGTATGGGTACTGCTCGTTGCTGAACGCGTAGTGTCCACTGAACATCACAACTACGTTGTCATGTCGGGCTAATTCTTCTACAACTGCCTGCGTACGCGGTGGAATGTCGGTCTTGACCCGGGGCCTACCCCATTCATCGCAAGTAATTGCAGACTGGCAGAACCCCATGTGGTTCAAAACAATCGTCAAATTGGGGTACCGGTCCACAATGCCGGCAAGTGCACGCAATTGCACCTCGTCTGAGTAGAACCATGCGGCAACATTGTTCTTCTCCATGGCGGATAGCAGGTCGTTGAACTTTTGAGGGACCACCAACGATGGGTTAGCTCCGAGGGTCCACAGGCGATAACCCACAAGAGGAATGCAATCAATCCGCCGTTGAAAATCCGATGTGGGGTCTTCTGCATTAACGTCCATGACGGCTACGGCGGAAAAACGTCCTGGATCTTGTTCAAGTGCCTGAGCGATGTATTCGTCATGCTCATCCAGGCTGACCAAGATTGAATGATCAATATTCAGTTGGTTGGCGAACATCAGATATTCGTCTAACTCCGCCGTTCGTTCGGCGGGATAAAGCTCATGCGTTCCACGCGGAAACTCTGGAGTGAGTTGGGTGAACAAATGCATATGTGAGTCGATCATGAGAGCACTCACATCTTGCTCCCTAATTGATGGCTCACTATGAGCGCCCTCAACACGTTGCTGTCCTCACGCTCAGAGCTGGCGTTACCTGACGTCAATGCTCCGCCGAGACCTACCGCAAATGCACCCGCCGCCATCCACTCCGAGGCAGAAGCTAACGTGACGCCTCCGGTAGGAATGAACCGCACTCGGTCGAATGGGCCCTTCAGTGCCGCCAAGTAGTTCATCCCCATCGGAGCTGCCGGAAACAACTTGAGCGTAGAAAGACCCAGCGCGAGAGCGGTCTGGATTTCCGAGGGAGTGGAGACGCCTGGAACGTGGATGAGATCCATGTCGCGACAGCTCTGGACCACCTGCGGGTCTAGCCCGGGGGCAACGGTGAAATTTGCACCCAGATCACTCGCTTGGCTGACGTGGTCTGTTGAAACCACGGTACCGACGCCCACATGGGTGAAACCTTTGCTCAGCGCCAACGTCACGCCCTGCTGCCAACCAGGTGTATTGGTGGTGATTTCTACGGCAAGGACGCCGCATGCTAAGAGCCGGTCGAGGATCCCCTCTAACGTCTTCGTGCTGCCACGAATGACAGCAATCACAGGGGCTTGGGTGAGTGTCTGCTCGAGGCTGTTTAGTTGCAAAGTAGTCATCTACGAATTCTCCGATCATCTAGATCAATGAGGTCGCTACGCTGGAAAGTAGCGGCATCGCCCGCGTGGGTTTGCGTCCAAGCAGAGGCAATTACCGCGTACTGTGCAGCCTGATCGGGCGCGAGTCCCTGCTCAATACACGCGACGAAGACTCCCGCACCAGCATCACCTGCGCCAATTGGATCCACCACTCTTCCCTGAAATTCATGAAAGGCATCGAGGTTTTCTCCGAAAACGCGGACAGTATTGATACCGACACCACCCACTTTTCCGCGTCTGTCTGCAACAACTACGTATTCCAATTGATAGATGGAAATCGCCTTCTGCACTGCTGTCTGAAGGTCGTCCCCCAACTCGAGCAATTCGGTCAGGTCATGTGTGGAGGCGAAAAGCACATCGACATTCGGAAGGATGTCGTTCACCCACAACTTCATGTCGGCGGCAGTCGCTAACTTGCTGCGGTAATTGATTTCAAAATATCGGCGCCATGAATGTTTCTGCTCAAACAACGAGGTGACCAACTCTCGTGGACTTTCTCCCAAGGCCAAGGTGATACCCGAGGAAAACACGGCTGTGAACTGGTTTACGTCAATGAGCGAGTCGAACTCAGCTCTCCCCATGGATTGGGCGGCGGAATAATCGCGGTCGTAGGTGACAGTAACGCCGCGAGGGTCTACCGCGACTTCGGCAAAGTAAATGCCGACCCGGCCCTCTCCATAGGAGATGACCGGGTCAACACCGTTGGAGCGAGCATGCCGAGTAATTTTCTCCGAAAGTATTCCCCTCGGCAATCGACTCATCCAAGAAGCCTCAAGTCCCATGCACCTGGCGGCTACGGCCACGTTGAGTTCAGCACCACCCACTGAGACATCGAGCTGGGAATTTTCGATGAAGGGTAATTGCAATGTCGGAGTCAAACGAAGCATCGCTTCGCCAACTGTGAGCAGTCGGGCGGCGGTCACAAGCGTGAACCTCGTTTTGTGACAAAAAGTGCAATAGCAAGCACAATGATTCCGCCGCGAAATAGACCTTGACTGTATTGCGACACGCCAATCATGTTGAGTGAGTTATCAATCAACGCGAGAAGAACGGCGCCGCCAATTGCACCAATCAATTTTCCGCGACCGCCCATGAGAGAAGCTCCGCCAATGATCACGGCGGTGATGGCCAATAACTCCAATCCTTCGCCTGTTGACGGCACACCTACACCTGCTCGAGAGACTTGAGCGAGACCGGCAGTGACAGCAAAAAGTGAGCAAATTACGAGTGACCAAGTGATGACGGGCCCATTGTTGACGCCCGATCGGCGCGCCACCTCCGGATCACCACCCACCGCGTACAAGCGCAAGGCAAGTCGGGAGTACTTAAGCCAAAAAAACACCAGAACGAGAACCAAAACTAAAGCAATGAATGCCTGAGGCACAGGACCAACTTGATTGTAAAAGAAGTCGACCACTGGAATGGGGACGCTTCCTACTCCCTTAACAGTGTAGGCAAGCACCAAACCTTCAAGGACCGAAAACATTCCCAGCGTGGCAATGAAGGCTGGGACCTTAAAGACAACAACGAGGAGTGAGTTAATGAGTCCAACAGTCAAACCGATTGCATAGGCGAGTGCGGCCGCAGCCAGAAACTTGCCCATATCTCCGTCGCCGATTCCAGATACGAGAACAGCCGTCAGTTTGACAACAGCGGCGACCGACAGATCGATTTGTCCAGCAATAATGGCGATGAAAAGACCCACCGTGATGATAATGAGCGGAATCGTCTGTTGCATCAGGTTAGGTATATTTCGCTCTGTCAGAAAAGTGTCTGACAAAAACGTTGATGTAACTGCCAGACCGGCGACGATTATCCACACCGCTTGACCATTCGTGAATAGATTCGAAACTCGGGTACTCACTACGTTCATGACTCTCGCACCGAGCTACACTCCAAAATCTTTGATTCAGTAGCGTTAGGTCCGGTTAGTTCTTTGACCACACGTCCGTCACGTACAACTATCACTCGATCGGTTAAAGCAAGTACATCCTCAATTTCAGAACTGACCACAATCACGGCCGTTCCCTGTTCTGCAACCTGTCCGATGATGTCGATAATTTCGGACTTAGCACCGATATCAACTCCGCGGAGTGGTTCATCCAGGAGCAATAATTTTGGATTCGTTCCAAGACATCGAGCTACAACAACCTTTTGTTGATTCCCACCGGAAAGGTAGCGAACCTCTTGCGTCAAAGAAGCGAGCTTGATCCGCATCTTGTCGACCATCAATTGGGTGTGTCTTCGGGATCCTGAACGAGAAACAAAGCTCCACCGCGACAAACGACGAAGGATCGAGAGCACCGTGTTGTTGCTGACGGATTGATTCATGATCAATCCAAGCTTCTTCCGATCCTCGGGGACGAGCACGATTCCCTGCGAGATCGCCGAGCGGGGTGAGCGGAGTTTGACTTCTTGGTTATCGAGCATCACTTTTCCCTGCAATGGCGGTTCCAAACCTGCGAGAACGCGTAAGATCCGTGAGCGCCCAGAACCTGTTAGACCAGCAATGCCCAGAATTTCACCCGATTTAACCTCGAAGTCCATTGTGTCGCCATCCATACCGGGCAGCTCGACCCCGATGAGTACAAGTGAGGGCCCCTCCATTGCTTGCGACACCCCTACTTGCCACTTAGGAGGTGCGTCCAATAAAAGCTCACGGCCCACCATTGCAGAGATCATCATGGCCTGCGAAACCGCTGACTGCGATTCACCCAACACTTTGAGACCATCTCTCATCACGGTAACGACGTCGGCAATTTCTTCGACTTCGTCGAGCCGGTGTGTGATGTACACGACTGCTATGCCACTCGCGGTCAACTTGCGTACCATGGCATACAACAATCCAAGTTCTTGATTTCCCAACACCGCGCTTGGCTCGTCCAGGATGACAATTCTCGCCCGGCGGGTCAGGGATTTCGATATTTCAACCAGTTGCTGATTGGCGATACTCAGGCTTCCCACAACAACACCTGGATCGATGCCAACTGCGCCAAGGATGTCTAGGATCTCTCGCGCCTTGTTCCGCATTTCTGCACGATTAGTGAATGGTCCCCAACCGGGCTCAATCCCCACAAACAAGTTCTCGGCAACCGTCATGTCGGGGAGCAAGCTCAATTCCTGATAGACCGCAACGACGCCATTTTTTAACGCGTCACTGGGACTGGCAAAGGCAACCACATGGCCGTCCAACTCAATGACGCCAGAATCCGGCTGAAGAGCTCCAGACATAATTGAGATGAGAGTTGACTTTCCAGCACCGTTTTGACCGAGTAGCGCATGAACCTGGCCGCCATACAAATCGAAATTGACATCGATCAGAGCTGCAATACCGACAAAAGACTTATTGATCCCGCGCATGCGCAGGAGGGGGGGGTGACCCCCCTCCTCCGCATCCACGCGGTCGTTAGCAGAGTTTGAGTGAAGCAAGTAATTCGTCACTCAAGGCCTCAGCAGGAATCCATAGATCATCAGAGCAGTCCATGCGGACGTAATCATCAATCTCTTCGTTCGTGAAGATGGGAACGTTTACGTTCACAAAACTTGACACTGGCTTACCCTCCAGGGCAGCAACAGCTGTGTTAAGGCAGTCCGCAGAGTGAGTCGGCGGGTAACCGATGGCGGCAAACTCAACATTATTTTCCTTTGCCAACTTCAGGAACCCATTTAATGGCTCAGCGGTCATTGGGGGAATCGCAAGCCCGGCCTCGTTGTAGGCCTGAATTACGCCGATGTCCTGCAAACCACTATCAGACCAAATAGCATCGATTGAATCGCCGAACTTGGAGATCAACTGCTCGGTGATCGTTTTGCCCTCTGTGGGGGACCAGTTGGTGTACTGCGTATCCAAAATCTCGATATCTGGGTAGAGCGCAAACACCTCGTTAGCACCAACGAGACGGCTTTCCGCGGTAGGAACACCAGCTATGCCGGGGAGCATTACGATCTTGCCCGCTCCACCGATTTTCTTGGCGACCCACTCGGCGCCAAGTGCTCCATTGAGTCGGTTATCACGGTCGACTCGAGAAACGTTGACAGTAGTATCGACCGTGCCAGTGCACAAAATGATTGGTATACCAGCAGCGGCAGCCCGTTCGAGCGGCGCCTTGATCCCGGGTCCCATTGGAGTAACGACGATTGCGTCGACACCCTTGGCGACTAGGTCGTTGATGTCGTTAACTTGTTTGTCTTCCTTGCCGTCGGCACCCGCATACTCGATGGTGACGCCCAGTTCGGCTGCGCGAGCTTTCAGCGTTTCGTCGTAGATTACCGCCCATGAGTTAGTCGGACCCTGCGATGCAAAGCCAATCGTGAACGGGCCTTCCTTGGCGTACTGGGCTGTGTCTACTTCGACGATCCCGGCGTCTGTTGGCGTGAGTCCGGGGTTAGCCAGACCAAGTGCGGCCCAGTCTTGCTCCCATGCGGTCGTAAGTTCGTTTGAGGACTCAGCAGCCTCGGCAGGAGCTTCCTCGGCGGTTTCGGTTGCCGAATCAGATGTAGCAGCGGACGTCTCTTCACTGGAAGAAGTCGAGTCACCGCTTGAACATGCTGCAAGAACTAACGATGTAGCGGCAAGGAGGCTGATAGCACCCACCACTCTACGTCTTTTTGAACTTCCTATCATTTTACATTCCTTTTCTGTTGGGAATCGAATTAATGGATTTCGCACCTCAACTGGTACGAAGGATGATCCTTAACTACCCCTCCTTCCCCAGTGCGTGGTCTGAACGGCGACAGCTACGGCGATGATCACGCCCTTAACTACAAGTTGCAGCCACTCCGATGCTCCGGAAATAACAATCATGTTTAAGGCAGCGGAGATGATGATGGCGCCCATTGTCGAGCGACCGATACCACCCACCCCGCCGGCAAAAGATGCACCACCAATGACTGCAGCTGCGATCGAATCGAGGTCATACCCCACGCCAAGATAGGCATCTACGTAACCGATATAGCCACCGAGCAGCAGGGCTGTGAGCACCGCTAATAGTGCGCAGCCGATGTAAGCACTTGACGTCACCCAGGCCGTAGGCACACCACCGAGCCGCGCGGCTTCCTGGTTTCCACCCGTTGCGTACATCCACTTACCCCAAACGGTCTTAGTCAATGCAAGCGAGACAATCACCAAGATGACCGCAGCTATAACGGTAGGTGAGGGCAGTCCAAACCAGCGCGCAGTTCCGACCGTAGATAACGCCGGCGGCACGCTGCCCCCGGGAACACCTTGGGTCCAAGCAGTCTGAACTCCCAAGATAAGAACGGTCGTTGCGATGGTGGCAACGAATGGCGGTACGCGGCGCACTACAACAAGGAATGCATTGACTGCCCCAATAAACGCTCCCGCAACAAGTGCAATGCCAACTGCAAAGAGCAGCCGGTCATTATCTCCCTCGCTCACTCGGGCGACAATCATCATGCTCATTGTGATTGTTGCACCAACAGAGAGATCGACACCACGAACGAGAAGCACCAAAGTCTGCCCTGCCGCAACGACTGCCAAGATAGCGGCCTGACGGCTTAGATTTGAAAGGTTAGCTGGATTAAAAAATTCAGGTGCAACAAGCAACGCAGCGATGACGACGAAAACCAAGCCAAAAGCGGGAGTCAGAGAAGAAATTTTTACTCCACTTAACCTACTTTGCTTGAGGTCAATCATCGTCAATCCATCTCGCAAAAATCTCGAATAAGTGTTTCATAAATGGGAACTGATTGCTTAAGGGCGGAGATGCTCACTCGCTCATCTGCTGCATGGGCGTACTCCAAGAGCCCTGGCCCGAATGCAGGCAACGTTGGAATTCCGAGCATTCCTTGAAGCCAACATGCGTCCGTGGTTCCCGGGAAAGCGCTTAGCGGCAGACTCCCGCCGAGCGTTTTCTCGACCGCACGTTGGCAACTAGCAACGACCGGGTCTTCTGGTGACACCGCGGTTGGCGGTAGCCAATCTCTTGGAGCAAGTTCGAATCGAGCTGACGCACTGATCCCTTCCGAAGCAAATGTATCGAGGAATTCAGTTAATTCGAGCTCAAATGTTTCCCTGTTCATCCCGGGCACCAGTCGAATATCACTCGCGAATGAGGCCAGCCCTGGGACTACACCGAAGCCCACACCTCCCTCAATCATGACACCGGAGTTAACGGTTGGTCCTACATTCAGCGCGTTAGTTGGATATGAAGGGTGAAAGTCCTTCGCGAAAGCTTGCATCACGTGCGCCATCGCAAGGGTGGCGAACTGATAGCCTTTCACCTGCGACAGACTTGAATGTCCCTGACGTCCCTTGACATCAATGTAGACATTGGCGATTCCTCGGCTCATGATGTTAAGCATGTCCCAGTCGGTAAGAATGCCTCCCGGCTCGCCGATCACGATTGCATCTGCCTTAACGAGTTTTTCCTCAGCGAGATAGCGCGAACCGAACTGCGAGCCATACTCTTCATCAGCGGTGAAAACCAGGGTGAGCCTTCCACGACTGGGAGCATTTTGGGAAACATTGGCTGCCGCTATTAGCATCGCAGCCACGGCACCCTTCATGTCGCAGGTGCCTAGACCATGCAAGTTTCCGTCAATCACTTCGGCAACAAACGGGTCAGTCATCCATTCGGCATTACCGACAGGTTTGGTATCAATATGCCCGCTGAGCGCGAGGTGCCGTCCACCAGGACCGAAATCTAAGTCGACCAAAATGTTTGGTCGATGCTGTTCTTTTGCCACGACGCGAAAGTCGGTTAGGCCCGACGATTGAGCAAAATCGATGATTGCAGCCGCAATTTTACGCTCATCGCCCGGCAAATTAGGGCTCGGCACTCCAACAAAGTGCTTTGTCAGCGCTATTACGTCATGCATCCGATCACCCCTTGTTCCATACAGTGGAACTGAGTTCCAAAGTGAGATGAAACTACCACCTGGATAGATTTTGGTAAGTGGTTTTAGATTACAATTTCATAACACAATTTTACGGCTCAACCGTCGGACCTAACAACTGCTAGCTTTAGTCCTCTTTGTATTGCTTCGCCCAGTCGACACCTTGCCAACTCCACATACGAATCGGATCAAGTCGGAATAGCCACCGCTTCTTGTCTAATGTGGGCTCGAGGTACTGTTTGCCATTTGGCCCTAGGTATCGAATACTCATGCGCTCTGCAATAGAAACCCACTGTCCACCCAGGTTGGGATCTTCGACTTTAGTCGCCTCGCACTGCGCGATGACCTTGCGAAGAGCACCTTCCTCATCAATTGTGATGGCGCATTTGGCGTTCAGATCCAAATACTCCGCCCAAGCAGACTTCAAGCGAGGGACAACCCAAAACGAGTCACCGTCCCACTCAAACCAGCATGGAACAACATAGGGCCATCCGTCCTTGTCCAAGCATGCAAGTCGGGCAATTTTCCCTTCACCCAAAAATGCTTCAAATTCAGTGCGTTCCAGCCCACCGATTTTGCCACGCCAACTTTCATCTTTCTCAATGTTCTCCACAAATTACCTCCCATTCGTCGTGTCTACTTTTCTCACTTTAGGAATGAAAGCCCGAAAGTCGAGAGACATCCATTGCAGCCTCTACGACGATCGGGCCCAGATCATCCACAGATTTCAGTGTAACCCTGCCCGCAGGTCCAGCAATGCTGATCGCGGCAATTGGTGATCCGTCGTGACCAAAGATCGGTGCGCCCACACATCTGATTCCCTCTTCATTTTCAACATCATCGATCGCATAACCGCGGTCTCGAATCCAGCCTAATTCTTCAATCAGACCTGCAGCGCTGGTGATTGTTTTTACAGTCCTGCGCTCGAGAGGAAGCGAACAAATAGCGTTGATGAGTTCGACTGACGAGTAGGCAAGTAATGCTTTTCCTAAACCTGTGCAGTGCAGCGGATTCATTGCACCAACTTGGCTATGCATTCGCACTGCCAGCGGGCTTTCAACTTTCTCTACATACACAACCCAGGGGAACTGAACAATGCCTAGATGGCATGTCTCTTGAGTCAACTGTGTCAACTCCTCCATTCGTGGGCGCGCCAACGATCTAATATCAGTTTGATTCAGAAAGTTCATGCCCATCGCTAATAAGAGCGCACCCGGTCCAAACCGACCTTGATCGTCAGACCTCAGCAAACCACTCTCAGCAAGAACGCTCAGTAACCGATGGCAGGTTGTCTTTGGTAGTCCTGTGCGAGCCACGACGTCTACCAGACGCAAAGGTTCATGGGAGTGTAGTGCGACCGCTTCCAAAATCGTCAGGGAACGAATGACCGACCTTGAAGCCGTTTCTCCAGATTTCTCGACTTGACGGTCCGAAGATCTGCTCATGCACCTTGCCTTTTCTACTCGGGGATCAAAATGGCGCGATCCCACGTGGTCCACAGATTCGGAACGTCTTTGCGAACTCGGTTAGGTTACCTTGGGGGTGATAATCGGTGCATACCTCCGTCGACGTCTAAAATTGTCCCCGTAGTTGACGAGGCTCTGGGGTCGGCCAGGAAGCAGATGGAAAAAGCAACTTCTTCCGCAGTCACCAGTCGGCCGATGGGTTGCCGAGCTGCTAGTGATCGCTTGGCTTCCGCTGGATCGTCTACTTGGGCAAGCAGTCGTGCCACCCAAGGTGTGTCTGCCGTTCCAGGTGCCACCGCGTTTACTCGAATCCCATCTTGAAGAAAGTCTGTGGCCATATCCAGAGTCATCGCCATGACTGCTCCCTTGGTCGCCCCGTAAAGAACGCGGTTTGCTAACCCCATGTGACTTGCTATAGATGCCAAGTTGACAATAACTGCAGTTTCCGATTGCCGAAGAAAAGGGAGCGTCGCTCGGCACACTCGTGCTATTCCAATGACGTTGACGTTGAGAGCTCTCATCCATTCTTCGTCAGAGTTTGCGTCAACTGAACCAACCGATGAAATCCCAGCGCTGTTAACAACGACGTCAATACCACCCAGTAAATCACTGGCCTGTGCCACAGCTTTCACAACCGAGCGATCGTCGCTCACGTCCGCAAAAAAATATGGGACAGCAGTATTCATCGGTGGATTCACATCTAAGGATGCAACCACGTAACCCTGATCAAGCATCATGATCGCGGTAGCCAATCCGATTCCTGAGGATCCTCCAGTAATTACCGCCCTGCGCTGCCCTACTGTCCCTGCACTCATCGAGTGTCAACTCCTTCGATAGGTTCAAATGTGTAATCGTGTGTCGAGAATCACTGGAATGACGACATGGTGAAATTTGTGTTGTGAAACACTCAACCAAGGCCGAACCAACCAGAACCTATCAATAACGACTTCGAACTCTACCCTCGTCCCTCGTCCCGGGTGAGGGATTTCCATCAAGACGCTAAACATTCGAATTGTCTTTTATCAAATACATAGTTCGTCAAATTGAACACGCGATCCCGCTTCTCACCCTCCGAATTTCACCAATTGTTCTGCCGAAGGGGTGAACAGTGGGAGCAAAACCTCTAGCGTGTGGGCCGTAACCGCGCAAAATCGGGATTTAATTCGGATATCGCAGTAACACCCATCAATTGCATAGTTACCTTAAGTTCATTCTCTAGAATATCAACAACTCGCGAGACGCCGTCATAACCGCCAGCCATTAATCCATATAGGTAGGCGCGCCCGACAAGGACACCTCGCGCACCGAATGCAATTGCTGCCGCGATGTCTGTCCCGGACATAATCCCACCATCAATGTAAACCTCAGCGTTCGAAGAGATTTTTTTAACGACTTCCGGCAGAATTTCTAACGGGACATTCGCTCGATCTAGCTGCCTGCCACCATGATTTGAAAGCACAATCGCATCGACTCCAAGGTCGACTGCCAACTGGGAATCGTGCACGCTTTGAATTCCCTTGATCATGATTGAACCGGGCCAAATTGATCTGATCCAGGAGATATCTTTGGGGGTTATCCCTGGATCAAAAATGCGCGTGAGCAAATCACCCACGGTTCCACCGCTACTTGAAAGACTCGCAAACTCTAAAGGTTGCGTCGTCAACGCGTTGAACCACCATTTCGGGTGCGTTGCCATCTCAGCGATCGTTCGCGCGGTCAATCGTGGCGGGATCGTGAGTCCGTTTCGGACTTCGCGCGGCCTAATTCCACCCACAGCGGTGTCAACGGTCAAAATCAAAGTGTCATAGCCGTTGGCCTTGGCACGATCGACGAGTGCCTCAGCTTGTTCCCTGTCACGTGAAACATATAGTTGAAACCACCGACGCCCATCAGGGTTGGCGGCCGCCAGATTTTCGATACTGGTCGTGCCTAATGTCGATAGGCCATATGGAATGTTGCGCTCCTGAGCGACCTCAGCAACAGCGAGCTCACCCAAGTGATGCATCATGCGGGTAAAGCCCGTCGGGGCAAACGCAAATGGAAGCGCACTTTCCTGACCAAGCATGGAAACGCGCAGGTCAATTTCGGTGACATCGCGCATCACGCGAGGAGAAAATTCGACGCGTTCATAGGCTTCTCGGCTTCGATTTAGCGTTGATTCGCTCATCGCAGCGCCATCCGTATAGTCGAACACCGCCCGAGGGGCTGTTTTCTGGGCTAGCCCGCGAATGTCCCACACGCTTGCACAACGTTCTAGCCTGCGTTGCAGGCGCGTTTTTGATGTGTCCGAGTGACCAATGAGCGGTAAAATTTCGCTGAGTTGCGGGAAAATACGCTTGGTTTTCATGTGGTGCCCCACCTTATACGCTTGGCTTAATATTTCCTGTGAGTACTCACTTCAGGTTTCAACGCCAAGCCGACATAAGGAGCAAAACAAGCAACCTTTAGTTATTGATAGTGCTCCCAATATCCAGCCTCAGGAATCCTTCAGATTCTCATCACAGTTAGTAAAAGCGGAAACTAGCTCGTGGGACAAATCCTGAATTGCACATCGGATCATCTTCCAACATCTGTTTCACCAATCTTCATGGAAATCGATACCTGCCTTTAGTCAAGGCATATAGCCTACATTCTGATCTTCTCTTTCTCAGGTCCACGATCACGTAAATTTACTACCCATGTCCATCCCGGTCGCAACGATCATCGTCAAAATTGGCGCAACAATCAGCGCAGGTAGCAAATCGCCAACGGCTACATTTCTTATCCGCAAGACGCGAAGCCCAACTCCAATCAGTAATACTCCACCAGTTGCCGTGATTGATGCAATTAATGCGCTAGAAAGAAACGGGCCCGCAAATAGTGCAACGATGGTAAAAAAACCTTGAACAATTATTACTGATATTGCCGCGGCAATTACGCCCCAACCGAGTGAGGCCGCAAACGCGATAGATGCAAAGCCGTCAAGGGCGGCTTTCAATGCCAACTGATCAATTCCAGTACCGAGACCGTCTGAGAGTGCACCCAAAATTGCTAGTGGGCCAATGCAAAAAAGCAAACTTGCATCAACGAAACCTTCGATGAACCGGGCTCGACCCGTGGAACCCTCTCCACGTGAAAATTTTGATTGAACCCAACCTCCCACTGCTTCCAGGCGCTGTTCAATCCGTAACACGGATCCAATAGCTCCACCAATAATGAGCGAGCCCAAGACGATGAGCAGAGTGGCGGAGCCGCCGACCTCGCTGATCCAATCTTGGTCTCGGAGCGCGACGATGTTGAGTGCTGCAATAACGAGCACCAGCATGCCGAGGGAATCTGTGACGACGGCGCGGGTTCGTTCAGGCAGGCGGTGACCTAAACCA
>Ga0209390_10005196_pt1 | contig 18691 bp, 18 predicted proteins | sample BON01_FD_187212 | JGI IMG/M metagenome (GOLD analysis project Ga0209390, IMG submission 187212) | Freshwater microbial communities from Lake Bonney liftoff mats and glacier meltwater in Antarctica - BON-01 (SPAdes) (version 2) | ecosystem: Environmental > Aquatic > Freshwater > Ice > Glacier...
AACAACGAACAGATCAGCGCGTCTTTCTCCGCATGATTCAGAGTCGTCAGATCGGGCAGTTCGTCCATCACTCACAGATTACGCCCCTCTGATTTAAAGTACAATTCCTTCAGGCTGAATAGTTACTTTAATCTAAAAATTCCCGCGGATCAGTGATGACGCCGGTCAGCGCTGAAGCCGCCACCGTTGCCGGTGAGGCCATGTAAACCTGCGAACTCGGATCGCCCATGCGCCCCTTGAAATTGCGCGTGCTCGAAGTCAGGCAGACCTCCTCCGGCCCCAGTACCCCCATATGCCCGCCGCCACAGGCGCCGCAGGTCGGCGGCGCAATCATGGCGCCGGCGTCAAGCAAAGTCTGCACGGCGCCACTCGCCACCATGTCGCGATAAACCGTCTGCGATGCCGGCGTCACTATGAAGCGCACGCCAGGTGCGACGCGCCGGCCTTTGACCACACGCGCGGCAAGCTCGATGTCATCCTGCGTGCCATTCGCACAGGAACCCAGATAGGCCTGGTCGATGCGGGTGCCCGCCACCTGGCTCACCGGCTGCGAATTGTTGACCACGCTGTCGGGCAAGGCCACCAGCGGTTCCAGTGCGGACAAGTCAACTTTGCGCACCGCGTGGTAGCGGGCATCGGCATCCGGCCGCACCGGCTCGAACGGCGCAGGATTGCGCGCCCGTATCCATTCAGTCAGCGCATCATCGGCCTCGAACGTTGCAAACTCCGCCGACAGTTCCGCCGACATCGCCGTCAACGTTTTTCGTGCATTGATGCTCAGCCCCGCGACTCCGGAACCGCCGTATTCGACGTTCATGGTCGCGTGATCCCCGTGTACCCCGGCAATCTGCAGAAAAGCGTCCTTGGCCGTAACCGCATCGGGCAGCTTGCCGGTCAGCTCGTACCGCACGGTTTCCCCGCAGCGAAACCAGGTCTGACCCTTGATCGCCGCGTAAATGATGTCCGGCCCACCGACGCCGCGCGCCAGGCAATTGAACACGCCCGCGCTGCAGGTATGCGAATCGCTGCACAACAGCACAGACCCCGGCAAGGCATAACCGTAATCCGCAACCAGTTGGTGGCTGATGCCCTGGTTGTGGCCAACATCATGAAAACGTTTGATGCCGAACTGTTTGACAAAGGCGCGGCCGGTCACCTGTGCCGCCGCCGCCTGCTGCGTGGGCGCCGGAACGCGATGGTCAAAGGTTACGATTATTTTCGACGGATCGGCAACTTTCAGTATCTCGCGCCAGTTATTGGGCATGAAATTGTTATCGAACAGGATCACGGTATCCACATCCACCGTCACCACATCACCCGGCACCACGGTTTTGCGTCCGCCCTTGGCGGCCAGTATCTTCTCTGCAATGGTCATGCCCATGGACTACTCCTGGTGTATTGCCTCAATCACCTCCCCCTTCAAGGGGGAGGTTAGGAGGGGGATGGGTATATTCGGCGCGACTATAAACCCATCCCCTCCCTCCCTCGCCCTACCGTCAAGCGGTACCGAGGTCCCCTTGAAAGGGAGGGAATAAAACATCATGGCAATATTGAAAACTTCTGCTGTCATCCCTCAGTGTACTTGCGTTCCATTTCGTCGAGCACCTTCATGCCCATCAGGTCGTTGAGCTCTTCGAACCCGACCTGCAGATCCGTGCGATCGACGACGATATTTTTGCCAACCACTTCGGTCTTGAACACGTCCAGTGCGTTCATCATGCCGCGCAGCGCAGCAGTGGTCAGCAGCCGCGGGTAGCTGACCGCAGCAACGCCGATGTCCTGCAGCTGCTTGGGGCTCATCAGTGGCGTGGTCTTGCGCGGACGCATGCCCAGACCCATATTCACAATCAACGGCTTCGGCACGTTTTTCGCGACTTTAGCAATGTCTTCCTTGGACAAGAGCGCATCGGCGTACATCACATCCGCACCGGCTTCGGCATACAGATTCAGGCGGCGGATGGCTTCATCCACGCCATGCGGTCCGGCAGCGTCAGTGCGCGACACAATGACGAAGTCGTTGTCGCGGCGCGCATCAACCGCCGCCTTGACCTTCTGCACCATTTCCTCGGCGGGAATGCATGACTTGCCAGCCATGTGACCACAGCGTTTGGGCCACACCTGATCTTCGATCATCAGCGCGGCCATGCCCGCTTTCTCAAAAGCGCGCACGACGAAGTGCACGGTCATCGCGTTGCCATAACCGGTGTCGGCATCGGCGCGCAACAGCAGATCGCTGCAGTCGGCCAGCCGCCGTGCGTTATTGAGATTCTCTTCGAAAGTCATCACGCCGCGGTCGGCCCAGCCCATGCGGCTCTCCGACACACCGGCGCCGGAAATCGCCGCCGTTTTAAAACCCGCGCGCTCGACCAGCCGTACGCTGTAGCCATCGTAGACGCCGGGCTGAATCAGGATTTCTTTCTTGTGGATCAACTCCTTGAACTGCTTGCCTTTGCTTATCATGTGTCCTCCCTGCTGAGTAAAATTCGATGCAGTTGCATACAGTTATTGTTCACGCCCTGCCGTTGTTTCGCGGAAACGGCACATAGGGATAATCCTCTTCAGCCTCGCTTGCGCGCATCTGCAGCCGGCTTTGCAGTGCGCTGCACACATGCTCACGCATGACTTTTCCCGCCTTTCGTGCATCACGTTTCTTGATCGCCGCCAAAATCTCGCGATGTTCGCGCAACAGAGTCGCTGGCCGGTTCGGCATTACAGTTACCACACTCCCCACCAGAAATTGGGTCTCGCGCAGCCTGTGCATGGCTTTGACGAGGTAACGATTACGTGATGCCTGGTGGATCAGATTGTTGATGCGATACTGGTATTCGATCAGAACTTTAGGGTCTTTCGCGTGCGCGCTTTCATCAATCAGTTGCTCGAGCTGACGGATCTCAAGGTCACTGGCGTTTCTTGCCGCCATCGCTGCCGCGGCACCTTCAAGCACTTCGCGCAAGGCATACAGTTCGATCACCGCCTGGTCATCGAGCGTGGCCACCACCGCACCCCTATGTCTCTCATGCACCAGATAACCCTCAGCCTCCAGCCGGCGCATCGCATCGCGCACGGGTGTGCGACTGACTTTCAGCCATGTCGTGATGTGCTGCTCGCGGATCGGTTCTCCGGGTCGGAAATCACCACGGCGTATGCCTTCCAGCAGGCCGTTGTAGGCAACCTCGCCCAGGCCGGTGCCGCGACGGGCCGGCGGTTTGCCTGAGGGTTTCTTCCTCGACGCAGCACGTTTGGATTTGGAGGTTATCGGCATCTGGTGTCAGAAAAAAATGAGGCGGTCCCTGTAGAGGCACGCCCTGTTTTGTGTCGCGGGTTTTTAGAACTGTCCGGTTCCGTAGCACATGAATTGTCCGCTTTTTCCGCGGTGGGCGGACGGTTCAGGCGGCCTGTTTCAAGTCGTTGGTGATCAGCTTTCCTTCATGTGTGTAGTCAGCCAGCCGGCGCGGTCCGTGAAACACCGCCAGGTTGCCATTGCCATAGCGATGCACACGCACCTTGGCCTTGACGAAATGGCACCGGTGCTGAGCCGCCGGTAGCTGTAGAGACAGGCTCTCGAAGCGCACGCAATTGTCGTTGCCCACGGTACGCTCGAACTGCTCGCACAGGATGTCGGCCAGGTTGCCCCCGATCCAGGGCACGAAGGCCGAACCCTCCTCGCGCGCCGGGTGCATGAACTCGGCGTCGAACGCCGGCAAATACACCTCTGCGAGGTAACGGTTGGCCGCCGCCATCGTCGTGATGCCGGCAAGCTCAAGCTCCTGCGGCAAGCGCCCCTGGTGGGTACCAAAGGCCCGTTCCGAACGACCGCGCGCCTCGGGCGAATAGGCCGCGATCATCTCGATGCCCAGTTGCTTCATGGCGCGGCCAAACTGGGTCGGGTGATCCTTGTCGACCTTGCCGCCGGCCTCAGGTGTGGTCCAGTAATGACTGCCTCGGTCGCTGTAGAAGGAACAGAACAGCCCGTGACTCTCAATGACTTCCTCTACCCCCTGAAAGCTGCTGGCCGTGCCTTCCTCTTCGACAAAGGTCATCGCGTAATGCTCGTTGGTGGCATCGTCCATGGTCACAATCAAATCCCATAGCTCACCCAAGACCCATTCGTGGGTGCTGCCGTCCTGATGCACCATCATGCCTGGGAGGGGAGCGGGCTCGCGGCGTTTGCGGTGGACACCACGTTTCTCGGCTTTGGGCACCAGCTTGCCCTCTTGCAGGCGTTTCTTCACCCAGGTGTAGCTGCGCGTGCCGCCTTCGCGTTTGTACCAGCTGTGGAAGTGCTTGACGTTCCACCCTGCGTGCCGGCCTCGGTACTGCTCGGTTAGCGCCATCACTTCATCCACCGGCGCCCGACGGTTCGAGACTTGCTCCAGCCGACGGTCGATCAGCCCCTCCAGTCCGTCCGCCTCGAACCGCACCACATACCGCCGAAAACTGCGCTCGCACATCCCCAGCAGCCGGGCCGCTTCGTCCTGCGTCAGCCGCTCTGCGTTCCACCCTGCATACGCTTCCTCGAATCTCATCTTCCGGATCTCCTGTAACAACTCCGTCCGTCTCATCGGTCACCCCCTTTGGGTGACTATGACAACCGGACAGATCGCGTGCTACAGAACCGGACAGATCACGAACTCGCAACAGGCACGCCCTGTTTTGTTGCGTGATTGTATACAATTGAATACAATTTAGCATCAAGTTAATCTGGCGTCAGTCACCGGCATCAGCCGGGACCGCCCGCGACGCCCTTCTCGGAGGAAGTTCCCAATGTCCAGACCACTATCCGCGTCCAGCCGCCTGCGCGCACTGCTGCACGAGGGCCGGACGCTGGTCAAACCCGGCGCCTACAACGCGCTGTCGGCAAAAATCATTGAGAAAGCCGGCTTCCAGTGCTGTGGTGTAACCGGCTACGGCGTCTCCGCCTCGCTACTCGGCAAACCCGATGTCGGACTGATCACACTGGACGAAATCGTGATGATCACGCGTTACATTGCGCGCGCGGTGAAAATCCCGGTGATTGCCGACGCCGATACCGGTTTTGGCAATGCCATCAACGTCATGCGTACCGTCGAGGACTTCATTACCGCCGGTGCGGCAGCTATTCATATCGAAGACCAGGTGGCTCCCAAACGCTGCGGCCATGTTGCGGGAAAACAGATCATCTCGACCGAGGAAATGGCCGGCAAGCTGCGCGCTGCAGACCACGTGCGCCGCGAACTTGATCCGGATTTTGTGCTGATTGCCCGCTGTGACGCCCGTGGTGTCGCCGGCGGCAGCGTCGACGAACTGATCCGCCGTGCCAACGCCTATGTCGAAGCCGGCGCAGACATGATTTTCCCTGAAGCACTGACTTCGGAAGCCGAACTGGAACGCTGCGCCAAAGAGATCAAGGCCCCTCTGCATTTCAATCGCACTGGCGTGTCGCCACGATTGTCGGTGTCCCGGCTGAACGAACTCGGTATCGCGATGGTTTCCAACGCCACCGGTTCGTTGCGCTCATCCACTGTCGCAATGGTCGATTACTTCGCGGAATTCGCCAGGGACGACGTCGAGGCCGTCAATCGCTTCGAAGCGCGCACGAAAGATCATCCCGCAGGCAACATGCATGCCTTCATCGGTTTCTCCGACATCAAAAAACTGGAAGAAGAATTTTTGCCCAGCGCCGATATATTGGCCAAATACGAAGGCTCGGTGGGATTCCAGCCATGATCAGTGCAGCAAGAGTCAGGCCATCAACCCGACTGCGAGAACTGCTAAAAGAAGGCAAAACGCTGGTCAAACCCGGCGCATTTAATGCGCTGTCGGCGAAAATCATCGAACAGGCCGGTTTTCCATGCTGCGGCGTTACCGGCTACAGTGTGTCGGCGGCACTGCTCGGCAAACCCGACGTCGGGTTGATTACGCTGAACGAGATCGTGATGATGACGCGCTACGTGGCCCGTGCGGTATCGATTCCGGTACTGGCCGATGCAGACACCGGCTTCGGTAATGCCATCAACGTAATGCGCACCGTGGAGGATTTTATCGTCGCGGATTGCGCAGGCATTCATATCGAAGACCAAGTTGCGCCTAAGCGCTGCGGTCACGTCGCCGGCAAACAGATTGTCGCGATGGATGAAATGGTCGGCAAAATCCGCGCTGCCGACCGCGCGCGTCGAGATCTCGATCCCGATTTCCTGCTGATCGCGCGCTGCGACGCGCGCGGCGTTGCCGGCGGCACCATGGATGAGCTGATCCGGCGCTGCAACGCCTACATAGACGCCGGGGCCGACATGATCTTCCCTGAGGCGCTGACCACAGAGGCCGAAATCGAACGCTGTGTGCGCGAAATCCGCGGACCGCTGACTTACAACCGCACCGGCGTATCACCGCGGCTGTCACTGAAACAGCTCAATGAACTGGGCATCGCAATGGTCGCCAACGCTACCGGCGCGTTGCGCTCGTCAACAGTCGCGATGGTGGATTACTTTGGCGAGTTTGCGAAGGACGACGTTGAAGCCATCAAACGCTTTGAGGCACGCACCGGGGATCACCCGGCCGGTAACATGCACGCCTGCATCGGTTTTCCAGCAATCAGAAAACTTGAGGAAGAATTCCTGCCCGATGCGGACGTGATGACAAAATATGCAGGCTCAGTCGGATTCCAACCCTAGTTGCCGGTACAGGCAACCCAATACCACGAGGAGACAACAGCATGCGTTTTACCCGGACAGCCATAGCAGTCACTGCACTGGCCATCAGTTGCAATGCAACAGCCCAAACCTATCCCACCAAACCCGTACGCATCGTCGTCGTCAGTTCGGCTGGAGGCAGTGTCGACACCATGGCGCGCACCGTGGGCGCCGAACTCACAGAGCGCTGGGGACAGCAGGTGGTCATTGACAATCGCGGTGGCGCCGGTGGCGCCATTGCTGCCGAAATCGTCGCCAAGGCCCCACCCGACGGCTATACGCTGATCATGGGCACCGTGGCGTCGTTTGCCATCAACGTCAGCCTGCGCAAGAAGCTGCCCTACGACCCGGTGAAGGACTTTGAGCCGATCTCACTGGTCGCCACGCAAAGCCTGATCCTGCTGGTCAATAAATCCATACCTGCAAAATCGGTGAAGGAGTTGATCGCGCTGGCGAAAAAGCAATCTGGAAAATTGTCATTCGCATCCGCTGGTAACGGCACCGGCGGCCATCTGTCGGGAGAACTGTTCAAGGATCTGGCCGATATCGAAATGCTGCATGTTCCCTACAAGGGCGTTGCCGCAGCATTGCTTGATGTCGTCAGTGGACAGGTATCGATGACATTCGCCAGCGTCCTGTCGTCGCTGCCGCAGATCAAGGCAGACAGAGTGGTTCCTCTGGCCATCACCAGTACGCAGCGCTCGCCTGTCGTTCCGCAGCTGCCTACCATGATCGAAGCTGGCGTCAAGGGTTACGAGTCTGGCACTTGGTACGGTCTGCTGGCGCCAGCCCGCACGCCACGGGCAATCATGACCAAACTGAATTCGGAAGTGGTCACCGTCATGAAAAGCCCGGCCATGATCGACCGGCTGTCAAAGGAAGGCGCAAATCCGGTCGGAAGCAGTTCCGCCGAGTTTGCACGGCACATCCAGTCTGAAATCGCCAAATGGCGAAAAGTGGTTAAAGCTGCAGGCATAGAACCAAGCTAAAAATCCGCGGGTGCCGCGACGTACAGAACGTCGCGCCGCGAAATCGCCCTGACCGGAATTCCACAGACACCCGCAGATGCCCGATCAGAGCGGGGAATGATACCTGTAGGTATTCTTACCTTCTTTTTTCGCAGCGTACATTGCAAGGTCTGCGCTCTTGAGCAATGCCTCCGAGGTGCTTCCATCCTGCGGGAAAACCGCAATCCCAATGCTGATGGTCACCACAACTTCCTGTCCATCCACCACATACGGTGCAGCCACGGCGTCGAGCATGCGCTGGGCCACCAGCCCTGCATTTTCCGGCATGGTCAGCTTGGTCAGCAGCACGGTGAATTCATCGCCGCCCAGTCGCGCAATACGGTCTTCATTTTCCAGCAACTGCCCGCGCCCCAGGCTGTCGTCCTCACGCAGGGTGTCGCGCAACCTGGCGCCCACTTCCTTCAGCAGCCGGTCTCCGGCAGCATGGCCCAGCGCGTCGTTGACCTCCTTGAATCCGTCGAGGTCCACAAACATCAGGGACAGCACCTCTTTGTGCCGGTTGGCGTGAGCAACCGCCCTGCGCGTCATCTGTGAGAAAAATTCGCGCCGCGCAAGCCCGGTCAGGCTGTCATACATCGCGTAATGGCGCGCTTCCATTTCCGCCAGTTTGCGCTCGGTAACATTGCGGATGTTGATCACGATCCCCTGAACCGCCGGGTGGGCGCGAAGATTCGTCGCAATGGCCACAAAATGCCGGCCACGCTCTACCCTTTGCCTGCCCTCAAACTCGAAACGGTGATCGTCGTCCGGTTGGTCGATGACCCGCGTCAACCAGTTGGCCATGTCGTCGCGAAATTCTTCGCTGGCATATTCCGGCAGGGTAGTCCCCAGCGGATTGACCTTCGGCAAGCCAACCAGCCGCAGATCCTGCAGCGTCGAAAAAAACACCTTGAGGTCCGCCCCCAGCACCAGAATGGCGTCTGACGAATGCTCAACCAGAGCACGATAAAATTGTTCGCCGCGGATATTCAAAATTAGCTTCTCCCCAACCCCAAGCTGACCACTCTAAAGCATACTTCCGTCGCCGTCACATCATTAATTCAGGCCGTTGTAGAAGCGAATTTCACCGGATTCGAGCCCCGGCAACCCACTTCTGGTTCACCACGCTACTGCGCCGCCGTCGACCGGAATGATGGCGCCGGTCATGAAGTTGGAAGCATTCGACGCCAGCAGCACCGCTATCCCCTTCAGGTCGTCGGGACCGCCGGTGCGTTTGAGCGGAATTTCGCGGTCAATATTGACCTTGTTTTTCTCGTAGAGTTTTTCATTGATCGGCGTCACAAAAAAACCCGGACAGATCGCGTTGACCTGAATGTTGTGCTGCGCCCACTTCACGGCGAGGTCACGCGTAAAGTTGACCAGCGCACCCTTGCTCGCCCCATAGGCAATCGAGTTGTAGGCAACCGGATTGCGCCCGACCAGGCCGGCGATCGACGCGATGTTGATGATCTTGCCGCGCTTCTGTTTGATGAACTCGCGGCCCAGCGCCTGTGCGCACAGGAACGGCGCGGTGATGTTCAGATCGAACACCTGCTGCCAGCGCTCCAGCGGCGTGTCTTCCGGAGGCGCCACCCAGGCACGGCCGGCGTTGTTGACCAGCACATCGACGCGCCCGAATTTTTTCAGCACCGCGTCCTTCATCGCCTCGACCTGCTCGACCTTGGTGACATCGCAGCCTATGGCCAGCGCCTTGACACCGATTTTTTCAATTTGCGCGACCGCTTCTTCGCAGACATCCAGCCGCCGCGAACAGATCACGATGTTCGAGCCCGCTTCAGCCAGACCCTTCGCCATCTGCAGGCCGATGCCGGTTGCGCCACCGGTGACCACGCTGACGTGGCCATCGAGATTCATTAGTTCTTTGATACTTGCCATGTGAAACCCTCCAAAACCTTTTTTTGCCACAGAGGGCACAGAGGACACAGAGTAAATCTTCAAATAAATCAATTATTTACAGAGAAAAACGGCCTTGGCCTGAGGCTTTGGGCTCGCCGTTCTCTGTATTCTCTGTGCCCTCTGTGGCTAAAGCCCTTTAATCATCCTTCAGCAGCAGTCCGGCGATGATGTTGCGCTGGATTTCTGATGTGCCTTCGTAGATGCGCACGATACGCGCGTCGCGAAACGTGGTTTCGATACCCATTTCGCGCATGTAACCCATGCCACCGTGAATCTGCACTGCGGCGTCGACCACCCGGCCCAGCGCTTCGGTGGCAAACAGTTTTGCGATGGACGCTTCCATCGTACCGCGTGCGCCGCTTAACAGGACTTCGATTGCACGCTGCGTCAGTCCCCGTGCCGCATCACGTGCCACTGCCATATCGGCGAGCATCCACTGCAGGCCTTGATGGTCGGCGAGTTTTTTCCCGCCCTGGGTGCGGGTTTTCATGTAATCCGCAGTCTGCGCAATCAATTTGTCCATCATGCCGCAGCAGCGTGCCGATACCGTGACCCGGCCGGCGGTCAGTGTTTTCAGCGCCTGCACATAACCCATGCCTTCGGCGCCAAGCAGGTTCTCCGCCGGCACCTCGCAGTCGGTGAAGGCCAGCGGCGCCGTGGTGCAGCCGTGCATGCCCATCTTCAGTTCGTTTTTGCCGATGCTGAAACCGGGCGTATCGCGTTCAATGATGAACGCCGAGATGCCCTTGATGCCTTTGGCCTTGTCGGTGATCGCCATCACTGTGAACACCTGCGCCAGACCGGCATTGGTGATATAAATCTTTTCACCATTCAGCACATAACGGTCGCCCTTTTTCACTGCCGTGGTGCGCATCGCAGCAGGGTCAGAGCCGGCCTGCGGCTCGGTCAGTGCAAAGCTGCCGATCCATTCGCCGCTCGCCATCTTCGGCAGGAATTTCTTTTTCTGTGCCGTCGTGCCCAGCGCGTTGATGCCGGTGGTGCTGATGCCGGTGTGGTTGCCGATCAGCGTGGCAAAACCGTAATTGGTCTGCCCCATCACCTCCTCGATCGCGCACTTGCCGGCAAGGTCGAGTCCGCTGCCACCGTATTCCTCGGGAATGGTCAGCCCGAACAGTCCCACTTCACGTGCCAGCTGGATCAGGTCGTCCGGCACCGCATCGTTTTCTTCGATCTCGCGCGAACGCGGATCCACCTGTTCACGCACGAAGCGCGCAACCTCATCGCACAACTGCTGCACTTCGGACGACACCGCCATATTCAGCCTTTCATGCGGATCAGCGCATCCGCCGCTTTCACGCCCTGCCCCTTCGGCATCACCAGCAGCGGATTGATATCGAGTTCGGAGAGCTGATCTTTCAGGTCCACGGCCAGCGCCGACAGTTTGACCAAGGTATCGACCAGCGCATCCACATCCGCCGGCGCCTTGCCGCGCGCACCGGCCAGCACCGGGTACCCCTTGATTTCTTCGACCATCTCGCGCGCCATTGCCGGGGTAATCGGCGCGAGGCGGAACGACACGTCCTTCAATACTTCGGCGAAGATGCCGCCCAGTCCGAACATCACCGCCGGTCCGAACAGTTCGTCGTTGGTGATGCCGACGATGGCCTCTATGCCGCCGCCGATCATTTCCTGCACCAGCACGCCGTCGATGCGCGCATCGGACTTGTAGGCCTTGGCGTTTTTCAGGATTTCATCATAGGCCGCAGCCACTGCCGTGGCATCGGCAACACCGAGCTTCACGGCCTTGGCCTCGGTCTTGTGCGAAATGTCAGAGGACTGGATTTTCATCGCTACCGGGAAACCGATTTTCTGCGCAGCCGCCACCGCAGCATCACGGGACTTCGCCAGTTCTTCCTGGGTCACTGCAATGCCATACTCGGCCAGCACCTGTTTCGCTGCATATTCGGCGACGTCTCCGGTTTTGCCCTTGAGCATGGCCTGCGCTGCCGGCCGATTGATGACCGGCGGCTTGTCGTTTTTTTGCGCGACATTGCGGCGTTTGGCTTCGGCATACCACGACACCGCAGCCAGCGCGCGGCCGGCGCGCACCGGCGATTTGTAATGGGGGATCAGCGCCGCATCCAGCGCGGCATACGCTTCCGGCGCCACCACATCGCGCGCACTCCACGAAATGAAGATCGGCTTGTCGGTCTTCGCGGCAACGGCAACGATCTCGTCCGCCACCTTCTGCGCGATTTCACCCTGCAGCGACGCATTGATCATCGCAATGCAGTCCACGCCCGGATCGTCGTTGATTGCCTGCAGCGTGCGATTGATCAGTGTGGGATCGTTGAAAATCGCCGCGGTGACATCCACCGGATTGCCGACGGAACCGAACGACGGTACAAATTCCTTCAGTTTGGCCACGGTGGCCGGTGCCAGCTCTGCCATCCGCATGCCGCGTGCGACGATCTCGTCCGTCATCAGGATGCCGGCGCCGCCGGAGATGGTGATGATTGCGACCCGGTTGCCCAGCGGCAACCGTTTGTTGCGCAGTGCGCGGCCGTAATCAACCAGGTCCTGTATATCCTCGACCTGGATGATGCCCTTCTGTTTGAACGCAGCCTTGTACAGCGCCATCGCACCGCCGAGATTCGCAGTGTGCGAAGCCGCGGCTTTCTGCCCCTGCTCGGTGTTACCGACTTTCCACATCAGGATCGGCTTGCCGGCGGCCAGCGCCTTGTCACCGACATCCAGTATGCGCCGCGCATCTTTCACGCCTTCAATGTAGGTGCCGATGATTTCAGTATGCGGATCGCGGATGAAATACTCCATGAAATCCAGCGTCGACACGCCGATCTCGTTGCCGGTGGTCACCATCTGCCGGAACGGCAGTCCGCCGTCGAGTGACGACAGGTTCATCACCGAAAATCCGAATCCGCCCGACTGCGACACCATGCTGACGCTGCCAACCGGATAGTCGGCATTGAAGATCGAACCAAAACCCGCGAGCACGCGATCTGCGGCATTGATCATGCCCTGGCAGTTCGGCCCGATGACGCCAATGTCGTACTGCTGCGCAATCTCCGCCAGTTTCTGCTGAGCCGCGACACCCGTGCCGCCTATTTCCGAAAATCCTGAGCTGAAAATAATCACATACGGCACGCCTTTTTTGCCGCACGCCGTCAGCATGTCCGGCACGCGCGAGGCATTGACGAGGATCAGCGCCAGCTCCGGCGCCTCCGGCAGCGCCTCCAGCGAAGGCCAGCATTTGATGCCGGAAATTTCCTGATATTTGGGATTGATCGGGTAGAGCTTGCCTTGGTAGTCATGACTCAGCAGGTGTTTCAGCGGCTGGCCGCTGATGGTGACGAGGTCCTGGGAGGCGCCGATGATGGCGATGGATTTGGGACTGAAAAAACGTTCGATGTCAGTGCGCATGTATTGCCAGTTCAGAAATATTTTTACGAGGGAGCTAGCGATTATACGCTGCGGGGTCCGCGCATTCCTGCATGCTATGATCATTCGCCTCTCTGTTACGACCATATTATGAGCACGACCGCCGCCACCGCTTTACCACCCCGAACCTTCCGTGATGTCTGGCTGATTTCCGCCGGCCACGCCCTGACCCACTGGTATCCCGCAACCTTTTACGTGCTGCTGCCGCTGATCGGCAAGGAGCTCGGTCTCTCCTATACGCAGATCGGATTCCTGATGAGCGCGCAGCACCTCGCCGGCGCGATCTCCAATCTGCCCGGCGGCATGATCGTCGACGCCATCGGGAAAAAGGGCTACCTGATGGCGGCGTCGCTGTTCTGGGTCGGTTTTCCCTATGCCCTGATGAGCATGGGTCACAGCATGTGGATGCTGGTGATTTGCGTGATGCTGGTCGGCATCGGCAATAATCTGTGGCACCCCGCTGCCATCCCGACGCTGGCGCATCGTTATCCGCGGCGCAAAGGCCTGGTGCTGTCCTTCCACGGCATGGGCGGCAACCTCGGCGAAGCACTGGCGCCGCTGGCGGCCGGCACGCTGCTGGCGTGGTTCACCTGGCGTGAAGTGGTGGTGATCAACATCGTGCCGGGACTGGCCATGGCGACGCTGATCCTGGTGCTGCTGGGCACGCTGACGACGTCGCAGTCGCAGGACGACAACGTGAACGCCAACAGCAATGCCGAACCTGGCAACCACAAACCCTGGGGCATGCGCCAGTACCTGCGTGACCTGGTCAGTCTGCTGCACGACCGCGCGCTGATGCTGATCTGCATCAGCGGCGGATTTCGTACGCTGACATCAACCGGCCTGCTGGTGTTCCTGCCGGTGTATCTGGCGTACGAGCAGGGTTACTCGCCAATCGCCATTGGTGCGTGCATGACCGTATTGCAGGTCGCCGGCCTGATTGCCGGACCGATCGCCGGACATCTGTCCGATAAAGTAGGTCGGCAGAAAGTCGTGCTGTCCAGCATGTTCCTGACCGGCATTACCATCATCGGCATGGTATTCGTCGGACAGTCCTTTGCCTTTATCATTTTTGTCGCACTGGTCGGCTTCTTCCTCTATGCCATGCGGCCGGTGATGCAGGCCTGGGCCATTGAAAACACGCCCAAGCGCCTCGCCGGCACCGGCGTCGGCCTGCAGTTCACGATACTGGCCATCGGCGCCAGCATCGCGCCGGCCACCTTCGGCATCATCGCCGACACCTGGAATGTTTATGTCGGGTTCTACTTCCTGGCCGGCACCATCATCGCGGCCAATATACTGGTGCTGTTTGTTCCCCCGGCCAGCAGCGCGAGCGCCCAATGACCAACTGGCGCCCGGAAAACAAAATTGAGATTGTCGCCGGCACTCCTGCCGGCGGCGGCCAGGACCGCCCGGCGCGCGCCCTGATGGCGATACTCGAAGCACGCCAACTCACCGGGCAACCGCTCAGTCTCACCAACATTCCCGGCAGAGGCGGCGGCAATGCCTGGGATTACCTGTGCAAGCACCCCGGCAATCCCCACATCATAGTCATCAACTCGCCGACCATCATCACCAACAAGGTGCTGGGCGTAGCGGATTTTGATCATGCCCAACTGACGCCGCTGGCCAACCTCTACACCGAATACATCGCCTTTGTCGTGCGCACGGATTCCACCATCCGCAGCAGCGCCGATTTCATGGCGCGGCTGCAGGCAGACACCGCGGGCTGCCGCATCGCGCTCGCCACCGCCCGCGGCAACATCAACCACATGGCCCTGGCGCAAGTCACGGCGCATGCCGGCGGCGACATCAAGGCACTGCAGATCAACGTCTTTGATTCGGCACTGCATGCCGTTGCCGACGTCATCGCACAACGCGCGGAAGTCGGCGCCATCACCGCGGTCAGCGCAGCCAAGGCCATACAGTCAGGCCAGGTGCGCGCCATCGCCATCTCGGCGCCGCAACGCCTGCCAAATCTTTACGCCACCGTACCCACCTGGACCGAACAGGGCGTTGATTGCGTGATCGGCACCTGGCGCGGCGTCATCGGCGCGGCCGGACTGACGCCGCAGCAGATTGCATACTGGGATGACACACTGCGCGCCGCCACGGCTACCCCTGAATGGAACGCCGCGTTGGCGGAAAAATACTGGGCAAACACCTATCTGGGCGGCGCAGAACTCAGTGCCTTTCTGGACTCCGAGCGTGTCGTCATGGGTGCTCTGTTGCGCGACCTGGACCTGGTCCCCGCCTGATCACACGCGGCTGCCCAGCCGCAGGATTTCAGTCGAGCCTGGCGCCGGAGTCCTTGACGACCTGCGCCCACTTCACCACTTCCGATTTGAGAAATTCCGAAAATTCTGCAGGCGTACTGGTGCGCGGCTCCAGCCCCAGGTCGCCCAGGCGCTTGCTGACGTCGGGCGCGCGCAGGATTTTCACCACTTCCGCGTTCAACCGGTCAACCACCGCCTGCGGCATTCCGGCCGGACCCGTCAGTCCGTTCCAGCCTATCGCCTCGTAGCCCGGCACCCCCGCCTCCGCGATGGTCGGCACCTCCGGCAACGCCGGTATGCGTTTGGCACTGCTGACACCGAGCGCACGCAGACGCCCCGATTGCACGTACGGCACTGCGGATGGCGCTGTGGCAAAAGTCAGCGTCACATGCCCCGCAATCAAATCGACCATCGCCGGCGCCGCACCTTTGTACGGCACATGCACGATGTTCACGCCGGTCTTCATCTTGAACATTTCCGCTGTCAGATGCGGCGCACTGCCATTGCCGGCAGAACTGAAATTGAGCTGCCCCGGCCGTTTTTTGGCGAACGCGATGAATTCCTTCACGGTCTTTACCGGCAACGACGGATGCACCACCAGGATGTTCGCGACCTGGGCCAGCAGCGTGATGGCCGTAAAATCTTTCAGCGGGTCGTAGCCGAGTTTGCGGTAGAGGCTGGGATTGACCGTATGCACGGTGGACGCCGACAACAGCGTATAACCGTCTGCGGCTGAGCGCACCACGGCTTCGGCGCCGATATTGCCGCCCGCTCCCGCGCGATTGTCGATGATCACCTGCTGGCCCCACGTTTCGGTCAGTTTCTGGCCGATGAGGCGGGTCAGTATGTCGGTGGTTCCGCCTGGCGGATAAGGCACAACGATGCGCACGGGTTTCGAGGGATAGGCCTGTGCGCCGGCGTCATGCGCCACACCCAGCGCAACAACCGCCAGACATCCGGAAATCGCAAACTGCAGAATAAAATGCCTGCCCATGGACTGCCTCCTCGATTTTGACTGCTGATTTTTTATTCCCGAATTTTCGTTCGGGATCGCCGAATGATGGTAGGCGTCGCATCCACTAGCGTCAAGGCACGTCTGTTATTCTCTGCAACACATCCACATCGCTGAGGAAACCGGTCAATTGGAAACCTGGGAACACAAGCTGGGCCTGATCGTTCCGTCATGGAACACGGTCATGGAATACGAGGTTCAACGCATGGCGGGTGGTGCCATGTCCATGCATACACAACGCATTTCGCATACCGCGGACACGGAAGAAAATCTGATGTGGATGGGTACCCAGGTGCCCGCAGCCGCCCAGTTGCTTGCACACGCCAAGGTCAGCGTGATCTGTTACGGCTGCACCGCCGGCGGCTTTCTTAAGGGGCCGCAGTACGACCGGGACATGGGCGCGCAGATCCAGTCTGCGACCGGCATCCCCGGCGCCACCTCGGCTTCCGCAATCACCGACGCACTGCAGGCGCTTGAAGTCCGCCGCATCAGCGTGGCCACGGCCTACGAACCCTGGCTGAATGAAAAAGTGCAGCAGTATCTGGAAGCCGCCGGCTACACCGTACTGGCCATTGAGGGTTTCGGCACCCAGGCCCACGCCTCCGTCACACCAGACCGCGTTGCCGCGCTCGCCAAAAAGGTGGACCACCCTGACGCCCAGGCGGTATTCATCAGTTGCTCGAACCTGCGCACGCTGGAGATCATCGAAACGCTGGAGCGTGACCTGGGCAAACCGGTGGTCACCAGCAATCAGGCCTCCATGTGGGGCATGCTGCGCCAGATCGGTGACAAACGCGCAATACGCGGTGCAGGCCGGCTTTTCCGCGAAGCCTGATCAGGCACGGATGCTGCCAGGCGCTTTGCAAAAACACCTGTCTGCCGCAGTGGTTTTGTCATCATAACACATTGATTTTATTGAATTTTTAATGAATTCTCCGTTGTGCTATCCTTGTCGCCCCGCGCAGTAATCTGCAACTACACCGGAATCAAATCGCAATGAAAACCGAAGTCCATGTCCACGGCAGCATCTTCCTGTGCAAAGGCGTACGTCTGGCGCAGATCGAACTCGCGCTGCGCCCCTGGCTGGATTACGTGGACGCCGATCACATTGCCGATGCCAAGAGTCTGGAACGCGAAGAAACGGGCATCGCCTTTGATACGCGGGAACGCGTGCTGAGCATCTGCTGGACCGGTGATGTCGGCCGCAGTTTCCACAGCAAGCTGACGGAAGCCTGCAACAGCCTGGGCCCGCTGTCGGAATACGCTTCCGAAGTCGAGGTCACGTACTACCCCGACAGCGGCGAGGACGAGTTCCACCAGTTTTTCATCGGCTCGTCGCCGGAATCCATCCACGAATTCCGCCGCCAGTGCGTGGTGGAAGACCTGCACCACATGCTGGCGCGCCATCTCGACCAGCCCGAAGTGGAACAGATCACCACGCTGGTCACCGGCATGTTCGATGCGCACAAGCCGGCGCAGACCAAGGACAGCGAGTCACCCGCCAGCTCCACGGTGATCCCGCTGCATCCCCGCAACCGCCACCTGCATTAAAGCAAGCTCGACTGCGGGTGGGTGATGCGCCGCTACCGCCGCTGGTCGGGATCGCCCAGCCGCAATGCCGGCATGCGCAGGCCGAAAAAAATACCGGTGAAACGCAGCGCGACGATCGTCGCCATGCCCACATAACCGGCCGTCAGCCGGTCGATGCCTGATCCTTCCAGCACCAGATACACCACGATGCCGGCGATCGCCGCCGTCGCGTAGATTTCGCCATCACGCAGCAACAGCGGAATCTCCGCAAGCAACATGTCGCGGAACACGCCACCGGCGACACCCGTCATGGTGCCGAGGATCACCGCGATGATGCCGCCGTGACCCGCACTCTCGGCAATGCGCGCACCGCTGATCGCAAACAGCGCCAGCCCCAGTGCATCGGCCACCAGCAAAGCCCGCAGCGGAATTTCGCGGAAACGCACGATCAGCAGCGTCAGCAGTGTCGCCGCGAAGATCGCCCACAGATAACCAGTGTCCGCCATCCAGAACACCGGATGGCGGTCGAGCAGCAGATCGCGCAGCGTGCCGCCGCCGATCGCCGTGACCGTGGCGATCACCAGCACGCCGAACCAGTCGAGATGCTTGCGCCCGGCCGCCAGCACGCCGCTGATGGCGAACACGGCGACGCCGAAAAAATCCATCAGTTGCAGTGGGGTGATCGGGAAGTTCATCGGGATGGGTTTGGGTGCATGTCGGCTAGCGTAACAGTACGTAGATACTCTGTTCGCCGTCAACGATATTTCCCGAGTTTTTTGCATCATGCAGGCAGCGCATAAAACCGTGAATTATCGAACGGCTGATTGTGGGCAAACATGCCATGAATCGCGTGCAGCAGTT
>Ga0209390_10005201_pt1 | contig 18681 bp, 19 predicted proteins | sample BON01_FD_187212 | JGI IMG/M metagenome (GOLD analysis project Ga0209390, IMG submission 187212) | Freshwater microbial communities from Lake Bonney liftoff mats and glacier meltwater in Antarctica - BON-01 (SPAdes) (version 2) | ecosystem: Environmental > Aquatic > Freshwater > Ice > Glacier...
CGGGAGAATACGGTTTTTCAGACAGAGCCGAGGCGCAGCCGAGACAGACTTCCGAGAGGAAGCCCGAAGGGTGAGCAACGCAAATCAATTGATGAAATCGAATGCCCCAATGCGGTCGGAGATTTTTTGATTGGGATAGACAGTGCCATCGGTGCCTCACCAATTTCAGCTTTCAGCTTTCAGCTTTCAACTGTCTGCTTTCTCCAACTTCATCCAAACGACCTGCATTCTGTATAATCATGTAAATCCGGATAATCCTGCAAATATTGCCTCGTTCGCTCCTCTCCGAGTTGTATAGCTCTCCAAGCAGGAAGCCGCTCATCTTGCCCTGTCGGGCTGCAGAAATTCCCGCAGGCTGCCTCGCGCGTTCCCACGCGCCGATGCTGTTTAGTTCGAATTGAGATATGAATCTTGACTGGTTCACTCTCACGCGCCGATGTTGCCTCGTTCGATGAGAACTGCTCACACGTTGGACGCAGCAAGTGTCACGATTGACTTGGCGTCATGTTCTTATTGATTTTATGCGAAGAGAGCTCCATCTTTTTACCATGGGTCACAAAACCGGACAGGCTGCGGAGCGACTTCGGGCGGCGAAGGCAGGCTTAAACCACCAATTTGGCGTCAGTAGGTTGTCAATATTCGGTTCTCGTGGCCGCGGTGACGAGAATGAGGAAAGTGACCTTGACGTGCTTGTCGAGTTTGATCGACCCATTGGGATGATCGCCTTCAACCAACTCGAATCAGAAATCAGTGACCTCACGGGATGCCGGGTCGATCTGGTCATGCGCTCAGCTCTTAAACCCCATCTTGAACCTCGAATTCTCTCCGAGGCGATTCCTATTGCATGACCGGGCGAGTCTATCGGGACTACCTCGAAGACATTCTTACGCATGCTGATCTTGCCGGGACTTTCGTTTCCAACATGGACGTCAGTGATTTCAAGGCGGACGAGAAAACCTACTTTGCAGTCATCCGGTGCCTTGAAGTTATCGGAGAGGCATCGAAGCGGATCCCGGATGAAGTCCGAATGCGGTATGCGACGGTTCCTTGGAGGGCGATGACCGGGATGCGGGATAAGCTGAGCCATGACTACTTCGGTGTGGATCTTGATGTCGTATGGCACACCGTGAAGACCGAACTGCCAGCTGTGAAACTCGCTTTGCTGTCTATTCTTACCGACGAAATCGACTTCAACTCTGTTGTGCGAACTAAACTGGATAATTCTGAAAGCTAAAATTCGATGCGATGCGGGTGACGAACTAAACAGGATGGACAGGATTGTGATGATTGACCCGATGAGACGATGCGATTTATCGCACACAGAGGCACGGAGGGCACAGAGGGGGGATGCAATGCGGGTCCCGAACTAAACAGGATGGACAGGATTGTGTGGATTGACGGGAGAATACGGTTCTTTGAGACAGAGCCGAGGCGCAGCCGAGACAGACTTCCGAGAGGAAGCCCGAAGGGTGAGCAACGCAAATCAATTTACAGAATGTTCAGAACGATGCGATGCGGTTGGTTGCACTCGGAGGCACGGAGGGGGGGCAATACAAAGTTGAAAGCGGAAAGTTGAAATTTGAAATAGGATGCGGGCGGGGGTTTTTCGATTTGAAAAACCTCCGGAAACGGTGAAGCTTGACTGCGTCTGCAAATCTATTTGCGAGCGAAGTCAGGCTTTATCGTTTCTCAGTTTGGATTTCATCCAAACAACCCGCATATGTATAATTCCTGAAAATTCTGTCCATATTGCCTCGTTCGCTCCTCTCCGAGCTGTATCGCTCTCCAAGCAGGAAGCCGCTCATCTTGCCCTGTCGGGCCGCGGAAATTCCCGCAGGCTGCCTCGCGCGTTCCCACGCGCCGATGCTGTCTAAAACGCATGGAGATATGAATCTTGTATGCAGGTGAACCACGCGCCGATGCTGTGGTTAGTTTAGGGGGTCACGGTTAAGCGCCTCTTGTTTTCTTGGGCTTTGCCGTATAAATTAACTCCATGAGCAAGCCTCAATTGATCGACAGAATCACCTGCAATCCGGAAATTTTCGGAGGTAAGCCTATCATTCGCGGACGGCGGCTTGCTGTAGAGCATGTGCTCGACATGCTTGCGGCAGGTGATTCGCCTGGCACGATCCTGAGTGGCTACCCATGGCTGGAACCCGCTGATATTCAGGCATGTCTCGTCTATGCATCGCTTCTGGCTAAGAATGAGCGCATCGAGCTTTTTCCCGTGGCGCTCGCCTCCTGATGGCGTCAATTTTGCTCGATACCTGTGTGTGGGGCGGAGTAGTTGAACCGCTCAACGATCTCGGCCACGATGTAACATGGTCGGGGTTATGGGAGACTGACCCGGGCGATGCTGCCATTTTAGCGAAAGCTCACTCGGAATCACGAATTTTGGTTACGCTGGATAAGAGGAAAAGGGGTCGGTCCGTCATTTGGACATATTTAAGGTGAATGCGTTTCACCATGAAGGGCATGAAGGACATGAAGAAGTTGCGATGCGATTTATCGCACACAGAGGCACGGAGGGCACAGAGGGGGATACAAAGTTGAAAGCGGAAAGTTGAAATTGGAAATAGGATGCAGGCGGGATTTTTCAGAACATCAGCGCATGGAATTACGATAGGAGCCTGCGGAGGTATCCGCAGCCCGCAGGGCGACACGACTGGGAAGGAGGGAGGCAAATTGAACCCATCCGAGTTACTCTATTACGGAAGAGGAGCAATCTTCGGAGGCTTCTGCATCTGCTGAGCAAGAGCGAACCCTTCAATGAGTTCTGTTTGGTGAATCGACGCCCACTCGATTACCAATCCAAGTGCACGAGGCGGAATACGCCCTTCCAATACGGAAAGATTCTGAATGTCTATTATTGCAGTCGAGTCGCCATACATGGCGTGAAAATGCGGCGGAGGATGATCACCAAAGTAGATTTGAATGATGATTCCGTAAAATCTGGAAATCTCAGGCATGAGCTACAGCATGCTTAAGTGCGGGATAAATATCTTCCGGTTTTTTTCCGGTTGCTCTGATATAAAGCGCATCGGGACACAAATCTAAATCCCCTGGCCAACTCAACGCGCCGTAGTCCGTGACGGACACCTCCTCGAAGACTCCACTTTGTAGCCATGCATCAAAGACACCTCGTCCTGCAATATCTGATACATCGACTACTGCGTCGATACCGTCAGAAAAACTCAGACGCAGCCGAAAGTCGGGAAGAGGATGAGCAGCCAGGATCTTCATCACCCTCTGACCGTACGCAAACCGTCGCGGTTGTCGAGTTTTGTTGCCTTGCATTCTGCCACAAAATTTTTCCCAAAAGGGGTCGGTCCGTCATTTGGACATATTTAAGGAGAATGCGTTTCACCATGAAGGGCATGAAGGACATGAAGAAGTTGCGATACGATTGATCGCACACAGGGGCACGGAGGGGGATGATGCAAAGCTGAAAGCTGAAAGCTGATGCGGGTGACGAACTAAACAGGATTGACACGATTGTGATGATTGACGGGAGAATACGGTTTTTCAGACAGAGCCGAGGCGCAGCCGAGACAGACTTCCGAGAGGAAGCCCGAAGGGTGAGCAACGCAAATCAATTGATGAAATCGAATGCACTAGATGTAGGCGGGGTTTTTTTGATTGGGATAGAAAGCGCCATCGGAGCCTCACCAATTTCAGCTTTCAGCTTTCTCCAATTTCATCCAAACGACCCGCATCGGTATAATTCTGTAAATCCGGATAATCTCGGAAATCCGGTTTAGTTCGAATTGAGATATAAATCCCGTTTAGTCGCTGCGGCCAACGCGAATGCGGATTCTGTGGCTTCTTGCATTTGAAAGCGTAGTCGCTAGACGGATTTTCAGTGACTGTAACTCCGGACACTCCATTTCCAAAAAGCGGCGGAGTTCTAGCGCGGAAGCTGTCGTCAAGCTCGCCCACACCCTCAGGCACGACTTGGTGGTGATCGGTGCGGCGGCCCTTGCAGGGCACCACTATGTGCGCCTCACCAACGATCTCGACTTGGGTGGAATTCTTTCTCTAGATCACCTATACGATCTTGCTGACGCACTAAAACAAAAGGGATACTCGGTCGCAAGTGCGACGGGGAAGCCGGGGCTCAAAGCATGCGGGTGGCCGATTTCGCCATCTGCTGGCAGCGTTTCGGCAAGGATCCCACCTCCGTCGCCTGAAGGTTGTTTGCTGCGCGACTCGATGCGCGAGGTTTGTAATTTTCCGCTCGTTCGCGCGGCCACAGTCCCTTCCACGGCCATCCCGCATCTCAACCCGCAGCCCCTCGTGTCCAGTTAACGGGCCATCAAACCGGGCACCGCCGAGTTCATCCCGATTCAAAATCATTCCTGCCCTATTTCTGTAGAAAGCTCAGGGTTGGCACCACAGGCTCATCTCCAAATGGACCCTTCGGGTCTTACCTAAACATGCTGACCCACTGGAAATAGCGAAGAACTATTTATTGGCCATGCGCTCAGGCTGGCATCTGGTGCGCCATCAATCAGAGGGTCTCGACCGGGGATTCTGATCGATCGATCCATTTGTCGTGCTCACGAATCAGATCCGTGAGCCGGTTCACGGCCTCCGCTTCGGGAATATTGAATTTTACAGGCTGTTTGCCCACGTAGAGATTCACCTTTCCGGGAGCTCCACCGACGTAGCCAAAGTCCGCGTCCGCCATTTCTCCGGGGCCGTTGACGATGCAGCCCATGATTGCGATTTTGACACCTTTGAGGTGATCGGTGGCGGCTTTGATGCGGGCGGTGGTCGATTGAAGGTCAAAGAGTGTGCGCCCGCACGAGGGACACGCCACGTAATCCGTCTTGAAGATCCTCGCTCCCGCACCTTGAAGCGTGTTATAGGCCAGCCGCAAAGATTGTCCGGCCGCGGGTTCGCCCTGAACGAGCACCACGTCGCCGATGCCGTCGCACAGCAATGCACCCAGCCGGGATGACGTCGTTAACAGAGTGGTCAAAAAATCTATCTCTGCACCGGGCGCGGGTGCCTTGAACGTATCCTTGAGCAAAATCGGATGCCGTGCGTCCAACACCGCTGCAAGCATGCGATAGGCGGTAACCACAGGCAGCGGGCATTTGTCCGTGATGGAGACGAGCGTTGGTGCGGGAAGCGCATTGATGCGTGCCAGCGCGGGTGAGTCTAAAGGATCAACGGTTTCCACGGGGAGGTCTTCCAACACCAATTCGGGTTGAAAATCTCCCAGTTTGTCGATTTTGTGAGCCAGCGCCGCGTAGGTAGCCTGCCTTACACAGACACGAATCGTTTCATTACCGCCGAGTGCCACGCCGTTTAGGGTTACCCGCTGCGACGCTCTCCGCGTGTACGAAAAGGGATCAAATGAAATCGGTTGGCCTGCTCCGACTGCGGAGGCTGGATCAACAGCCGAAGTCCGCGCTAGCGCACGAGCGACAGGAATCTCGTGCACGGAGTCCTCCGTCAATGACACCCGGATGGTGTCGCCGATTCCATCCTGCAAAAGCGACCCGATACCAATCGCGCTTTTGATGCGCCCATCTTCTCCATCACCGGCTTCAGTGACGCCCAGATGGATCGGGTAATTCCAGTCCGACCCCTCGGCATCCAGCCTTGCAACCAAGAGCCGATAGGCGGCGATCATGACCTTCGGATTCGATGCCTTCATCGAAAATATCAAGGCGTGGTAATCGCTTTCGCGGGCGATGCGGGCAAACTCAAGCGCACTCTCGACCATGCCAAGCGGCGTGTCGCCATAGCGGTTCATAATGCGGTCGCTGAGTGATCCATGGTTCGTCCCGATGCGCATGGCAATACCACGGGATTTGCACTCGACGGCAAGCGGCACAAAGCGCTCGCGGATGCGGCCAATCTCGGCTTCATACTCCGAATCAGAATACTCGCGAGTGGCAAACTTTTTTGAATCCGCGAAATTCCCAGGGTTGATACGCACCTTGTCGACCCATTTGGCAGCCTCCATGGCGGCATCCGGTTTAAAATGAATGTCCGCGACCAATGGCACCGAACACCCTGCATTGCGGACGCCGGCACGGATGGCCTCCAGGTTTCGGGCATCCTTGATGGTTGGAGCGGTGATTCGGACCAATTCGCATCCGACGCGGGCGAGGTCCAACGTCTGCTTCACTGAGGCTGCGGTGTCCATGGTATCGCACGTGATCATCGATTGAACGCGAACCGGATTTGCGCCACCAATGCCGACGCCACCGACAACCACCTCACGAGTCACCCGGCGGGCGCTTGGAAACAGGTGTGGCGAATAATCGAGGGTCATGGCGCGGAAGGTGCCGGATCCTCGGCAAACTTCATCATCTGCGCCGGGGGATCCGGAGCAGCGCGGTTTCGTCCCAAATCCAGGAAGTCAAAAAACGTCACATACAGCATGAACCCGATGAGTAAAATTGCAAAGCCGCTCTGCAAAACTTCCAGAATCCGGACATTGACCGGGCGCCGGATGATTGCCTCAATGATGGCGAGTGTGATGTGTCCGCCATCGAGCACCGGGATGGGAAGCAGGTTGAGCAGGGCCAGGTTGACGTTCAAAATGACACTGAACCACAAAGCCAGCAACCAGCCGTCTTGCCGCTCGAACAAGATGTAATACGCGTTCATGATACCCACGGGCCCACTGAGATGCTGCAAGCCGATCTCGGACTTTGGAGATGCGACCGCGGTGAGCGTATCCCACATCATGGTCATACTGGTCGAGATTTGCTGGTAAGGCGTCGGGTGGGCACGCGTGAGTGCTCCGTCAAAATCCCAGACGAGGCCAATCCGATAAATGTCTTCATTTTCGGGCTTCTCAGGATTGACAACCAACGTGAGGTCTTCATTTCCACGGGTCACGCCGAGCGTGACCGGAGCCGCGCCATTGGTTTTCAACATATCGCTGACCTGCATCATGCTGATGAGTGGCGTTCCATTTGCGGTGGTAATTAGATCTCCGCTTTGCAATCCGGCATCCGCTGCCGGACCTCCGGCGATGACGCTCGCGATTTTTGGTGTCATCGCGGGGGCGACTCCAATCGAACGGAGATTTTTGCGCCCCCATCCCTCGCGCTGCGGGATCGTCGGCGTGACATCAAACTCCATCGCCTCCCCTGCCCTGTCAACTCCGACGCGGACGGATGGAGTCTCGCTGCGAGCGATGTTCCAGACCACACTGGCGCGCGCATTTCCCGCGGGTCCAAATTGTGTGATCGGCACGCCATTGATTGAATCAATTCGATCGCCCGCCTCAAGACCAGCGGTGGCAGCAGGGCTCTCGGGAACGACAAATCCGACGCGGGTCGTGAGCTCAGCCTCGCTGACCGGACGCCCGACAATCCAGACGACCACTGCAAACAAAATCGCCAGACCAAAACTGAATGCAGGGCCCGCAAACGCGACGATGATCTTATCGATCGGCTTGATAGGCGGATACGCGGTCCGATCATTTTCAACATCGCCTTCCAGCATCTCCATCGGCGCGAGTTGCGGGATGGCAACAAACCCTCCTGCCGGGATCGAGCCCAGGCTATATTCCACACCACGGATCGTTTTTTTCCAAATCGGCTTGCCAAACCAGATCGCAAATTTCTCAACAACCAATCCCCGCCAGCGGGCGGCAAGGTAGTGCCCCAGCTCATGCACGAGGATCATGAGGTTAAAGATTAAAACCACTTCAATGCAAATGAAGGCAAACTTTAGAATGTCGAGTATCATGAGGTATTAGGAATTCAGGGCTGTTGGCCACTAGAGAATGCGCACGCCGGGACGAAAAGCAAATGGGAATGCAATTTCCTGCGCTGCTCAGTCGGCCAAAATCTCTTGTTCGGAGAGGACTTGGTTGGGTTCGCGGCGGGAGCCCCAGATGATTTGCTGGGGACGACGCACGAGACTCTCTACAAGCGTCTTGGCGTGCGCCGACGTGATTCGAAGATCTGTGATGGCACGCTCAAGCTGCACGGTCGTGCGATTGACGGGCTCTGCGTTATCGCGAATCACCTTCTCAGCCTGTGCTGCAAACCGATCCAGCGTTGCGGCAGCAGCTTGGAGGTCATTGATGAGCTTCTCAAGCGTCGGCGCGGTGTCATCTACCATCGTGCCCACTCTCGTCACGACTCGCGAAGTATCGGAAATCAACACGTCTCCGAGTCCGATGACCTGGATGCCGTCCCCAACAAGCTGGTCGGCATTTTTCAGCACCCCCTGCGCTTGGGTGACCGTGGTCCCGATCTGCTCCATCAACCTGGGCAGATCCAGGAAAATATTCCCCGCCCCACCATCCGGAAATCCAGAAATGATGCTGCGCAGGCTGGCCAGCGAGGTCGCCACTTCTGCGGATAGAGCATCGAATGTCGTGGGCGCAACGCCGTTGAGAACGGCGTCGGCAGGCAGCGGCACCGAAGTGGCCGCTCCCGGAGTGATAAGAACAAATTTGTCGGCGAGGATGGTATCTGCCGCCAGCGATGCAAAGGCTCCCTGAGTGAGTTCAGGAACACGCGGATTGAGAGCCAGCGAGATTTCAACAGTGTGCCCGGGATTGGGCAGCGCTGCCCGCTCGGCAGGAGTTAACATCCGGATGGACGCAACCTCTCCGGCGATGGCCCCCGCATATTTGACGGGGGAGTTCACACGGATGCCAGTGACGTCCGGAAAAACCGCTGTGACGATGCGCGTATTGCTGCGAAAGGGATTGCCTCCAATGGCGAGCGCCAGCGCGCCAAGCAGAATCACGCTGCAAATAATGACAGCCAATGTGATCAGCAATTCGCTACGGTGGGATGAGAGAATCATGAAATTTGAAGAAAGCTGCCCGCCGGACCTCCGTTCTGTCTAGGCAAATATGTGATTATGCCTGCGGAATATTATCCGGAGGGTGTTACGTTTTCGGTCCCCCCGGCACGCCCCATCAGCCGGTCAAGGTATTCATTCTTTGCCATGCGCATCGGCACGGGACCGTCTGCTTCACCGCGGATAAACTGCTGCACAGCTGGGTCCGGGTGGTCACGGATCTCGTCCGGAGTGCCCATGGCGATGATTTCCCCTTGCCGTTCGCCCGTGCCAAGCATGATCATTTTGGTTCCAATCCGGAACGCGCTCACCATGTCGTGCGTGACAACGACAGCGGTCATGTCGAGTTTTCTGGTAAGGTCGAGTGTGAGTTGGTCAATCACAGCCGTCATGATCGGATCCAGCCCGGACGTCGGTTCATCGCTGAATAATAACTCAGGGTCCAGTGCGACAGCGCGCGCGAGACCGACCCGCTTCCGCATACCGCCGCTGAGTTCTGAGGGTTTCATATGCTCGAAACCCGTGAGTCCGACGAGTTCCAGCTTCATTTTCACCACGAGTTCCACAATGGACGGATCGACCCGGCTGTTCTCCAATAGCGGGAGTGCGATATTTTCACCCACTGTGAGCGATTGCAAGAGTGCGCCAAACTGAAAATTCATCCCAAAGCGCGCCCGGATTCGGTCAAACTCTTTCGGGGTCATGGTGGTGATTTCCTCGCCGAAGATCTTCACCGATCCACTGGTTGGTTTTACGCTTCCGATAATGTGGCGCAGGACGGTGCTCTTACCGCATCCGCTGGCGCCTATGATAATTAGCGTATCGCCTCTATGGACCGAGAACGATATCCCATTAAGGACTACGCGGTTCCCGAACTTCCGCGCAAGGTCCCGGACTTCAATGACGGGTTCGGCGGAATCAGTCATTTGCGGGTGGTCGCATCAGCGCCAGAACAGGAAACTGCAGGCAATCAAGAGCACACCGTAAAAAACACCTGCCACCGCTGCCAAACGAAAAATCCCAGCCCGCGACGTGATCCATGCCAGGACGTCGCGCAACAAATAAGGCATGCCCACCAGGAACAACCCGATCAGGATCCAGACGTACGCAAGCGCGACAATAAACAAACGGGAAACTGGCTCCTGCAAGTAAGCGGCGCTCAGAACCGGCTCTGCGGCGAGGAGCGCGAGCGTACCAAGAGCACGCACGGAGAGAAATTCATCCACAAAGAGCCATGCCAAAACAGCACCCACGGGAACCGCGATCTGCAACATCGGTTTGAGATGAGAGAATTCGCCAAGATCAGCGACACCGATAAGCCAGTAAGACCAAGTAGCGGCCATCACGAGTAAGATGCGACCATTCAGCACCGACCGTGGAAAGGCGCGGAGAAAGCGTCCCGTGCCGACCGGATTCGCAAGCGCAACGGCGTGAATAATGACAAGGAAAGCGCCGACAACGATGCCGACTTGGGTGAGAGAGAAGGGGTAGATCATCTATACAGCATTCGCGGAAGATGGTCGATAGCTCGTCCACAACTCATTGTCGAGCGCTAGTGTCGCTGCCGCGACCTCAGACTGTTTTTTGCTCCGGCCCACTCCGCGGGCAAGTTCGATCTCCTCCCAGAGCACCCGACACTGAAACGTCTTCTGGTGCTCGGGGCCTGTCTGCGATAGAATTTCGTAGACAGGCGCCTTGGGAGCGATGGACTGGAGCAGTTCTTGCAGGCGTCCTTTAGGATTGATCTCTTCCGGCTTGAGCACCATCTCCGCAAAATCAGCCGCCGCCTCACGCACAATAAAATCCCGCACCACGGCGTATCCCCCGTCGAGATACATCGCGCCGATCAGTGCTTCAAACGCATCACTTAACGTGGACGCACGCACCCTTCCGCCACTGGAATCCTCGCCACGTCCCATCATGAGGTACGCGCCCAATCCGATGCCATCCGCATGATTTTTGAGCCCGGATCGAGACACGACCCGCGTGCGGAGTTTGGTAAGTGTGCCCTCGCTGAAATCGGGAAACATCTTATATAGATGCTCGGTGACGACGAGTTGGAGCACTGAGTCGCCCAGAAATTCCAGTCGCTGGTTATCAAACGAGTAGTTTTTCCGTTCCAGCGAGATGCTGGAGTGGGTAAGTGCTTCGGCCAGTAGGAGCGAGTTCCGAAATTTGTAGCCGATCCGCTCCTCGAGTGGATTCATGAGTGCTCGGGGAATCTGGTGCGGGACGGCTGATTGCATACTTATAGGTGAATTACAAGAGATTTGGCGTGGACTTGGTCAGAGCCCCCGCTTGGCAAACTAAAATGCCAAATCACGCCCCGATGCGCAATCCCATATCGACCCATGGGATTTTTCCTTTTCTTCCGGCAGCAACTGCTGTTTTACTTCCTTTCTAAGATGTCCGAATCCGCAGCTGACTTTCCCATGCCGAAATACCGGCGTATTGTTTTAAAAATCAGCGGTGAGGCATTGCGTGAAGTTGGCAGCAAGGACAATATCTCGCCGCAGATCGTCAACGACATGGCGAGGCAAATCGCAGAGGTCCGCGCGCTGGGAGTTGAGATCGCGGTCGTCGTTGGCGGAGGCAACATCTGGCGGGGCTTGGCAGCAAGCCACCGCGGGATGAACCGCACCACGGCGGACTACATGGGGATGCTGGCAACCGTGATCAATGGCATGGCCCTGATGAGCGCACTTGAGGACATCGGCGTTACAGTCCGCGTGCAGACAGCGATTGAAATGAACAACGTCGCAGAGCCATTTATTCTGCGACGCGCGACCCGGCACTTGGAACTTGGGCACGTCGTTATCTTTGTCGCAGGGACGGGCAATCCATTTTTCTCCACCGACACGACGGCTGCCCTCCGCGCCAATGAGATTGGAGCTCAGGTGATATTGAAGGCAACCAAGGTGGACGGGATCTACGACTCCGATCCATTCAAAAACCCGGATGCGCAAAAGTTTGACCACATCACGTATAGCGAAGCGCTCTCGCGCCGTCTGCAAGTGATGGATTCGACGGCATTCAGCCTCTGTATGGACAACCGGATGCCGATTATTGTATTCAATATGGCTGATCCGGAAAATGTCCGTCGCGCCGTAATCGGCGAAGCGGTCGGGACGCTTGTCTCAGAGTCCGAGGAAAATCTCCCATCATGAGTTACGAATTACCATTATTTGAAGCAGAGGAATCCATGGACAAAGCCGTGGAATTCCTTACCCACGAATTTGCTGCCATCCGGACGGGCAAGGCATCGACCGCGCTGGTTGAGAATCTCGATGTCCAAGCATACGGCACGACCATGAAGCTGAAGCAAGTGGCCATGATTTCAGCACCAGAACCCCGGCTCGTGGTCATCCAACCCTTCGACGCCTCCACCATTCGAGACTGCGAGCGGGCAATCCATGAGTCCCGGCTCGGGATCAGCCCCGTCGTGGACGGCAAGCTCATCCGCCTCCCGATTCCAGAACTCTCCGAAGAACGCCGCCGCGACCTGGTCAAAACGGTTAAGAAAATTGCAGAGGAATCCCGGGTGCGCCTGCGCTCATGTCGACGCGATGCCATGGAGTCCGTCAAAAAACTGCAAAAAGCCGGTGACATTTCCGAGGACGACCAGCGGGTGGCAGAGACAGAGATTCAAAAATTAACAGATAAATATGTGGTATCCGTGGAAACACACGTGAATGCCAAAGAAGCGGAGATCATGCGCGTGTGATGACGAAGACCAAATCCCTTATTTTCCTCCTTCTGCTGGCGCTCGTCGTCGGCGGCGCTGCTTACGCTCGCGTCGTGCGGCCTGCTCCGGATTTTTCCTGGGCGGCGTTGGATGGTTCCAACCGGACACTCTCGAGCTTGGCCGGCCAACCTGTGATGCTCTTGATCGCACCCTCGCCTCAAGACCGCCGGTTTCGCGCCCAGTTGCGCGAGCTTCAGTCCGCCTATCAGCGGATCGCTGCGCAACGCATGATCACGATGGCAGCCTTCACATCAGACACCGGGCGGGTGGAATCGAATATTCCGGTCGTCGTGGCTGCTGACGGCCCTCGCATCGCGTTCCTGTACGAGGTGCCCGAAGGATTCTCGGTTGTAATGATTGGCCCCGACGGCAATTTGGATTACATCACCAACAAAGTGATCCCAGCACAACGCATTCTCGATATCATCGACTCAAGCTTCGCCCGACAGGACTACCTCCGCCAGCCGTAGAGAGTGAAATTTTCGAGCGTATCCACCACTGGGATGCGCTTTCGACCTGCGCGACGCCCGGCGATGATTTCCAGATTCCGTTCCCAGGAGATTCCTGATTACTTCTCGTTCAGCCCGACTGATCCCAATGCCAAAAGACCCATCCATCCGCAAAATCCTCCTCATTGGCTCCGGCCCGATCGTCATCGGACAAGGTTGCGAATTCGACTACTCCGGCGTCCAAGCCTGCAAGGCGCTCGCTGAGGAAGGATACGAGGTTATGCTCGTGAACTCCAATCCTGCCACGATAATGACGGATCCCGAGTTTGCTGACCGCACATTCATTGAGCCGATCACTCCGGAGGTCGTGGAAAAAATCATCGCCCGCGAGAAACCAGATGCTTTGCTTCCGACGCTCGGCGGGCAGACCGCGCTCAATTGCGCGATGAGCTTGTTCAAAAGCGGTGCCTTGGAACGTCACAACGTTCGCATGATTGGCGCTAATGCGGACGCCATCAATCGCGGTGAAAATCGGCAACTTTTCAAAGATATCATGATCGAAATCGGCCTTGATGTGCCGATCTCGGGAACCGCGCATTCGATGGAGGAAGCGAATGCCGTCCTTGAGCACATCGGCACATTTCCGCTTATTATCCGACCAGCATTCACGCTCGGTGGAGCGGGTGGAGGCATCGCTTACAACCGCGAGGAGTTCGAAGAAATCGTCCGTCGCGGCATTGACCTGTCCCCGACAGATGAGGTCCTCATCGAGGAGTCGCTGCTTGGTTGGAAAGAGTACGAGATGGAAGTGATGCGCGACCGCGCAGACAACTGCGTCGTGATTTGCTCGATCGAAAATTTTGACCCGATGGGCGTGCACACTGGTGATTCCATCACGGTCGCACCGATCCAGACACTCACCGACAAAGAATACCAATCGATGCGCGACGCATCGTTTGCAATTATTCGCGCCGTCGGCGTGGAGACTGGCGGATCGAATATCCAGTTTGCCATTGAGCCGCAGACTGGTCGCATGATCGTAATCGAGATGAACCCCCGGGTGTCACGCTCGTCCGCCTTGGCATCCAAGGCGACCGGATTTCCCATCGCCAAGATTGCGGCGAAGCTTGCGGTGGGATACACGCTGGACGAATTACAAAACGACATCACCCGTGAGACACCGGCGTGTTTTGAACCGACGATCGACTATGTGGTGACCAAGATCCCGCGGTTCACGTTTGAAAAGTTCCCGATGGCTGACGCCACGCTCACGACACAAATGAAGAGCGTCGGCGAGGCGATGGCCATTGGACGAACCTTCAAGGAGTCGCTGCAGAAAGCGCTTCGGTCGCTGGAGACCGGCCGCTTTGGGTTGGGAGCAGACGGCAAAGATGCAGTGCCGTTAAACGAGGACGGAAATCCGGACCTGCCATTGATCGAACAATGGCTTCGGATCCCGAGCACGACGCGCATTTTCGCGATTCGCCTCGCCTTCCTGGCAGGCATGGACGTCGATCAAATTCATTCGCATTGCGCTGTGGATCCCTGGTTCCTTCATAACATGCGCCAGATCGTCGAAGAGGAACTGCGGATTCAGGACTCAGGCGCTGGCGTATTTGCCGATGCGGCGAGCGGCACAAGTCCGGACGAGACGGTTCACACGCTGCGACGCTGGAAGAAACTTGGCTTCTCCGATCGGCAGCTCGCGCACCTCACAAATCAGACTGAGGACGCCGTGCGCGCGGCTCGTAAGGCAATCGGGGTGACGCCCACCTACCGGCTCGTAGACACCTGCGCCGCGGAGTTTGAAGCGCAGACTCCGTATTACTACTCCACGTATGGCGATGAGGACGAAACACGCCCCAGTGAAAAGAAAAAGGTAATGATCCTCGGCGGAGGTCCTAACCGAATCGGCCAGGGCATCGAATTTGACTACTGCTGTGTCCATGCTGCATTCGCCCTTAGGGAAGAAGGTTGGGAAACCATCATGGTCAACTCGAATCCGGAAACCGTATCGACCGACTATGACACGAGCGACAAGTTGTTTTTCGAGCCGCTCACGTTGGAGGACGTCTTAAACATTTACGAGCGTGAGCAGTGCGACGCTGTGATTGTGCAGTTCGGAGGCCAAACCCCGTTGAACCTCGCGGCCGCGCTGCAGAAGCACGGATGCAACATCATCGGCACTCAACCAAAGAGTATTCAAATGGCGGAGGATCGGAAACATTTTGCTGCGATGCTCGACAAACTCGGCCTCCAGCAAACACCCGGCGGGACAGCGATCACCGAAGATGAAGCCGCTGCTGTCGCAAGCCGCATCGGGTTTCCTGTGCTCGTCCGGCCATCGTTCGTGCTCGGCGGGCGCGCAATGGAAATTGTTTACTCCGAAGACGACCTGCGCAAATACATCAGAAATTCCACAGAAGTAAGTCCGGACCGCCCCATTCTGGTGGATCGGTTTCTTGAGGATGCAACGGAAGTCGATGTCGATTGTATCACCGACGGCACGGACTGTGTGATCGGTGGAATCATGGAGCACATCGAGCAGGCCGGCATCCATAGCGGTGACAGCGCCTGCGTGATCCCGTCGTTTTCGCTATCGGATGGCGTGCTGAAAAAAATTAAGTCGGCCACGCGAGATATGGCACGTGAACTCGAAGTCTGCGGCCTGATGAACGTCCAGTTCGCGGTGAAGGACGAGGAGGTATATATCCTTGAGGTGAATCCCCGCGCCTCCCGCACCGCTCCCTTTGTGTCGAAAGCGATAGGCATTCCCCTCCCAAAGCTTGCAGCCAAGATCATGGCTGGTCGGACGCTTGCGGAGCTTGGATTTACGGAGGAGATCATTCCCAAGCATTTTTCGGTAAAAGAGGCTGTCTTCCCATTTATCAAGTTCCCCGGCATCGACATTTCCCTCGGACCAGAAATGAAGTCCACGGGCGAGGTCATGGGTATCGACAGCGATTTTGGATGGGCTTATGCCAAGGCTCAAATGTCTGCCCAACCCGCGCTTCCTGATTCGGGTAACGTGTTCATCAGCGTTAGAGATTCCGACAAACAGTCCATCGTCGACGTGGCGAGGGACTTTGTGGACTTGGGATTCGAACTTTACGTAACCGCAGGAACCGGAGCCGCGCTGGCCGCCGCCGGGATCAGTGCAAAGCCATTATTCCGCTTAAGCGAAGGCCGCCCGAACGTCCTCGACATGATCAAAAATCGGGAGATCCAGTTTATTATCAACACGCCCAGCGGACAGCAACCGCGGAAAGACGAGGTTGTTATCCGAAGCGCCGCAGTTGCAAACCGTATCGCGACCATGACAACAGTCCGCGGAGCCCGCGCCAGCGTGGACGCCATTCGCGCCACACGCACCCGACCACTTACCGTCAAGTGTCTCCAGGAATACCACCAAGAGATTCTGTCACAATCTCCCGGGCAGCCAGCGTAGGGGATAATTCATCGAGGCGAATGCAAACCGGCCGATGGCGTGGATCAATCGCGGGCTTGCTTTCCCGGTAAATTAGACGAAATTTTTCTATCATAACTATGTTTGGAACCTCCTTAACCCAAATCATTATCCGTAGTTTCGCAGCAGCGCTGACCCTCGGGGTTGGCATCTATTTCTGCGTCACCAGCCAAGCATTGGATGTCTCACCCAAAACCGGCGTGGTGATGAACCTCCCGGAGACACTCGCGGGACTGGAGGGCTTGAAGCAAGATGTCACCGAAGCGGAGCGAGTGATCCTTCCAGCGGACACGGAATTCGCAAAAATGTCCTACGACAACAAGCACGAACTCCGTTTGAACGCACAGATCGTGCTTGCGGGAGCCGAAAAGCGCAGCATCCACCGGCCCGAAGTCTGCCTGCCGGGTCAGGGATGGACCATCAAATCCAGCGAAACAGTAAAGGTTCCGATGACCAATGGCGGAGACCTCAGTGTCACGATGCTGACGATTTCAATTCCCGTAAGAGTCGGAAATGAAACTCGTGAGCTGACCCAGTTTTTCTCCTATTGGTTTGTCGGCTACGGCACCACCACCCCGAGCCATCTCGTCCGGATCGCAAAGACCAATCTCGACGTCCTCCTGCACAATACCAATCATCGATGGGCCTATGTCATCGTGAGTGCTCCTGTGTTAGCAGGATTTGTGCCGGGCGGAAAAGATGCGCCTGAAACCAAGGCCTTCTTGCTCGATGCCATCCAGGAGTTGGCTCCGCAAATCATGAAGTCCGAAAAACCTCCCGAAATCGCGCAAACTACAACTGCGCAATAGGAGTCCAAAGATTCGTGCGGAGTCCCTCGGAGGGATTCCGGTTTGCCGGGGGGATATCCAAGAGCGAAATTCGGCCTTCGCGTGCATATTCTTGCATCCTGATGGTTATCGAATTGATCTGAAAGCTCATGGCGATTCCCTTGCTGCAGCGTTCTGCAAACGCCAGCGCAATCCGGTGCCACGGCGGCGGACTTGGTGATTTCGGACGGCTGCTGAGAGGGCCTTTTTTTGTCCGATGAGAATGACGAGTTTCCGCCCGCGGGTGATACCGGTGTAAAGCAGGTTACGCTGGAGCAGGACATACTGCTCCATGGCCAACGGGATGATCACGCACGGAAACTCGGACCCCTGGCTTTTGTGAACAGTGATCGCAAACGCGGGCTCGACCTCATCGAGTTCACCGAAATCATACGTCACCCGACGCCCATCGAAGTCGATACGGACCTCGCGGTCATCAAGGGAAATGGCACGGATCACGCCGATATCCCCGTTGAAGACATCCTTGTCGTAGTTATTGCGGGTCTGGATGACTTTGTCGCCGGCGCGAAAGGAAATCCCAAATCGGTCCACCGCAGGCCCCGCGGATCCATTTAATGCGGCTTGCAAGCGTTCGTTGAGGTTGCGCACCCCCAGCGTGCCGCGATTCATGGGCGTGAGCACCTGGATGTCCTGAAGCGGATCAAATCCGAACTTGGCAGGGATGCGCCGTGCCACGAGATCCACCAAGGTGTCGGCGGCCGCTGATGGCTCATCGCGTTCGATAAAGAAAAAGTCGGCATCCTCAGGCGCGGGATCGTCTATAGCGGGAATATGGCCTGCATTGACCTCATGCGCGGCCTGTACGATGAGGCTGGCTCCCGCCTGACGAAACACGACGTCCAGTCGCTCGCATGGCACGACAGCGCTTGCGATCAAATCCCGGAGCACCAGCCCGGGCCCCACGCTGGGCAATTGGTCAGGATCTCCCACGAGCAGAAGATTCGCGCGTCGGGGGAGCGCACGCAGAAACTTTGCCATCAGCGGAACGTCCACCATCGACACTTCGTCCATGACGAACAAATCGCCCACAAGCGGATGGGATTCGTCGCGTTGAAATCCTCCGCCGGCACGTGGCTCGAGTAACCGATGGATCGTGCGCGCTTCCAGACCGGTGGATTCATTAAGGCGTTTAGCGGCACGTCCCGTCGGAGCGCAGAGCACACACTGGACGCCTTTTGCACCGAGGATCTTCAGGATCGAGTTGACCAAGGTCGTTTTGCCGACGCCGGGACCACCGGTGATGATGGCGAATCCGGAGTGAATCACCATGCGGAGCGCTCGCACTTGGCTCTCTGCAAGTATTTTGCCGGTTTTCTTTTGCACCCACTCCAGCGCCTTTGGCAGATCGATTGCCGGATAACCAGTGCCCGCGCGGTCGGC
>Ga0209390_10005209_pt1 | contig 18657 bp, 3 predicted proteins | sample BON01_FD_187212 | JGI IMG/M metagenome (GOLD analysis project Ga0209390, IMG submission 187212) | Freshwater microbial communities from Lake Bonney liftoff mats and glacier meltwater in Antarctica - BON-01 (SPAdes) (version 2) | ecosystem: Environmental > Aquatic > Freshwater > Ice > Glacier...
GGGGGGGGGGGGGTCCGCGTCTGGTGCCCGAATGAAATTAGAAGTACTACGAGTCGGATGGAGGACGGAGAGGGGGGCGTGGGCATTTCAAGCCGACCGAAAATAGCCTCTGGTCCGTCCGGGCGGCCGGCGCCGGACGCCGCCGGGCGTCCGCCCGCGCGCGCCACTGGCGCGCGCCCGTGTGTCTTCCGAAGAGGGGTGCGAAGCGGGGCGAAGCAAACAAAAGACCAATCCTTCACGCCCGTCCCAGGGAGGCAGGTGCGCCGCCGCCCGGGGCGGTGCCGCCGAGCGTGCTGGGACCGCCCGCATCGGTGCTGCCGCGGGCGCCCGCGCCGGGCTCGCCCACGCCGATCAGCGCCCCGCCGCCCGTCGTCGTGTTGCCCGCCGCCGCCGCCGCCGCTTCGCCGCCGCCCTTGGCCGCGAGACCAGAGACGAGCGCGCCGCCGGCGCCCGACCCGACGGCGCCGGCGGCAGCGGCGGCGGCCCCTTTTTGCTCGAGCAGCTGCAGCGGCGGCGGCGGCGGCCAGGCGGCGGCGGCGGGCGGGGGCGCGGCCAAAGGCGCCGCCCCTGGAGGCCCGGACTCGGCGGGGCTCGCGGGCGCGCTGCCGTCGTTGTGCGCGCCGCCGCCGAGGCGCGCACCCGAGCGCACGCTGCCGCCCGCAGCAGCCGCGGCCGCGGCGGCGGCGGCCGCCTCCCCGCCCGCCGCCCCCAGCACGGGCAGCATCGGCGGGAGGGCGGCGGCGACGGCGGGCGGGGCGCGCTCGCCGTGGCGGTGGTCGTCGCCGCCGTCCGGGCTGGCCACGGGCGACGGCGGGCGCAGGAGCGCGAGCGCCGGCCGCGTCGCCGAGAGGCGGCTCGGCGTGCGCGCGGCGCAGGGGGGCAGGGGGCCGCCGCCGGCGCCGCCCCGCTGCTGCTGCTGCTGCTGCTGCTTCGCCGCCGAGGGGCCCTTGCGCACGGAGGCCGCGGCGGACCGCGCCCGCTGTCCTTCGCCGCCGAACCGGAAGCTGGCGCCGCGCAGCACGCTGCTAAACGGCGACGACCGCAGGCCGCTGCCGCCGCCACCGCCGCCGCCGCCGCCGCCGCCCCGCTCGGCGCCGGCGGCGGGCGACGCGCCGCCCCCGCTGCCGGCCTCGGCCGCGGCGCCGCGGCCCGTGCCGTCCCACCCGCCCACGGACGCCGCGCCGGAGGAGGTGGAGCGGCCAGCGACGGACGCCCCGCCGGCACCGTCCGCGGAGGAAAGCAGCGACAGCGGCGCGGCGGCGGCCACGGCGGCCGCGAGAGAGGCGCTGGCCCAGGCGGCGACGGCCTCCACGGCCACCGCCGCCGCTGCCGCCGCCGCCGCCGTCGCCGGGTCGGCCGCGCCGCCGGCGCAGAGCGAGAGGATGGCCGGCAGCGGCGAGGGCGGCTGGTCCGGGTGGTAGTACCCGGCCCCGTACCAGCCGTCGGGACCACCGTCCCCCGGGACGCCCGTCGCCGGCGGCTGCGGCTGCTGCTGCAGAGGCGACGCCGCCGACGGCTCGGCGCCGGCGAAGGCGGCGGCGCCGCCGACGATCCCGCCGCCGTCGCCAAACGCGCGCGACGACAGCGAGTAGGGCGTCGCCTGCCACAGGAGCTGCTCGCCGAGGCCCCTGAGCGCGAAGCGCCCGACGGGCCGGAGCTCGATGTGCTCCTCTCCGCGCGCCGGCCCCGAGCCAAGGGCCGCGGCGGGCCGGTCGCCCAGCAGCAGGCGGCGGGCGGTGCGACCGCGGGCGAGCGAGGGCGTGGAGGCCGTCTGGCCAGCCCCCGTCGAGCGCGCCGCCGCCGCCGCCGCCGCCGCCGCGGCGCTCGTCGTCGCGGCGGCGACCAGGCGCCGGAAGGCGAACCAGGACACCGTCCCGCGGGCCGCGGACTGGAGGAAGCCAAAGGCGGGAAGGCTGGCGTCGCCGTCGCTGAAGGAGGTCTCCGCCGCCTCTTGCGGCCCCGTCGTCGCCGCCGTCGACGTCGCCCCGCTGCCGCCGTCGTCGCTCGGCCCCGCCGCCGCCGCCGCGCCGGTCTCGCAGGGTCGGAAGCGCGCGGCGCCGTGCCCGTGCGCGCACCCAAAGATGGACGAGGGGGTGCTGAGCGCGGCCTCGGCGCAGCGGCGCTGCTGCTCGTCGACGCCCTGGAGGAGCAGCAGCCGCTGCTGCTGCTGCTGCTGCTGCAGCGACGGCTGCGGCTGCTGCTGCTGGGCCGCCGCCGGCAACGCCAGAGAGGCCGAGGCCGCGCCCGCCTGCTGCTGCTGCTGCTGCTGCTGCTGCGGCGGCGGTTGCTGCGGCTGGTGAGCGAACGGCAACAGCGCGCGGGCAGAGGGGGAAGAGACGAAGCTGCCCATGCGGTTGAACATCGAAACGGGCGACGTCGACGACGGCACAGAGGGCCCGCTGCCGCCGCCGCCGCCGCCGCCGCCGCCGCCGCTGCCTGTGCCGCCGCCGCCCGGCGCTTGGGAGGCGCCCGGGGCGGCCGCGGCGGCCGGCGCCCGCAGCTGCTGTTGCACCGCCGGCGGCAGAGGCGACGGCGACGCGCGCGCGTCGGCGCTGGCCACACCTGACGGCGTCGAGGCGTGGGAGGAAGGGGCGCTGCCGCCACGGCTGCCGCCACGGCTGACGCCACGGCTGCTGCCGCCCATGGCCGCCGCGGCCGCGGCCGCCGTACGCGCCGCCGCCGCCAGAGCGGCGGCCGCGGCCGCCGCGACGGCCGCGGCGGTGGCCCGACGGACGGCGGCCGCGGCCACGGAGCGCGCGACCGGGCCGTCGCGCCACAGCCCCGCCGGGCCCCCGTCGCCAAGGATGCCGCCGACGAGCGGGAAGAAGAAGGCGGCGGCCGCGCTGGTGGTGGCGGCGGCGTGGCGCTGGGGCGGCGGCGGCGGCGGCGTGGCGCTCCTGCCGCCGCCGCCGCCGCCGCCGCCGCCGCCGCCGCCGCCCGGCACGACCACGGCAGACGCGGCCGAGGCGGCGGCGGCGGCGGCCGCGGCCGCAGAGACGGCGACCATCGCGAGCAGGGCGCGCTCGTCCAGGTCTCCGCCGCGCGGCACGTTGGCCGTCACGCGGGCGGCCCCGCAGGCGGCCAGCAGCGGGGCCGACGCGAGGCCCGCCAGGGCGCCCCCGCGGCCGACACCGCCGCCGCCGATGCCACCGATGCCGCCGCCGCCGTCCAGGCCGGCGCTGAGCGACGCGCTCAGGCCGCTGCTGCAGGCGGGCGACGACGGCGTTTGCCTGTGCCACGGGTGCTGCGGCTGCTGCGCCGCGACGATGGCCGCCCTGTCCGCCACCATCAGGCCGTAACCGCTCGTGGTGCCCGACGTGATGCGGCTCTCGGGAGACTCGGCGCGGCTGCTGCTGCTGCCCGCTCCGCCTCCGCCGGCGGCGGCGGCGGCGGCGGCGGCGGCGGCGGCGGCGGCAGCATTGTTAGCGGACGAGGCCGGGCGCGGTCGCGTCAGGGACCCACTGATGATCAGGCTTGCCCAGCCGCGCGGGCCGCGGCCGCCCGCGGCCGGGCCGCCGGGGGCAATGGGGGCAGAGGCGGCCGTCGCAGACAGCGAGCGGCCGCCGCCGCCGCCGCCGCCGCCGCCGCCCGGGCCGTCACCGGGCGAGGGCGCGTGCACCACAAACGGGGCGATGCTGCCGTCGGCGTCCTCGTCGCGCTCCTCGTCGTTGCCCTCGGGCGTGCTGCCGGCCTGCGCCCGTGCGAGGCCGGCCTCGGCGCGCTGCGTGCCGCGGCCGCGGCCGCCGCCGCCGCCGCCGCCGCCGCCGCCGACGCCGACAATGCCCCAGCCGCCGACAAAGCTGCCGCCGCCGCCGACAAAGCTGCTGCCGCCGCCGCCCTGGCGCTGCTCCTGGTGCCGCCTGAGCTGCCGGCGGAGCTGCTCCGCGGCGCGCAGGCTCAGGAACTGGTCGCGCGCCGCGGCGGCGGCTGTCGCCGCGGCGTCGACGGGAGATGCGGCCCAAGCGGTCACCTCGGCCAGCGCCGCCGCCACCGCCGCCGCCGCCGCCACCGCGTCGATGCCGGCGACGACGACGGGGGGAGGAGCAGCAGGGCCTGCGGCCGGGGCTGCTGCCGCGTCTGCCGTCGATGCTGCCGCCAGGGCACCGCCGCCACCAAGCGGAGCGGCAACCTCGACGGGGGCCACGGTAGCAGCGTCGCAAGCAGAGACGTCGGTCGAATCGGCGATGGCCTGGGCCGCCGCGGCCGTCGCCGCCGCCGCCGCCACGCCCGGCGCCTCGGCCAGCAGCGCCGCGCCCGCGGCGCGCACGGCGACGGCGATGCGGTTGGCGCGGCCGTACGAGGGGCTCGTGCGCCAGCACGCGGGCAGGTACGACGGCCTGTCGGAGCGGAGTATCGCGCGCGCCGCGAGCTTGGGGTCGAGGACTGCCGAGCCGGGCGAGGCCCCGCCGCCCTCGGCCGCAGCGGCGCCGGCCTGGGCCGCGACCCCGCCGCCGCCGCCCGCCGCCCGCCCCAGCAGCAGCAGGCGCGGCGACCCCCCGGCCGCCGCCCTCGCGCCCGCCGCCGCCGCCGCCAGGGCGGCCTCCGCCCCGGCCGCCGCCCCCGCCAGCGCGCCCGCGCCGCCGGGCCCGTCGTCCGGGCCCGCCAGCAGGGGCGAGGGCCCCGCGCACGCCACCAGCACCTGGCCGGGCGCCGCGACCCCCATCACCCGCGCCGCCGTGTTCGCCAGCGCGCCAAAGTAGTCGGCCCGCCCGGTGGTGCCGAGCGGCTTCTTCGCCGCGCAGCGCCCCCACGCCACCCCCACGCGCGCGCGCAGGCCGCACCACAGGAGCTCGCCGCGCGGGCCCAGCACGGGCCCGCACCCGCCGAGCGCGAGGAGCTCGGCGGGCCAGGGCAGGCACGCGAGCTCCTGCTGCAGCGCCGTGGCGTAGCGCAGCGCGTCGGGCAGCCGGCGGAAGGCGAGCGTGAACTTGCCCGGCTCGGCCTCCTTGCACTCGTATCCGCCGTGCTCGCGCAGCAGGCGGCGGGACAGGGCGCACAGCATGCGGAGCGAGAGGGCGTAGGCGCGGAGGGCGCGCTCCGGGTCGCGCGCGGCGCGGGCGACGTCGGCGACGCCGGCGGCGGCGGCGGCGGCGGCGGCGGCGTGGCGCGGCGGGGCCGGCGAGCGCTGGTTCGCCTGCTGCTGCTGCTGCTGGTCGTCGAGGCTGCCCACGGTCGCCCGCGGGGTGCTGCCCGCGGCGCCAGGGCCCCCGCTGCTGGCCGGGGTGCTCACGCGCGTGCACGATCGCGTGCTCTCGCGCGCGGCGTCGGCGGCGTCGTCCGCCAGCATGGCGCGCAGGACGCGGCCGGTGGCCCCGTCGGACGGCGGGCGGAAGCCGGCCGCGACGGCGGCGGCGGCGGGCGCCCAGGCTGACGGGCCGCTCGCCGCCGCCACGGAGGCGCCGCATCCGCCGCTGGGTTCGCCTCCCGGGCCGAGGTCGCAGCCGTGCTCCGTGGCGAGCGCGGCCGCGGCGGCCGCGGCGAGGGCCACGACGGCGGGGAGCAACGCGGCGCCAAAGGTCGGCGAGTCGTCGTCGTCGTCGTCTTCGTCGTCGTCCTCGCGGCAGTTGTTGTTGCTGCGCCCGGCCCGCATCAGGGCGGCGGCGGCCTTGGCCGCCGCCGCCGCCGCGGGGAGGCCGTCCAGAGAGGAGGGCGGGCGGCTGCTGCCGCCCGCCCCGGCGGCCGCGAAGTGCGAGGGGTGCCGCTCGAGCGGCTGCGGCTGCGGCTGCGCCGACGGCGCGCGCTCGGGCAGCGTCGGCAGGTCTGCGGCGGCGGCGGCCGCCGCCGCCGCCGCCCCCGCCGCGGCGCCGCCGCGAGCCGCCGCCGCCCCGCCGCCGCCGCTGCCGCCGCGCGCCCGGGGTCCCCCAAGGCCGCCGCCGCCCGCAGCCGCGCGCAAAGCCGCGCGCTCCGCCCGCCCGACCTCGCGCGGCTTGGCCACCCGCACGAACACCACCGCCATCGGCGCGTCTAAACCCGGCGCGTCGCGGAACCCCGGGTCGACGCGCGCGAGCGTGCGCGGCGGGCGGAAGTTGCTCGGCGCCGCCGCGCCCGACGCGCCGCCCGCGCCGCCCGCGCCGCCCGCGCCGCCCGCCACGGCGGCCGGCGGCAGCACCTCGACCAGCGGCTGGGGGTCGGGGAACTCGGGCGCCAGGACGTGCGAGCCCAGGCTCACGCTGCGTGCGGCGCCCGGGTGGCGCGCCAGGTGCGCGCGCACGCCCGCCCACGCGCCGGCCGTGAGGACGACCTGCCCCCCGCGCGCGGCGCGGGCGACGGCCTCGGCGAGCGCGGGCGCGTGGCCGCGGAACGAGGGCGGCGGCAGCGGGGCGGCGCGCGGCGCCGACGAGGACGAGGACGAGGACGAGGACGAGGACGAGGACGAGGACGTGGTCTCGGGCGCGGCGCACTGGGCGCCCCCCGCGCAGAGCGGGGGCGGGGGCGGCGGGGGGGACGAGGAGGTGCCCGCCGGCGAACGGGGGGCGGCGGCGGCGGCGGCGGCGGCGGCGGCCGCCGCCTGCGGCCGCTGCGGCTGCGGCGGCTGCGACTGCTGACCTGCCTGGACGGGCAGGAGCGACGAGGCCCCGGGCGCGGGGGCTCCCGCCGCCGCCGCCGCCGGCGGCCGGCCGGCCCCGCCGCCGCCGCCGCCGCCGCCGCCGCCGCCGCCGCCGCCGCCGCCGCCGCCGCAGTCGAGCCACCAGAATCCGGTGACGCCCGCGTCGCCCCTCTGCTGCCCCCCGGGCAGCAGCTCGTAGTCGGCCCCGTCGACGATCGAGATGGCCAGGCGCGGGGCGTGCTGCTGCCAAGTCTCGGGGAAGGCCGAGGCGAGCAGGGCGTGGCTCTTGGCGGTGGCGGCGGCGGCGGCCGCCGCCGCCGCGGCGATGGCGGCGGCGGCGACGGCCGGGTCCGGGCTCGCGAGGTCAGGGCTGGGCGCGGCCAGCGCCGCCAGCGCCGCGCGCGCCGCGGGCGACGCCGACGCCGGCAGCCCCAGCCCCGCGGCCGCGCAGTCGGCGTCCTGCCGCGCCGCCGTCGCTGTCAGGCCGCGCGCCTCGGGAGGCCACCACGAGTGGCCCGACATAACCTGCGCCGCGTGCGCGAATTTCAAGGCGTCCATCGGCGAGCGGAAAACCAGCCGCCACCGCCCGCGGCGGCCCGCGCCCGGCGCCGTGTCGCTCCAGTAGAGGGCGCCGCGGAATTGCTGCGCCTGCGAGACGAGCAGCTGCTCGCAGCGTTGCAGCACGGGCCAGGGGGCGGCGCCCTCGCGCGGGTCGCGCGCCGCCTCGCGCCAGGCGGCGCCGCCCTCGGCGAGCGCGCGGTCGAGCGCCGAGCCGCCGCCCCAGGCGGGCTCGGCGGCCAGGCGGGCGGCGAGGTCCGGGTCGGCGGCGAGCACGGCAGCCGGATCAGGCGGAGTGGGCAGGTAGTAGCGCGAGGGGCGGCGCGCGCTGCGCCAGGAGAGGTCGGGCGGCCGCGCGGCGCCGGCGGCGGCCGACGACGGCGGGCCAGGGCCGCGGCCGCTGAGGCCGCTGCAGCCGCCGCCCGGCTGCGAGGAGGAGGAGGGCGCGCAGGGGGCGCCGGGCGCGAAGGAGCCCGGGCGGAGGCTGGGAAGGGCGCCGGGAGGGGCGCCGCTCGTAATGCTGGACACGCCGCGGGTCGCGCACGACGAGAGCGGGGAGGACCCGCCGCTGTCGCCGTTGCCGCCGCCGGCCGCGCCGCCGCCGTCGGCGCCCGAGGAGGGCAAGGCCGCCGCGGCAAACGTGTTGCCCGCGGCAAACGTGTTGCCCGCGGCAAACGTGTTGCCCGCGGCAAACGTGTTGCCCGCGGCCGTGACGACCTTTTCGAGCACGCGCCCGAGGAGGGGCACGACGCCGCCGCCGGACGCGCTGCCCTGAGGCGGAGGGGCGGGCTGCGGGGGCCCGCTGCCGAGCAAGCGCAGGGGCAGCACCAGCAGCGAGGCCGCTCCGCCCCCGCCCCCGCCGCTGCCGCCCGCGTTGCCGCCGCCGCCCCCGTTGCCGCCCCCGCCGCCGACCCCGTTGCCGCCGCCGTTGCCGCCCCCGCCCCCGCCCCCGCCTCCCAGCCAAGGCACCACCTTGCCCGCCTGCGGGCCGCCCGCGCTCGGCGGCCAGGCCTCGGCGCTCGCCGCATGGGAAGACCCGACCCTGGCGCCGGCCAGCAGCGCCGGCCAGGCAGACGGCGCCGAGGCAGGCGCCGGGGCCGCCGCCGCCAGCAGGGCCGCCGCCGCCAGCGCCGCCGCCGCCGCGCCGCCCGCCAGGCGCGAGTTGTTGCCTCCGCCGTTGCCGGTGGATTGCGGCGCCTGCTGCTGCTGCTGCTGCTGCTGCTGCTGCGACTGCTGCTGCGGCTGCGGCGCGGCCACCAGATCGAGCGCGCTCTCGCCATGCCCCGTGGCGTTGGCCGCGATCCCGGGCAGGGCCGCCACGCGCCCGCGTGCGACCTCGACCCCGGCCGCCACCACCCGCGCCCGCACGCGCCCGCAGGGGCCGCCCGCGCCGGCGCCGTCGTCGCCGTCGCACCCCTCGAAAGCGCCCGGCGGCAGGGACGCCAGGCGCACGCACACGAACGCGAGGCTGCCCCCGCGTGCCCGCGGGGGGGCGCGGGGCGGCGGGTACGCGTTCAGGCCCCAGCACGGCGGCAGCGCCGCCGCGCCGCGCGGCGGCAGCAGGCGCGTCAGCCCTCGCACGCCGCCAAACGGTCCAAACCCGCGCGGCAGCGGGCGGCCGACCACCTCGTGCGCCCGGTACAGCCACACCGCCTCGGCCTGGCTCTTGAGGCTGTACAGGCCCACCAGCTGCACCACGGGAAACCCGGCCGCGGGCATCGAGTCGCGCAGCTGCGCCCAGGCGCCCTGCGTCAGCAAGACCTGCCCGCCCGCCGCCGCGTCGCCCACCTCTGTGGCCACCGCCATTCCGGGGCCCGAAAAGGTTCGCACGTGCGACAGCGGGCAGACGCGCGTGACGACCGTCCCGGGCGGGGCCCAGTGCACGCCCATGCGCACGCGCGGCCCGCGCCAGGCGACCACCTCCTCGGGCAGGGCGCCCGCGAGCGCGCCGCCGGCCGCCGCCAGCGCGCGGCGTCCTGTGGAGCGGCTGATCGCCTGGCGGGCGGCCGCAGGGCCGAGCCGCAGCACGGCGCGCGGCCACTCGGCGGCCAGCAGCTCGTACTGCGCGTGCAGGCAGCACGCCACGGCGTCCCCCGCGCTCCGGAACACGGCCGTGAACGAGTCGCCCTCGGTGCGCGTCTCGCGCCCGCCGTGCCGCGCGAGGGCGGCGCGCAGCGTCTCGTCGTGGCGCTCCTGAAGGAGCGCGAACGTGCCGCTCGTGCCGCGCGAGCTGAGCGCGGTGGACGACTCTATGTCGGTCACGACGACGGCCCAGCCGCGGCGGGAGGGGACGGCGGCGCCCTCGTCGCCGTCGCCGTCGCCGTCGCCGTCGCCGTCGCCGTCGCCGTCGGCCTCGTCGGCGGCGGCGGCGGACGGGTGCAGCGGCGCGCCTTCGTCGCTGGCGCCGCCGCCGTCGCCGCCCTCGTCGTCGTCCTCGGCGTACTCGTCCTCGCCGCCGCCGCTGCCGCCCCGGCGCTGCTGCTGCGGCCGCCTCTGCCTCTGCCTCTGCCGCCCGCCGCCGTCGGGCGCCTGGTGGCCGGCGCGCGCGAATTGGCTGCTGATGCTTCGGCCACGGCTGCCGTTCCTGCGCGCTCCCTGGCGCTGGACCTTGCCTCCGTCGCCGCCGCCCCCGCCGCCGCCGCCGCCGCCGCCGCCCGACAGTGGGCGCAGCAGGGGCTGTCCGTCGTCTTCGTCGTCGTCGTCGTCGTCGTCGCCGCAGCCGCCCTCTTCCTCCTCCTCGTCGTCGTCGTCGGACCCGTCGTCCGCCCTCGCCTTGGCCCGCAGCGCGTCCATGAACGCGCGCACCCGCGACGCCTCCCTGGCCAGCTCCGCGCGCCGGTCGCGCTCCCGCTCGTCCCGCCGCGAGATGACGAGCGCCGCTATCCCCGCGCCCAGCGCGAGGCACAGCGCGGCGGCGCCCGCCCCGGCGCCGATGACCGCGCCCGCCGCCACATGGCCGGACAGCAGGCCCGGCGCGGCCGACGCCACCGGCACGAGGGCGATGGGCGGACCCGCGACGGACGCGCGCAGCCCGGCGCCGTTGACGGCCGTGACGACGACAAAGTAGGCCGGCGCCGGGCCGCCGTCGCGCGCGCGGCCGTCGGGGAGGACGGCCAGGAGCGCGGCGGCCTCTGGATGGGGGCCGGGCGGCGCGGAGACGCGGGTGGCGGCGGGCCCGAGCTGGATGACGCCGGTGAGCGCGACCGGGCCCGCGGAGGCCGCCGCTGCGGCCGCGGTCTGCGGGGGGGCGGAGGAGGGGTCGCCGCCACCGCCGCCGCTGCCGCTGCCCGCCGCGGCCGCTGCTGCCGCCACCGCCGCCGCCGCCGCGTTCCCGCCCTCTGCTTGTTGCGCCAGGCGCCTCCTCCTCCTCCTCAGCTCCATTCTCCTCCTCAGCGCGCCGGCGACGCCGCCCGACGAGGAGGCAGCTGGAGAAGGGGAAATCGCGTCAGCACCACCACCACTCGTCGACGCCACCGACGCGAGGGCCGCGGCCGCGTCGGCCTGCCCGTCGGCCGCCGCCGCCGCCGCCGCCACTGCCGCCCGCTCCTCGGCTGCCCCCCACGTCGGGCCCCGGCCGCCGCCGCCGCCGCCGCCAACCCCCCCTGCTGCCGGGTCCGCCGACGCGACCGCCTCGACCCGCCCGCCCATGTCGGAGGGCGCCAGGAAGAACTGGGCCTCGTACCCGGCCACGCCGCTCTGCGCGTCCGCGAAGGGGTCCCACGACGCCGATAGCAGGACGTCCGGCGAGCCGGCGCCTCGCCCGGCCGCGCGCGACGACACGGCGCCGACCTGCGCGCCGGCCGCCGTGCGGCGGTTGGCGGTGTTGTAGACGCGCCCGCCCGGCGGCAGCGCGGGGCCCGTGGCGTCGACGCGCACGGGGCCCGAGGACGCGACGGCGGAGAGGCGCGGGCAGGCGCGGTTGGTGGCGCGGACGGTCACGAAGTAGGGCGCGCCCGCGGGAGCGGCAGCGGGAGAGGGAGCGGGAGCGGAAGCGAGGGAGACAGGGGCGGGCGCGGCGCCGCCCCCGCCGCCGCCCCCGCCGCCGCCGCCCTCCGCCCCTTGCCCCCCGCCGGCGCGCCCGGGTCCCTCGTCGCTCAGCGCCAGGCCCGGGACCAGGTCCGCCTCCACCGAGTAGACCCGCACGGCCACGTCCTCGCCCGCCACGCGCGCCTGCCGCAGCAAAAAGGCGCCGCGGTAAGGGGCCGGCGGCAGAACGTCAAGCAGGCCCGGCGCCGATCCCAGCCCCCACTCGTACGCGCCGATGCCCGACTCTGCGTCCTCAAAGTCGGTGAAGGAGAAGCGCACGCGCGTGCGCGACGTCCAGTAAGGGGGGGCGCTGACGCGGCACGAGCCCTGGGGGCAGACGGGGGCCGTGCCGTCGCAAAAGCCGCCGCCCTCTCGCATCTTGTCGGACGGCAGCAGCAGGCACGTCCCTGCAACCGACGAGGGGACGGCGTCGTCGGCCCCGGCCGCCGCCGCGCACGCGGCGGGCACCACGCCGCACAGGGCCGGGTTGCCCTGCACCTCAAACGTCGCGCCGCGGCCGACGCCGCCGCCGCCGCCGCCGCCGCACCAGGCCGCCGGGACCTGGCCCAAGAAGGCGTTGCCGGACAGGAGCGCGCCGCGCAGCGCCGGCGCCGTGGCGGGCCCGAGCGCCGCCGGCAAGGAGCCGTTGAGGCCGCCGTTGCCCGCCGCGATCAGCCACTGCAGCCCGGGCAGGGCGCGCGACAGGTCCGGGAGGGGGCCCTCAAGCGCGTTCTGAGAGACGTCTAGGTAGACGAGCGCGTCGAGCGCGCCGAGGGAGTCGGGCGGGATGGGGCCGGAGAGCGGCTCGCGGCCGCCGCCGCCGCCGCCGCCCGAGGCGCTGCCGCCGCTGCCGCCGCCGCCAATGGCGCCGGTGCTGTTGCCGTCGCCGCCGCCCGTCCCACCCCCGCCGGCCACCGCACGCCCCAGGTCCACGCCCACCACCCGCGCGTACAGCGCGCCCGCCACGCGCGACACGGCCAGCCCCGAGGGCGACGCCCCGACGGCGACGGCGGCGGCGGGCCCCGACGACGGCGGCGGCGAGGCGGCGGCCGCGGCCCCTGCGGCCGGCGGCGGCGCGGCGCCGGGCGGCGGGCACGCCACGACCGCGGCCGAGAGGTCGGCGCACCGGCACGCGACGCCGCGCCACCCGCCGCGCCCGTCCAGGCCGCACGGGTCCGTGAAGCCCGGCTGCCACGAAAACAGCGCCGTGCGCTCGGCGTTTCGGACGGACGCCTTGAAGCGCGCGAGCGCGGCGACGTCGGCGTCGCTGGTGGAGAGGGGCTCCTCCGCCTCCTGCTGCAGCTGCTGCAGCTGCCGCTGCTGCTGCGGCGGCGGGGTTTGCTCGGCGCCGGCGGCGGCCAGGGCGAGGGGCGCGGGGAGCGCGAGGAGCGCGAGGAGCACCAGGGACAGGGAGAGGGTCGTCTTGCCGCTGCTGCTGCTGCGTCGCCGGGCCGTCGCCGTCATCGTCGTCGTCGTTGGGTGCTCGTTGGCAAGACGGTGAGGCGTGGCGGCGGCGGCAACCTTTGGCCACCGCCGCCGCCAGATTTCGCGCGCGAGCCCGCTGTAGCTGACGGGCATGATGCTGGCCCTCTCGCTGTCGTTCCTAGGACGGCCGCGCGGGCGCGGCCATGGGAGACGATTTCGATCGACGATTGCTTTTTTTAGCTTCATTTCGCTCCTGTGAAAGGCAACGAGCGCGCGAGAGCGCGCGCGGGTTCGATGTCTTCGATGCCTGTGGATCGTCACAGATGCGTGCGGAGTGGAGCAGGCCGGGCGACGAGGAACGCAGGACAGACTCCGCAAGGGAAGGTGGCAGTTGTCGCGATGTTCATCTTCCTCGCACGGGGTTCGAGAGACAAGGCGGAACAGGCGGCAGTTGTCGTACAAGAGGAGAGTCACGGGGGAGATTGACGAGAAACGGCGAGAAAGGTGATGTCTTTGATCCTGTGTGGCAGGCAGAGAGCGAGTGACGGACAAGACTGTTTTGCTGTTGCGTGATGATCGACGTCGTCTGTCTTCAGACAGCCCGTCGTCGCCCGAAACCGCGCCGCAAAGGGAGGCGAGGGGGCGGGCTGCGCCGTCGACAAGTCGCCAGCAACAGCAACTCGGCCCGGACGACCCAGCTGCCCTGCCTGGGTCTTCATCGTGCTGTGAGCGGGCGCGCGAGGTAGCTGGCCTGCAAAGCGCCAGGCCGTGACGTTTTTCATCGGCCCGGCCCCCCCTCCGACGCTCGAGCGGGCGCCGCGCCGCCGCCGCCGACGGGGAAAAAGCGGGCGCGCGCGCATTCCATCGATGCCCGCAGCGGCCTTTCCCTCTCTCCACCTTTTCGACTACCCGCAGACAAAAGACAGCAACACTGAACCTGAAACAACACCCCTCTTGACCACCCGACAACAGCCCCCCCGACTGCGTGACGCCCCCCCCCCCCCCCCCCCCCCCCCCTGCTGCGCCAGAACACACACTAGAAAAATCACGCCTCGATTCGTGCTTGTCTCGACTCTGCGCCCAATCCGCTCGTCCTTGTCATGCGCGCGACGATGGCCCGCCTCGCATGATGAGAGGGACGCAGGCGCCGGGCAGGCGGCGAGAGCGAGGAGCCAGGAGGCGCCCTCGGCGCGCGAGGAGGCTGTCTTCCCCGCTGCTCCTCGCACCCCTGCTGCTGGTGGGGGTGCTTCTGGTGCCCGCCGCGCTCCTCGTGGGCGCGCGCGCGCGGCCCGATGTCGCGAGAGGTGCGGTCGTTGTCCCGCGCTCAAAGTGCCGGGGCTACCCGGTGGCGATGAACTCGCCCGGGGCGCGCGCGCGACACGCGACTCATCTCTTATCTCTTTCTCCTCCCTTTTTGTCCTCGACTCCCTCCCTCTCCCCTCACCCGTCCTCCTCCTCCTCCTTTCAACCCCGACGCCCCCGACTGTGTGTCTGCTCCACCACCACTATCACAAATACAACAGCTCTCGCAGCGCCGCTGACTCGCGCGACAAGCGATGGCGGCGGCGCCGTCGCCGACGGCGGCGGCGCGCGGCGGCGCGGCCGCGTCCTGCTCGCCGAGGACGCGCCCTCTCCGCCGCCGCCCCGAGGGCCGCTGTCGTGGGCCGCGCTGCAGGAGGCCCTGACGGAGCTGTTTGACGGCTACCAGGACAAGCCTGTCCCGGAGGAGGCCAAGATGGCGGACGAGGGCGACGCCGAAATGCTCAAGGAGGACGGAGAGGGGGGCAAGGAGGAGGAGGAGGCGGGGGGCGCCGCCAACAAGGCGTCGGCGGCGTCGGGCGACGAGCCCTCCCGCCCTTCCCTGTCTCCTCCGTCGGCGGCCTCTGGCGCCGACAACGGCGCCCGAGAGCAAGAGGAGGAGGAGGACGACACGCCGCCGTTCGAGCCGTTCGAGCCCTCGCCCGCGCTCGAGCGCCAGTCCCTGCACGGCGGCGGCGAGCACGCCGGCGCCGACGTCGCCGCCGCGCTCCGGCCCACCCTCCGGCCGGCGCCCGGGTCGGCGGCCGGCTCGCTCGCCGTCGACGTGCGGTTCGTGCCGCTGCGCACGTCGGCGGCCGCCGAGCGCCGCCGGCAGTCGATGGTGCTGGTCAGGCGGCGAAAGCGGCGGGAGGCGGAAGAGGAGGCGGCGCGGCGCGGCGGAAAGGGCGGCGGCAGCGACGGCGGCGGCGGCGGCAAAGGCGGCAGCGACAAGGAGGACGAGGACGAGGACGAGGCCGACGGCCTCGACCTCCCGCCGGCGCCCCGCGGCATGACCGTCACCGTCTGGTCCTCGGAGCCCGGCCCGCCCCCAGCCCTGGACCTGCCCCCGGGCGTCCCGCCGGCCACCGCCGCCATGGCCGCCGCCATGGCCGCCCGGAAAGAGGTGTGCCGGGTGGAGGGTGCCGCCTATTCCCCCAGCAACAAGGCCCGCGCCGAGTGCGGCGCGGGCACGCTTCTGCCGGGCGTGCACTACTCGGTGCGCGTGACCGACGCCGAGGACCCGGCCCTGGTGCTCTTCTGCAAGGGGCCCGCGGCCAGCGGGGCGGGGGACCCCGTGCCCTGCCCGGACGCGGCGCCGTTGGTCGTGCGGGCGCCTCCTGCGCCGGCGGCCGACGGCGGCGGCGGCGGCGGCGGCGGCGGCGGCGGGCACGCGCTCACTGCGCCCTCTGCCCTCGGGCTGGTCGCCCTCCAGGTGGTGTTCGACCGCCTCGCCTGGGCCGGCGGGTTCTACCTCGACCCGGACCGCCCCGCGAGCGTGCGCCTGCCCGTGCGCGGCGCCGTCGTGTCGGTCGCGACGGCCGCGCGGCCGGGCAGCCCTTGGGCGTCGGCCGTGTCCGGCCCCGACGGCCTTGCGTGGGTGTGGCTTCCGACAGGGGCGTTCGCGCGCGCGGCGGGCGCGCCCGAGCCCGACGTGCCGCCGGGCGGGGTCACCCCGCCGGCCCACCCGGCCACCTACGCGGCCAGCGCGACGCTCGGGGGGGTGGCGCTGCGCTCGACGGCCGGCGCGCCGGGCGGCGGCGACGGCGGCGACGGCAATGGCAGCGGCGGCGGCGACGGCGGCGGCGGCAGTTTCGGCGACGTCCTGTGGTTCTCCCCCGCGGGGCCCGGCGAGCGGCAGCCCGTGGTGGTCGAGGTGCCCGCCTTGCAGCCGCTGCTGTGCACGGGGGAGATCGAGGTGGTGCGCGGGGACAGCGGCGCGATCCCCGCGCCCCTGGCGCAGGCTGCCGAGCCGGGCGTCCCCGCGCCCTCTGCCCGGCCGCCGCCGCCGTCTTTGCCGCCGCCGCCGCCGCCGGGCGGCCGCCGGCTGCTCTCGCCTCCCTCTTCTCCGCCCGACGACGACAAGGGCAGGGGCCTGGTCGCCCTACCCCCCCCCCCCCCCCCCCCCCCCCCCCCCCCCCTCGTCTACTACCCGCCCAACATGTACTGCCGCTGGCTCGTGCTCCCGCGCAAGCCCGTCGTGACGCTCGACGTCGACTACAACGGCCTGCTCCCCGGCGAGAGCGTCGCGCTGGCGCTGGCGCCGGGCGTCGCCGTCGTCCTTCAGCCGGGCGACGCCAGCGGCGGCCGCTACACCGTGTCCGTGCAGCTGGCGGCCCCCGGCGACGGCGTGCCCGTGCAGTTCCGCGCGGGCAACGGCACGAGCGCGGGCGGGGGCAACGCCACGGGCCCGGGCGGCGGGCGGGTGGGAAGCTTTGCCGTGCGGTGGAACAGCAGCGACGGCGCCGGCGGGCTGGCCGTCGTCAAGGCGGCGTCGCTCGGCAGCGGCTCTATGGCGGGCGGCTTCAACTCGGCCGCCTTCGCGGGCGTGTCCCGCGCGGCGCAGGGCTTTGGGCTCGAGGGCGCCGGGGGTGAGGGGCGCGGGCCAGGTGGCGGGCCGGGCGGCGGCGCGGGCGGCGAGGGCGGCGGCGGCGGCGGCGCGGGCGGCGGCGGCAGGCGACGCTCGGGCGCGCAGGCGACGGCCGTCCTGGTGGCGATGGCGTGCCTCTCCGCCGTAGTGCTCGCCATGGCCGCCGGCTGCCTGTACGCCCTGTGCTGCTCCCGGCGCGCCCGCGCGGCACCCGGGGGATGGCGGGGCGTGCCCGTGGCCGTGCGGCACGCGTGGACGCGCGAGGGGCCGCCGGGCGGCCTGGCCCTCTCCGGCGGCGGCGCGGGCGGCGGCGGCGGCGGCGCGGGAGGCGTGCCGCGGCCCGTGCCCGACGCCGTGCGCAAGCTGCTGCCGCAAAAGCCCTACGTCCCGCCCGGGGACGCGGGCGAGGGCGGCGGCGGCGGGCCAAAGTGGGGCAAGAGGGGCAAGGGGGCGGCGGCGGCGGGGAGCGACGACGGCAGCAGCGGCGGCGGCGGCGGCAGCAGCGGCGGCAGCAGCGGCGGCGCGGGGTGCGTGTCCGTGCTGATCCGCTCGGGCAGCGGACGCGCGCTCGCCGCCTCGGCCGCCCCCGCGTCGGCGCCGCCGCCACCGCTGTCGCCGTCCTCCTTCTCTGGCGACAGCGACGACAACGCCCGCGCCGCCGCCGCCGCCGCCGCCCCGGACGAGACCCTCCCTCCCTCCTCTTGTCCCTCCCCCTCCCCCTGCTCGTCCCCCGCGCGCCCGGACCAGCGCGACGAGGGCGCCCGGGCCAACGTCGTTCGCCCCGGCTCGCCCCCGCCCCCTTCGGTCGGCGGCAGCAGCAGCAACCACGACGGCGCCGGCGCCTCCTCCTCCCCGCCCTCCTCGCGCTCCTCCTCCGGGGGCGGCGCCTGTCCGGCGTCGGCGGCGGCCTCGTCCGCGTCCGCGTCCGCCTCGTCCGCGTCGTCGTCGTCGGCGCCCACCACCCTGAGCGACGCCTGCGCCGTGTGCCTCGACGAGTTCGCCGCCGGCGAGCTCGTCACGGTGCTGCCCTGCCGCCACTTTTTCCACCCGGCCTGCGCCGACGCCTGGCTGTGCCGCGAGCGCACGTGCCCGCTGTGCAAGGCCGACGTGGTGCGGGCGCTGACGCCCGCGGCAACAGGGGCGCTGGTGCTGAGGGGGCAGGCGCGCGCGCGCCGGGCGCCAAGGGCGGCGGCGGCGGCGGCGGCGGCGAGCGCGCGGGGGGCGGTGACGGTGGGCGAGGGCGCGGCCATGGCGGGGGCGGGCGTGCCCGCGCTGGCGCGAGACGCGGTCGGCACGGCGGACGCAGAGCCGGACGACTTTATGCGCGCGGCCGTCGCGGCGACGGCCCTGGGCGCCGACGCGGACGGCGGCGGCGCGGCGGGCGCAGGCGCGCCGACAGCGGCGGCGGCAGCCACGGGCGGCGCCCCCGGCACGCCCGGCACGTCCGCGCCCGGCGCCCCCGGCACGCCCGCGCCCGACAATGCCGCCGCCGCTGCTCTCGCCGCCGCCGCCCCTCACCGCGCGCCGCCGGCGCGCCCCCCCGTGTGGCGCCGCCTTCAGCAGCTGCCCGCGGCGGCGCTGCAGCTCGTGCCGGTGCGCCGGCGGCCGTCGTGAGCGGAGGGATGTCGCTTCTGTCGCTTCGCTTCTCGCTCGGCTGTGCAGTCGCACACGGCACGACAAGCATGCTTTGCAGTCGGACGGCGACGACAAAAGAAGAAACAGGGCCGACGATGCCGACGCGCCGACGCGCGCCCCAGCTCTCCTCCCGCCCCCGGCTCGCCGAGCACATCCCCCCTTTCTCACAGACACACGCACGCGCGCAGACACACGCGCACACAAACATATTGAACATGCGCAACGGGGGATGCGGCCTGTGGCCGCCCCCCATTACACGCTCGCGCGCGCAAAGCTTCTTGACAAGACCCCCCCCTCCCCGTGTCGAGGCGGCGGCGGCGGCGGGGAGAGAAGAGGGGGCCGCGCCCGCCCGCCCGCGCGCGGCGCGCCGGTTCCCCTCGTTCCCCCCGCCCCTTTTCCCCGCAGCCCTTCTTATGTACCGCCCCTCTTCCGCCCCCCACACGCACACATATTTGATGGCATGCCCCCGCCATGAGCGGGCGCCCTCCCCCCCTCCTTGTTGTACCCCCCTCACCGTGATTACCAATCACTGATTACTAATCACTGATTAGTCTGTCGCCCCCTTCGCCCCCCCCCCCCC